>ERZ824522.283-NODE-283-length-65049-cov-4.819599_pt1 | contig 65049 bp, 49 predicted proteins | sample MGYA00519935_ERZ824522 | MGnify/ENA primary metagenome ERZ824522 (study PRJEB31778, sample SAMEA3449160) | human gut metagenome | biome: human gut; feature: human-associated habitat; material: faeces | place: United Kingdom | collected 2010/2012 ...
TGCCCTTGAGGGTCACTTTTACGGTGTATTTGCCCACATTCTTCATGCCCTTGGGGTAGCCGATTTTGTAATCCGTACCATTCTTCAGGGCTTTGCCCTTGCTGTTTTTTACAGTCACAGACGGTTTTTGCACCTTGCCGTTATAGGTGTAAGCGGTTTTGCTCAACTTGATATTGCTGGCTTTATAGTACGCAACGGTCTTGGTGTACTGCTTGCCGCACACGGCGCAGCGATAGGTATAGACCCGCTTGCCGTCCTTAGAAGTCGTGGCACGGGTCAGGTTATTACCGGTCTGAGCATACCGATGAGCGCTATAAGGCAAGGTCAAAGACAGTACATTGCCGCCGGCAGAAGTATAAGTCATACTGCCCAGCTGTTTACAAGTGGCCGCCTTATAGGCGGTTTGGGTATAACTGCCGCCGTCTTTATAATCCTTAGCCAGCGCTTCAAAATCCCACAACACATTATAATCCGGCACGCCGGCGTCCATATCGCCCTCGGCATACTGCCAAATATCCGCATACACGCCGGTTTTGCCAATCTGCACCGGGGCGGAAAAATCAGTGGTTTTTGGCTGCCAGTTGGCGTACCACAGCTTATAGCCCTTGCTATGCAGCGTCTGCACATCCAAATAATTGGCAAACCAATTCAGGTTGGCGTAAACCATCGGGGTGTAGCCCGCTGCGCGAATGGCGTCGCAAAAAGTAATGGCGTGCTGAATAATGGTTTTTTTGTTGCTGTTGTTCAGGATCAGCTGATCCTCCAGGTCATAAGCCACCGGCAGCACAAAATACTTGTACTTGCCCTTCATCTGAGCCAACACGCTCTTAACATAATTGGCCTCAATCGTGGCCTCCTTGGTATTGAACGCATAGCTGTAATGGTACACGCCAAAAGGCACGCCCGCTGCCTCCGCCGCGTTCACATTATCCCAAAACTGCGGATCCAGGTGGTCGTTGCCGTAGCTCATACGGATCATGGTAAAGGTCTTGCCCGCATTCTTCCATGCGGTGTAATCCACGCCTTTTCCGTTATGCTGAGACACATCGGTGCCAAACGCCGGCGCCGTAGTGGCTGCCCATACCGGGAACACGGTAGCGCACATCAGCACCAGGCACAACAGAGCGCAAAACAGAGATTTACATTTTTGTTTCATATCACACCTCGTTTGGGTTGTTTATTCAGCCTCACTATAACACAAAGAGAAAACAAAGTCAATTACCGCACGGTGGTACTTTTTACCGGGGACCAGGCGCCGTACAGTTTGCCGCCCTTTTGCTTTTTATACACCCGAATGCGCACATAATACTTTTTCTTGCTTTTGAGTTTCGTCAGGGTCTTGGCGGTGGAGCCCGCCTTGGTTATCGTTACCGACTTGGTGGTGGATTTGGTAAATTTGGACGAAGTGGAATAGCTGATCTGGTAACCGCTAATGCCACTGCCCTTCTTCCACTTTACGGTCAGCCGGCCTTTTTTGCTGCTTTTCAGCGATGCAATCGCCGGTTTCAGCTGTGCCAGCTTTTCCGTCTTTTTGGCGCCGCAAGCGGTGCACTTATATTTCTTATATCCGGTGGCAAAGTAGGTGGCCGCCTTTTTGGCGGTGCACTTATAGGCGTGCACATGGATCTTAAATTGCCGCCTGCTCTTAAAGTTGCCCTTGCCCTGCACCGTTACCGTGCGGGTAGTGCCGCTGGTGGCAATGGACACGGTGTAATCCTTGTTCTGCTGCAAGGCCTTGCCCTTATAGGTTGCTTTGATCGTGGCGCCCTTCGCAGTAGGGGTACACCGAACAGACACATCGCTGTCATTCAGGGATTTTTGATTGATCTTAAAGTGCAGCACAGCCGTACCGGTATAATTGCCCTTGCCCTGCACCGTCACATTGGCGGTACCTGCATTGGTATTGGCACTGTAACGGACCACCGTATAGTCCCGACCGGACTTTAAGCCGCTTTGACTGTCAAACCAAGCGGTACCGGGGCGCTGGGCACTGCCGTTATAGGTCACCGGCGCGCAAATATCCGACCCGCCGTACCCGGCAATAGACGCCGCAGCGATGGTATAAGTATAGGTCGCACTGCCGGTCAGGTACTTGGAGCCCTCCAGTGCCGTCACGGTATAGGTGCCGCTGCCCGCATGCACCGTGGAGCCGCTGTATGTGAGGGCGTAGTCCTCGCCCGCTTTGAACACCTTTTTATAAGGCTTGCCGTCTGTGGTGGTGCCAACAAAGGTCATGGCAGACATCACATCTGCAATGCTCTTGCCGGAGTACGGCGCCTGCACATCGCCAAAGCCTGCCCGGTTCATGGGCAGCTTGGCAATTTCAAACCGCAGCCGGTTGGTACTGTTCCCCTTCAGCTTGCCGGTATAACGGTCGCTGATAGAAAAATCCAACACGATGGTGTACTTGCCGGGCTCGGACAGGGTATCCACCTGTGTGCCGTTCTCATCGAGGAACAATACGGTGTAGTCCTTATCCCGCACCGCAGTATGGCCGTAGCCATCCACCACATGCACATCCACCTGAATGGGGCAAACATTATAGGTAATGGCACCGTTTTTATCCAGATTGTGCAGTTCGATTTGGTTCTTTTCCTTGGTTACATCAATCTTGTTGAGGTAAAAGGAGCAAGGAAGCTGTGCAGTACCGTCCGTGGCAATAATGGTGTGCTGTCCCGGCGCGTAACGATCGTCGCCGGTCTCATACACGGTGGTGTACTCCCGACCGGACACATAGCCCGGGATCAGCAGAGAAAATTCGCCTTCCTCGCCGACATAATCCAACCCGGTGCCGTCCGGCAGAGGGTTCACCTTGGCTTGCCCGTTCTCATCCGTCAGCACCGTACCGTTGCCGTCCGTCTGCGCCTTAAAATAGGCAAAGCTGCCGTCCGCCGCCCGTTGAATCAGAATAGAATCTCGTATTTGGCCTTCGGCACCGCGACGCATCAGCACCATATAGCCCTGTCCGTCATAATCGGACAGATCCTCGCCGGTAGAGGCAAAGCAGTAGTCCGTCGCAGACAGTGGCGGGTACGATTTGGTATCGTCCAACTGCTGATGGTCGTTTTCCAAAGTGAAGTATGCATTTTTCGACCCACAAAGGAAATAGTAATAATTGATAAAACCCGGGAACCGCAGGTTGTTGGAGGCGGCAAAGGTGGCGTCCACCTGATACCATTGGTAGCCGCTGCCGGTGCCGTCATCCAAATACACAAAGTTCCAGGCGTGCATATCCTTTTGTAGTTCCCCAGTGTTCTCATTGCGCACCATCTTGCTGCCCATCACCGTGTTGCAGGCAATGCCGTTCAAACGGCACAGATAGTAAAACAGCGCCGCGTAGCCCTCGCACACGGCCTTGCCCTGGCCGGTGGTGCCGATCACCGTCAGGCTGTTTTTTTGCCGCACGGACCAATCGTAGCCGGTGCTGTCCAAATCCGCAGCCCGCTGCCCTGTAAGGCCGAAGAACGCTGCGTAGGCGGTGTGGGCGTACCAGTCGGTCACTTGATGATTCATAAAATTCTCATAGGCAGCGGTGTTGTACACCGTATTCTCCGCCAAAAAGTCATAAATGGTCTTGACGATCAGGTACTGGCGGCGGTTTGTATCCTTCTCCGCCGCGATGGTGGGATTATCGGTAACAAACAGTTGGTTCCACTTCTCCGCCGCTTGGCGCAGGATCTCCATTTGCTGCACCGTGTCGCAATATTTGAAGGTGCAGTGCACCTCATAAAAGGCCACCGCGCCGGTATTATCATTGTAGCCCTCCACATTCAGCCACCGGGTGTCCAGATCCTGTTCCTGAAAGCCCTGAATCTGGGCGTCCAAAAAATCGCCACCTTCTATGGTGCCCGCTTTCTCCGCCAGGGCGTTGCTTCGCAGTCGCTCATACAGCGCCGTCCGAAGATTGCCGGTAGTAGGGTCGTAATCGCTTTTTTTCACCGCAATATACAGGGTAAAAGCAGTCTCTCGCCGGAGCATACGGTGCAGCGCGTCTGTCAGCGCCGTATCTATATCCTGCTGGAAACAGTGCCAGGTCTTGACCTTCGTGGTATCGTCCCCCACTGCCGCCCAAGCGGTACCGTCCGGAGCCAGGTACGGAGCCAGGCCGGTACAGTCTTCTGCGCTCTGCCCCTCGGTATGGACTGTATGGGTCGTACAGACGGTAGCATTTGCCAGTCCATCGGCAGCCGCAGCCGTAACCGGCATAGCGGTGCACACCAGCACCAGCGCCAGCAAAAGAGACAGCAAACGCATTCTTTTCATACCCATACCTCCTGATAAAACAAAAGCCTCTATTCCAATTTGATTATACCTGATCGTGGCAAAAAAGGCAAGAGAAAGCCGAGGACCTGCAAAATACAAGTCCTCGGCTGTTTTTTCAGTGTTTATTTCGCCTGCAAAACCGCTTTGGTAATAAAGGCATCTATATCCCGGTACACCTCCGGGCTGTTGGTCTCTCGCAGGATCTCGTGCCGGGCACCGGGATACAAAAGCACCTGCACCCGGGTGTGGCCGGTGGCCTTCAGTCGGTCGCTGACCGCCCGAATACCGGCGCCGTAATTGCTCACCGGATCCTCCTGGCCGGACACAAAGAGAATCGGCAGATCCTTTGGTACGCGGGCGTACCAGTCTTTACTGCCGCACTCCAACATCAGCCGTCCCAGATCGCCGTAGGCGGCCACAGTAAAGGTAAAACCGCAGGCATCGTCTGCAACATAATCATCCACAGACGCGGTATCTCGACTGAGCCAGTCCACAGAAGTGCGACCCTCAAAATGATCGTTATAGCCCTTAAAGCCGGTATTCTCCAGCCACTTGGAGCGGTAGCGCTTACCCTTAACAGCGCCAAGTATATTGGTCACCGCCACGCTGATATTTGCCAGCGGATTCGGCCCGCCGGTGCCCACATAAATGGCCGCCGCATAGTCCAGATCCGGGTAGCGGGCGGTAAAGCACCGCATAATAAAGCTGCCCATCGAATGGCCGGCAATAACCAGCTTCTTGTCCGGATATTCGCCCCGGGCAATGTCATACAACCGCCGCACATCTTGCAGCAGAGCATTGTACCCATCCTTATCGCCAAAGAACCCCCTGTCCTCCGGCGTTTCGCAGGACTGACCGTGGCCCAGCATATCGTGCATAAAGACCGCATAACCCATATCCGCAAAGGCCTGCAAAAAGTCGCCGTAGCGGCCGCAGTGCTCAGCCATACCGTGGTGGAGCAGCAGCACGGCCTTCACATTGCCGTCCTCCGGATACCACTGCCAGGCATGGATGGTGGCCAGCGCGCTGGCGCTGGGATAAGTGTACGCTTTCGTTTTCATAGAAAAATCCCCCTTAACGCAGGCAATGCCTGCTGATTCTATGTAAAATTATTATCGCTACATATTCAGTTTTAGCTGTTGTTACTCTGCCTTTTCGTCCTCCAGCACCGAGGTGCAGTGGGGACAGCGGGTGGCAGCAATGTCGATCTCGCTCTTGCAGTAGGGGCAGACCTTGGTGGTGGTTGCCGCCTGTGCCTCTTTCTCATGGGTGGCGTGCTTCACTGCGTCTGACAGCTTATTCAGCCCCTTGACCATACAAAAGATGATCAGCGCCATAATCAGGAAATTCACCACAGCGGACAAAAATGCGCCGTAGTCCAAATAATTATCTCCCAGCAGATGAATCTTGCCCTGGATCTCCGCGCCGCCGATACAGTTGAGCAACGGTTTGATGATCGAGTCCGTCAAAGCGGTAACCACGCCGGTAAAAGCGGAACCGATGATCACGCCGACGGCCAGGTCCATCACATTGCCGCGGGAAATGAATGCCTTAAACTCCTGAAAAAATTTCTTCATTTGTGCATTCCCTCGTTTTTACACTTTTCGGCGCACAGCGCCTAACTGTATTCTATCACACAATGCCGGTAAAATCAAATGCCGGAATAAAATCTTCACCTACCGCGCTGCGCTCCTGCAAAAACACATGATCCATACCCAGCGCCAGAGCATGATCCACCACCTTGTCGTACTCCCGGCGGGTGATGGCGCGCGTCAGCTCTGGGTAGCGCTCCAGCCCCGGCATAGGGGTGTACTGGGCCATCAAGGACACATAGGTACCCGGCAAATGGCTGTGCAGCCAGTTCAGCGCCTCAATGGCCGAATTGGTATTGCCCGGCAAAATCAAATGGCGCACGATCATACCGGACAGCATTTTATCCCCGTCCCACCGGTCCTGCACCTGGCGGCGCATTTCCAGCAGCGCCGGGCCCACTCGCTCCACATAGTCCGGCGCAGCGCTGTAAGCCGCCGCCTTAGCCGGGCGGGTGTACTTAAAATCCGGCAAATAAATATCGATCAGTCCCTCCAGCTGCCGCAGGGTCTCTAATCGCTCATAGCCGCCGGTGTTGTACACCACCGGCACCGGGGGCTTCCATCGGCGCAGCAGCCGCGCCAAGGCCGGTGCGTACTGGGTGGGGCTGACCAAATTGATATTCTGCGCCCCGGCGTCAATCAGCCGCTGCATACCGGCGATCAGCTGGTCCTCGGTTAGGTCCACGCCCTTGCAGCCCCGGCTGATCTCCATATTCTGGCAAAACACGCACTTCAGCGGACAGCCGGAAAAGAAGATGGCTCCGCTGCCGGATTTGCCGCTGATACACGGCTCCTCCCAGGCGTGCAGCGCCATACGCGCCACCCGAAAGGCAGCGCCCACGCCGCAGGCACCCACGGCCGTGGTACGGTCAACACCGCACCGGCGGGGGCAGGCATTACACCCACTCACAGCAGTGCCTTATAGAGATCGCCTTTTTTGTACGGGGTTACCGCGGCAATCTCCTTGGCGGCAGCGTTGACGGAAGCGCCTTTCTCCACCAGCGCACGGGCCTGTTCCACCGCCTGGTCAAAGGTGATGGCGTCCGTTGGCTCGGCCTTTTTGCCGGCCACGATCAGCACGATCTCCCCTTTGATCTTATTTTCCGTATAGTCTTTCTCCGCCTGTGCCAAGGTGGTACGCACCACCTGCTCATGCACCTTGGTCAGTTCCCGCACAATGGCGATCTCCCGGTCACCCAGCACCCGGTGCAGATCCCCAATGGTGTTGATAAACTTATGGGGCGCCTCATAAAAAATCATGGTGCGCTTCTCGTCTTTGAGCTCCTCCAGGTGGTCCCGGCGGGATTTTTTATTGACGGACAAAAAGCCCTCAAAGGTAAAGCGCCCGCTCTCCATACCGGACACCGCCAGCGCTGTGGCAAAAGCCACCGGTCCGGGCACGGACACCACCGGGATCCCCTGCAAGTGGCACAGGTGCACCAGATCCTGCCCCGGGTCCGAAATGGCAGGCATACCCGCGTCCGTTACAATGGCGCAGTCCTCCCCCGCCGCAATGCGGGCAGTGATGATTTCGCCCCGCTCCCGACGGTTGTGCTCATAATAGCTGACCATCTCTTTTTTGATACCAAAATGATTCAGCAGCTTTAAGGTCACCCGAGTGTCCTCTGCGGCAATAAAATCCACAGCCCCCAGGGTATCAACCGCCCGGGGCGACCAGTCACTTAAATTCCCGATGGGCGTGCCCACCACATATAAAGTACCGCTCACTTTGCGCCTCCTTCAAAATATGCGCCGTATATTCTTCCCATTTCCGCCTGGCCCGCCGGACTTTCCAAAATCAGCGTAGGCTCTGCCGTTAAGTACGACTTGGCGCCCTTGCGCCCCTCCATCAGCAGCAAAAAGGGTGCCTCTCCCTCCCGGTGCTGCACCAGCCGCAGCCGCTTAGGCTCCAAATCATGGGCACGCATAGCCGTTACAATATCCGCCAGCCGTTCCGGCCGATGGCAAATGCAAAACCGCCCGCCGAACTGCAACAGATAGCCCGCTGCCGCACAAGCGTCCTCCAAGGTGCAGCACACCTCGTGCCGGGCAATTTGATCCCACGGCTCCGGAGACAAAATGCCCGTGTCCACCGGCTTGTACGGCGGGTTCATACTCACCAGAGTAAAGCTGCCCGCCGGCTACAGCTGCCGATGATCTCGCAGATCTGCCTGCTGCACGGTTAGCCGCTCTTCCAAATGATTCAGCGCAATGGATTGCTGCACCTGCCGTACCGCCCGGTCCTGAATATCCAAGCACGCCACCGGACTTTGCCGGGCATCTCGCAGCCAAAGCAGCGGAATAATTCCACAACCTGTACCCAAATCCAGCGCCCGATCCCGGCGGCGAATACGGGCAAAATCCGCCAACACCACGGCGTCCGTACCAAAGGTGTGGCGGTCACTGACCACGATTTGCATGTGCTCTGCCAAAGGCATAACCGTCTCGTTCATAGGCTCTCCCACTACCGGGCCGTGCCCGGGTCTTTGCGCTTATTATATACCTACCGCCCCGCTTTGGCAAGCGGACAAAAAAAGACACGCCCAAAGCCAAAGCTCTCGGCGTGTTCCTTTTTGTTTGTACAAAAGCAGAAAAATCTACAAAATCCGCTTATGCCTGGGCAGGCGCACCCACGGGGCAGGTTGCCTCGCACGCACCGCACTCAATGCAAACGTCAGCGTCAATTACAAATTTGCCGTCACCCTCGGAGATGGCGGAAACCGGACACTCTGCTGCGCAAGCACCGCAGGAAATACAATCATCAGAAATCTGATATGCCATGATAAACACCTCCTGTATGTTTCTCAACCTAAATATAACAGCATTGATTTAAAAATGCAAGTGAATTCGAAAAAATTAGTCTTGCCTTACTTCTCCGCCTGGGCGGACTTGTCCGCTTTTTTCTCATTTTTGCCGCCGCGACGGGGCGCACGCACCACGCGCACTTCTTCCCGATTGACGATCACCGGTGCGCCCTCCGGTGCATTATCCAGCTGCACTTTCAGCTTGCCGGTGAGCAGCGCAGCGTCTACCACCGTGCCTCGACCCTCTCTGCAGTCCACCACGGTGCCTCGGCGGGGAGTGATCTTTGCCAGGTATTCATAAGAGTTCTGCTCATATTTCAGGCAGCACATCAGCCGTCCGCAAGTGCCGCTGATCTTAGAGGGGGACAGGCTCAGTCCCTGCTCCTTGGCCATTTTGATAGACACGGAGTGGAAGTCATTCAGGAAGGTGGAGCAGCAAAACGGCCGCCCGCACACGCCCAGACCGCCCAGCATCTTGGCCTCGTCTCGCACGCCGATCTGGCGCAGCTCAATACGGGTATGGAAAGTGGAGGCCAGATCCTTGACCAGCTCTCTAAAGTCCACACGGCCGTCCGCGGTAAAATAAAACAGGATCTTGGACCCGTCAAAGGCGTATTCCACCTCGGTCAGGTTCATATCCAGCTTGTGTTTTTCGATCTTTTGCAGGCACACCTCGTAGGCGCGTTTCTCTTTTTCTTTATTTTCTTCCAGAATTTGCTTGTCTCTGGCGGTGGCAATACGCAGCACCGGCTTGAGGGGTGCAGTGACCTCATTCTCCGCCACCTCTTTGGGTGCATACTGGGCCACGCCGCATTCCATACCCCGGGCGGTCTCTACCACCACCAGGTCGCCTTTCTTAATCTCCAACCCCTTGGGGTCAAAATAATATGTTTTGCCGGTGTCCTTAAACCGAACGCCTACCACTTTTGTCATAATCTATCCTCCTAACGGCCGATCGCCTGGCGCAAATCGGCGCAAAATTTTGTGATCAGCAGGGCGCTATTGGCATTTTGCAGCGCCCGCTGATATGTGTCCTCTGCCACAGATACCAGTTGCAGCAGTTGTTTTCTTGTACATTTGGATCCAAGCAGCCGGGGAATTTCATCGCTGCCGGAAAGCAAATCGGCGCCGCTGTCCAGCACCAATGCGTCCCGAAACAGATCCCGCAACACCCCGCAGATATTCAGTACCGCCTGCCTGTCCTTTTGCAGTGGTGCACAGGCGCAAATGAGCGCATACTCATTCTCCGCCACCAGCGCTCGGCACAGTTCTGCGGACAAGGCGCTGTACTTGGCGGCCTCGCCGTCCTCCAGGCTCTCCATGGCCTTTCCGATGTTGCCGTTCCACAGCTGCAACGCCTGGCGCACCCGATCCGGGTCCGCCTCCGGCTGCCGCTGCAAAATATAATCCGCACCGATCTCTACCGGCACGCCCTCCAACCGAAACACCACACTGCGGGACAGCACCGTGGGCAGCAGAGCGCTCTTGTTCTCCACCGTTAAAATGAACCGCACATAAGCCGGCGGTTCCTCCAGCACTTTCAAAATGGCATTCTGGGCCTGCACGCTCATCAAATGGGCGTTAACCAATATGTAGATCTTATAATCCGCCTCGTTGGGGGTCATATACACATCGCCCACAATTTGATCCACCGTCTTTTTGTGGAACGAACGGGCGCCCCCCTCCGGGGCATAGACCAAAATATCCGGGTGCACCCCGGCACGGGCCTTGTGACACTGGGGGCAGCTGTCGCAAGGGCGGTGCTCGCCTCGACACACCAATGCCGCAGCCAGTTCACCGGCCAGCGTGCGCTTACCCAGACCGCTCTCCCCCTCCAGTACCACAGCGTGGGGCAGGCGGCCGCCGTCTACCAATGCAGACAGCTGCGCCTTGATTTTTTCATTCCCGAGAAAGTGCTTAAATTCCATACTCGCCTTTACAATTTGCGGAACTCGTCCACATTGATTACAAACGCCACAGCGCCGTATTCCTCCACGTCCACCGGCTGGCGCAGCAACGAGCCTTCCAGCGTGCTGGCCACGCCCGCTTGGCGCACCACCCGCTTGGTCACATGCTTCTTCAGCACATCGAACAGCTGCTCCACCTTGTGATCCTCCGTGCCGATAAACAGCGTGGTGTGCCCATCGGCCAAGAACTGACCGGTGGTGGAGATACGGGAGGAGGAAAAGCCCTCCTTCGTAATCGCATCCAAAACTTTGGAAACATCTTTATTGGAAATTACAGCCATAACCAGCTTCATATAAACATCCATCCTTTCCGTTAATGCTTTCTATTATACGCCTTGGTTCGCAACTTTACAACTATCTGTATTATCACTTCAAATAAAATTTACAATTTGTACTTATTTAGACAAATTTCACCTTTTTAGGGGTTAAATCACCGCTGCCAGCGCCACCACCACCGGCATGGTAACAATGGAAAACAGCGAGGACTGGGCGGCCAACTCGCTGCCCAAGGCGGCGTCATTGTCGTACTTGGCCGCATACATAGCCGTATTGGTGGCCGTGGGAGCAGAGGCGGAAATGACCATAGCGATCAGCAGATCACCCCGCACACCGCACAGGTAAAACAGCCCCACCATACACAGGGGGATCACTACCAGACGCATCAGGGAGCAAAAGTACAGCTCCTTTTTGGCGAACATACGCTTCCAGTCCGCATTGGCAAGAAAGGTGCCGAAAATCATCATGGCCAGGGGCGAATTACAGTTGCCCACCATCTCCATGGGCCGCAGGATCACCTGGGGCAGCCTAGGCTGCAAAAAGAACAGCGGCAGCCCGATGAGCACCGCCATGGAGCCGGGGTTCAGCACCAACCGGCGCAGGTCGATCTTGGCGGTATGGCCGCTGATCTCATAAATGCCGTAGGTAAAGGCCACCACATTAAAAACAGCCACATAAACGGAGCAGTAGAACACACCCTCCGAGCCAATCACCGCCAGAGCCAAAGGCAGCGCCAAAAAGCTGGCGTTGGAAAACAGCATACCGTAGCGGTACACGCCCCGCTCCATAGGACTGCGGTGGCGAAAGCACAGCTGTCCCAGCACGCCGCCCACCAGGTGGGTGGCAAAGGCGCACACAAACGCCAAAAGAATACCCCGCACATGGTCCGGGGTGTACGCCATAGTCATAAATGTATAAATAATGGCAATGGGCAGCACGATATTAAACAGCAGGTCGATCACCCGCTTGGCGTCCGCCTGACGAAACACGCCCAATTTATCCGTCACAAAGCCGATCAGAGAGATCAGGTACAACATTAGTACCTGACCGGCCACGGTCTTTAAGGTTGCAAAAAACAAAGGCACGCTCCTAATCCGCTGCGCTGCGACGGCGCAGATCCTGCACAAAAGCCAAGGCGAATACACCCAGCAATAAATCCGCCGGGCCGAAATACAGGCTGCCGTTCAACAGACCCCGGTGCCCGGTAAACAGTACGGACAGTCCGGGCAATGCCAGCACACAGCCGCACACAAACACCAGCAGGCCAAAGAACACCACCGCACGCCCTGCATGGCGGGAGGTAACCACCGCCGTTGCAAAGGATAAGAGAAACAGCAGCAGCGCCACCAAAAACAGCACCTCGCACACCGTCTGGGTATCTACCAGCACACTGACCATCTTAGCTAAAATGGTTAGCAAACGGCAAAGCCCCCACAGCGCCGGCACAAAGTGAAAGAAGCGGAACGCGCGAAAATCATACCGTCCGCCCCCATAGCTGCGCCCTACAACAAAATAGTAGGAGCAGCTGAGTAAAGCAAACAGTGCCGTCAGCCCTTCGCTGACCAGGTCATTCCACTGTAAATAAACCGCACCGTCCGCCAAGTCGTAGCACAAAAAGCAGCGGTAAATAAAATCAAAAAAGAACGCCACAGACACCAGATAGGACACAACGGTCAGCCTGCGGCTGCCGCCGTTTGCAGCCACCGCCACTGCCGTATGGCTTTGGTGCAGGGCACACACAGTGCAACACACACCGGCACACAGCAGCAAAGCATACAGCCCATAAGTCAACGGCGCACCGGCAGTCGTGACCCGCCCGGTACTGCTGTCCGTAAAAAAGAGGAGCTGAACAAAGCGCAATACCACCGCCGCCCCGGTGATCGCAAAAGTCAGAATCCAAGGGATCAGTTGGGGTCTGGTACGCACTTTTTCGCTCCTCTTTCGTTCAAAATCAGCCCTGAACCTCTCGGTCCGCCGGGGCAATGTACGTTCTGGCGTGAGACACGCTCTTGTATGCCGGACGCATAATTCGGCCGCCGGAAATCAGTTCCTCCAGCCGATGCGCGCACCAACCGGCAATACGGGCGGTGGCAAACAGCGGGGTAAACAGATCCTCCGGGATCTTCAGCACCTTGTAAACCAAACCGGAGTACAGATCTACATTGGCGCACATCACCTTGTCGTCGCCCTTTACCTCGGCAAACACCTCCGGGGTCAGCTTCTCCACATTCTCCAAGGTTTTAAACTCTTTTTCAAATCCGGCCTCATAAGCCAGCTTGCGGGCATTGGATTTTAAGATCACCGCGCGGGGATCTGATTTGGTATAGACTGCGTGACCCATACCGTAGATCAAACCGGAGCCGTCACCGGCTTCTTTATTCAGGATTTTAACCAGGTAATCTTTTACCTGCTCCGGCTTGGTGGGGTCTGCCACATGGGCAATAATGTCCTCCATCATGTGCGTCACCCGAATGTTGGCGCCGCCGTGGCGAGGACCTTTCAGGGAGCCGAAGCCGGCCGTAATGGCCGAATACGTATCCGTACCGCTGGAGGTGAGCACACGGGTAGAGAAGGTAGAGTTGTTACCGCCGCCGTGGTCCGCATGGAGCATTAAGCAAATGTCCAGCAGTTTGGCCTCTTCGCGGGTAAATGTCTTGTCCACCCGCAGCTGATTTAAGATATACTCCGCCATGGTCTGCTCCTTATTGATCGGGTGCAGGAACATGGTTTTGTTGTAGAATGTACGGCGCTTGATCTGATAGGCGCTGTTCATAATGGTGGGGGTCTGAGCAATCAGCTGCAAGGACTGACGCAGCACATTGGGAATGGAGGTATCGTCCGGGTTCTCATCAAAAGAGTAAAGGGACAAAATGCAGCGCGCCATCTTGTTCATAATATCCTTGGAGGCGTGCTTCATAATCACATCTTCCACAAACTCGTCCGGCAGTGCTCGGCACTCAGACAGCACCTCGCGGAGAGAATACAGCTGATTGGCAGTGGGTAGATTGCCAAACAGCAGCAGCCACACCACTTCCTCATAGCCAAAGCGGTCCTCGGCAATGCAGTTGTCCACCAAATCACGAATGTCATAACCACGGTAAGACAACTTGCCGTCCGTAGGGATCCGCTCGCCGTCCAAAATATAATAGCCCTCTACCGAGCAAATACGGGTCAATCCGGCCATCACGCCGGTGCCGTCGCTGTTGCGCAGGCCCCGCTTTACCTGATAGCGTTCAAAATCGTGGGCATTGATATAGTTATTCTTCCCCAGCTCCTGGCACAAGTTGGACAGTGCGTCCATGGAGATGGGCGAAATATAATTGGAAGCCACAAAATCGCTCCTTTCAAACATACATTTAGAATAATCATTATACAATTATAATAGACAAATGTCAAGTTATCTGAAAGGAGAGATCCACTTTGAAAAAAGTATTGATCCTGTTTGCTCTGCTGTTTTTGCTCACATTCGGGGTGCCCATGTTCGCCGCATTTCACACCCAAGGCAGCAGTGATCTGGTAAGCCTGCTCCACTCTGCGGTGCTGACGGCGCCTATTCTCTGATGGAATTATCGTTAATTTTCGTAATCCGGCAGTGGCAGACAGCCTGGATCACAGAGGCGGAGAACGCGCGGTTCCAGTCCGCTTTAACCGCTGCATACCCCGCCGGGTCTGACATAGCCAGCTGCGCCCCAACCTGCACGCCATCGCATCCGGCGGCCTGCAAGCAGGCGTAAGCTCCGGTGCACAGGTCCACCAGCTTTTGCTCCGCCAGGCGCTCTATGACGGCAATGGAGCGATTATCTATGGTACTGATATAGCCCTTTTGCACTTCGTCCAGCATCAGCTGTGCCTGCACCGTTACCCGGAACACCGAGCGGCCGTTCTCTATGGCGCTCTTCGTCCTCACCTTGCAGGATACCAGTTCCACCCCGATATGCCCCAACTTGTCATTTTGCAGGGTTAGCAGCCCGCTTTTGATCTTGCCATTCATCAGAAGAATACCAAAAGTATCTGTCATGTTCGCCGTGGCGGTCATCTTGCCCCCATCAAACAGCGCCAGCCCTACAAAAGCCGTATGTGTGCCCACTCTCTTTAACAGCGGCAAATAAATATCCGAGGTAGGACTGGCAAAGCGGCGCAGCGCGTCATTAACGGACACCACCGCGCCCATACCGCTATCCTGCCCATTCTGCAGCAGGTGCACCATATTTGCGCTGGGCACCAAAGCGTCATCTTCCTTACTCTGCAGCAGCGCCTTGGCATTACCGTCTGCCACACACAGCAGCACATCCGGCCGACTTGCGGCACTGCGCACAAAGTAATCCATATTGTCGCCCACCCCGTGCCGTGCCACGCTGCTGCTGAACACCGTAATCTTGTTTTGTCCCAAAAACAAATTGCGGGACAAGTCCTTAGACAGCTTAGACAGCGCCTGGGAAATACCGGTGCCGCTCTCTGCGGTATTAATGGTAATATTGCCGGACAGGGCCTCCGAGCCGTTGCCGCTCTTGGTCATATTCAGGGTCTGCACCGAGACGGACACCCCGTTTGCCGCCCGGTCAATGCTCATGCCCTCCACCACCGCCAAATTGCTCAAGGTGCGCCGCCCGGAGCAGCCGCACAGCGTAGCCGCCACCAGCAAAAAGCAAAGAAACAGCTTAATGGTTCGTCTCATTGGTACCACGCGCCTTTCTGTGCCCCAGTAGCCAAACCAGGGGAATGAGAGAGGAAAACACTGCGAAGGGCACCACTGTGATCAACGGCGAGTGCTGACCCACCGTCATCAACCGTCCCAGCGCACAACTGACGACAAAGGCCGCCAAACCGGCGCCCAGGCACTTGCCCTTGTGCCCACCACTGCCCGGCAGGGTCACTGCCGCACAATAAATAAGCAGTGCCGCTTTAATAAAGATAGCAAAGATCCAAAAGCCGGTGTACAGCGCGTCCATACGCACCATTGAGCCGCTGCCTGCCAGCTGAGAGAGGGTATAAACCGGAAACGCCTGTAACCCGGCAGCGTCCCCCATCACGCCGATGGCAAAGAGAAACAGCAGGCTTGTAGTCAGGTACGAACATCCCATAGCGCCATAAAAGGCACCAAAACGATGTCCGCCGATGACCACCCGATCTGCCAGCACCAAAAAGATCGTAATCTCTGCCGTATTGGCAGACAGCACCACGCCGTTTTGCACCACTTCACCCACGGTGTTGCTGCCTGGCGGAAACAGGCTGAACCATTGGAAGTGCTGCACATTAAAGCCAAGCACCACCGCTACCACAAGCACAATCAGGCAAAAGGCGAAGCCGGAAAAACGAGACAATCCTTGCAGCCCAACCAACGCCCCATACACCGCAAATAGAAGAATCAGCAAGGCAAATCCCCAACTTTTGGCCTCCGGATTCAACCGGGCAGAGGCGAAGTAGGCAAAGCGGCTCACATTGATCCCCGCCAAGAAGATAAAATTACAGGCATAAAGAGTGCCCAGCGTTCTGTGCGCCAACGGTGAGCAGTCCCGCTGCACACAAAGAAGCACAGGCACCGCAAACAGCAGGGAAAGCACCAGCGCTACCCCCACGCTCATCAGCATTTGGGTAGACAGCTTACCTGCCATAATCGACTGCACATGGGTCAGGCTCACCACCAGGCGGCTGATATACAGCATGGCGAACAGACTGAACGGAGAAATTTTGCTGTTATTTACACTGGTCAATATGCGCACCCCGCAGATCTTGTACCCGCACCCGGCGGCGGGCCAGCTTGGTCCAACTTTCCCGATAAAACACATCGCCCAGGGAGCGCATATTTAGCGGCGCGATGGGGGCGGCGTACGGCACGCCGTAGGGGCTGAGACTGCAAATATTCACAAACAGCGCCGCCATGCCCAGCATCAGGCCGTAAAGTCCGGTGAGTCCCCCGGCCAGGATAAACAAGAGCCGCAGCACCGACACGCTGTCATACAGGGGAAACGCCACATAAGAGGCAATGGCGGTAATGGCGATAATCACCAACATAGGCGCACCGATCAGCCCGGCAGACACGGTGGCCTCACCGATGACGATGGCGCCGATGATAGACACCGCGTGGCCAACGACCTTGGGCAACCGCAGCCCCGCCTCCCGCATGATTTCATAAAAGATCAGGGTCATAATGGCCTCATTCATCAGGGACAGCGGGGTGCGAAACTCTGCCGATGCAATGGTAAACAGCAAGTTGGTGGGAATCAGTTCTTGATGAAAAGTGCCCAGCGCCACATACACCCCGGGCAAAAATACGGAAATGCCAAAGCTGAAATACTTCAGCAGCCGCACAAATCCGCCGAAGAACGGCGGATAATCGTAATCATCCAAAGACTGAAAATTATCGCTGAAAAGATACGGCACATAAAGCACAAAGGGCGTGCCCTCCACCAGTACCGCCACCCGGCCCTCATAAAGCTTGGACGCCAACACATCCGGGCGCTCCGTGGTGCCTACGGCAGAGAAAAAGGAACGCATATTTGTGTCTAAAAAGGGCACCAGTTCACCGTAATCCGCCACTGTGTTCAAATGCGCGTCCTTTAGCCGCTGCTCCACCGCATTCACCAATTCCGCCGCGGCACGGTCATCCAAAAAGGCCAGTACCACCGGGGTTGGGGCGGCGGTGCCCAGCTGGATTTGGCGCAGCTTTAAGTGATGGGTTTTCATGCGCTTACGCAGCAGCGCCTTGTTGTCGTTCACAGACTCCACAAAGCACTCTTTGGCTCCGCGCACATTGCTTTCGCTCTCCGGCTCGTCGGTACTGCGCTTGGTCCAACCCTGAATACCCATGACCATAGCCCGGGGACAGCCGTCCAACACAAACACGCAAAAGCCGCTCATCAAATAATAGTAAGCATCCTCGAAAGTCTCTGCCTCTTTCAGCTCTACCGACTGCACGCAGGTGCGCATCAGCTGGCGAAACTGCTCGTCCGGCGTGCGGGCCTCCACCTGTGCGCCCAGCACCGGTCCCATAATCATCTGCCCCAGCTGCAAAGAATCCACCAATCCGTCCATCACAGCAAAAAAGCACTTGCGACCGCCGGTTTCCGCCTCCTTGAGCAAAAAATCCGAGCAGTCCGCAAAGTCCGTCTTAAATTTCTGTACATTATCGTTATATTGACGCCTAAGGTTTTCCAATTTCTATCACCCGTACTAATTTTGGCATAACCGGGGGATTTATTCACAAAATACAACCGGTGATTGAAATGACAGTAACTCTTATTCGCGCACTGCTGATCTACTTTACCGTCATTCTGGCTATGCGGATCATGGGCAAGCGCCAGATCGGCGAGCTGAACCCTCACGAGCTGGTCATTACCATATTGGTGAGCCAGATCGCCTCCATTCCCCTACAAGACAACACCATGCCCCTGGCCAACGCCTTTTTGCCCATGCTGCTACTGGTAAGTCTGGAAATTCTCGCCTCCGTGGCGTCCATGAAAAGCCTGCGGCTGCGAAACCTGCTGCAAGGGCGACCCATCTTTCTCATACGCCACGGCAAACCGGATCAAAAGCAAATGCGTCGCCTGCGCTTTACCGTAGACGATTTGATAGACGCCCTGCGGCAAAAGGATGTATTTGATCTGTCCACCGTGGAGGAAGCGGTGGTAGAGACTAACGGCAGCCTGTCCGTGCGGCTGCGTACGGAGGAAAGCCCGGTGACCCCCAAACAGCTGGGCGTACCGGCGCCGGACAACGGCTTTCCCATACCCGTAGTCACCGACGGCCACATTGTGCCGGAATATTTCGGCGACCAAGTGCAGGACACAGCAGCCATTGCCAAGGCGCTGCAAAAGGAGAACCTGCGCCCCGGTGAACAGCTGGTGGTGACCATAGATGACAGCGGCACCGTCTTTGCCGTAAAAAAGGAGAGAAAAAAGTGAAACGCACATGGTTTGCTATTTTGTTTTTGCTGCTGGTCGCAGGGCTGTGTATCTTTGAACAGCACACGGTCAAGACCACCTTTGAGAATATGGAGACCCTACTGCAAAGCATGGACGCAGCCGCCGCAGAAGAGAATTACCCGGAGGCAGAACGCAAGGCCCGCCAACTGCAAAACATTTGGACCGCCCGCTACCCTACCCTGTGCGTGCTCATGGAGCACCGCGCTTTACAAGAGGCAGGGGTAACCCTGGGCACCCTGCAACCCTTGGCTGGGGACGAAAGCGACGATCTGCGCCCTACCATTCGCCAGTGCCAAACGGAACTGGCAGAGATCTACGATAACAGCAAGGTAACGGTGGGCAACATCTTTTAGCAACACAAAAGCGAACGATATAAAAATCGTTCGCTTTTTTATCGTTATTCACTTTTGGCGTTCTTATACTTCTCCGCTTGCAGGCGAAACATATAAGCATAGGTGCCGTCTGCCGCCATCAGTTCACTGTGCGAGCCGCTCTCTATGATCCGTCCCTGCTCCATCACATAAATTTTATCCGCCTGCACCGTAGTGGACAACCGGTGAGAAATAAAGATCACCGTCTTGTCCCGGGCAGCCTCCAGCATAGCCCGGTTCAGCTGGTATTCTGCCACCGGGTCCAAGTTGGCAGAGGGCTCATCCAGAATCACAAAGGGGCAGTCCTTGTAGAAGGCCCGCGCCACCGCCACCTTTTGGCTCTCGCCGCTGGAAAGCATCAGTCCGTCATCGTCAAACTCCCGCAGCAGCTGGGTGTCCACGCCCCGGGGCAAAGGTCGCTGAAAGCCGCTGTGGTCCAGCGCACGGCGCACCCGCTCCGGGTCAAACTGCGGGCTGAGCGCCACATTCTCCCCTACCCGACAGGCAAACAGCTGGAAGTCCTGGAACACCGCCGCAAACCGATCCCGATGGCTTTGCAGGGTGCAGTCCCGAATGTCTTGCCCACCAATCAGGATTCGCCCACCGGAGGGCTCATACAGCCGCAGCAGCAAATTGGTCAAGGTGGTCTTACCGGCGCCGTTGTAGCCTACCAGGGCGATCTTCTCCCCCGGGTGAATGGTCAGGTTAATATCCTGCAAAACAGGCGCCGCCCCACCGGGATAAGTAAAGGTCAGGTGTTCCAGCTTGATCTCGCCGGACCGACGCTTGGGCGCCGCCTGTGCTCCGTCCCGAATGGTGGGTTCGGCGTGGAGAAAGGCCCGGTACTTCTCGATCAGCTTGGCCCGCTCATCAAACTGGGCAACACCCCACACGGTGAGGAAATTCAGGCTCATGGCGATGGCATAGGCGCCGTTAAAGCTGGCCACAAAATCCCCGGGGCTGATCTGGTGGCGCACCAGCACCAGGTAGCCCAGATACATGGGCAGTACAAACATAAAGCCCAGCACCTGCACTCCGGTCTCCTGGAGCAGATAGCGGCGGGTGATCTTGCCGAAATATTTCTTTTGGCAGGCGATCACATCCTCCGCCGCTTGGTCGTAGCGCTCCATCAGCAAAGGCGCAATGCCGTTCATACGCACCTCTTTGGCGTAATCCTGCAAGTAAAACAGCCGCTGGAAGTAGTCTGCCCGCCGATGATAGTGGGTGTTCTCCACCTGGCGTTGCACCTGCAAGTTGCTAATGGCCTTACTTAGGGGCAAAAACAGCAAAATAGACGCCAAAATAATCACCAAACACAGCGGGTCAATGGTCAGCAGCACAGAGGAAATGGCAATCAGCGAGATCAAGTTGCCAAAGTACCGGCGCACCAGGCCCAGCAGGTTTTGGATGTTGTCGCCGGAGGACTCAATGGTCAGAATAAAGCGGTTGTAAAATTCCGGGTCATCATAAGACGCCAGGTCCAGCTCCGCCGCCTTGGCATACAGCCGCCGGTTCAGCCGATAATAGGCTTTCTCCCTTTGCACATTCCAAAAGAACTCCCGATACAAATAGGACGCCAGCCGGCACAGCGCAAGCAGCGCCACCACAACGGCCACCACGGCATACAGCCGCTTTAAGTCCCCACCGGAGGTGACAATGTCGATCACATACTTAACCCCCAGCACGCTGACCAGCTGGCCGGGCAGCACCGTCAGCACGCCCCATGCCAGCTCGCCGATCACCAGCGCCGGGGAGGCTGCAAACAGCAGCCGCAAAAAGTAGAATAAATTGGAGAACATGGAGTGCTCTCCCGCATGCTTAGGCTTGCGCACCGGCGGCACCCCCTTTCTGCTTGTAACCGGAGGCTTGCAGGCGGAACATATCCGCATACAGTCCGTTTTGCTCCATCAGTTGCCGGTGGGAGCCGCTCTCCTGCACCTGACCGTCGGCCAGCACCAAAATGCGGTCGCTGAGCACCGCACTGGACAGCCGGTGCGAGATAAAGATCACCGTCTTGTTCTCTGTCACTTGCAGCAAATTCTCATACATTTTATACTCCGCCACCGGATCCAGAGCGGAGCTTGGCTCGTCCAGCACGGCGATCTGGAAGTCCCTGGCAAACAGCCGGGCGGTAGACACCTTTTGATTTTCGCCGCCGGACAGACCGGTGCCTGCCTCGTCAAACTCTCGGGTCAGCACCGTGTCCGCCCCCCGGGGCAGTGAGGCAATTTTGTCCCACACACCGCTGTGGCGCAGTGCCTGCTCTGCCAGAGCTTTTTCCGCCGGGGTACAAGCGTGGCCGATCACATTCTCGTTGACGGACAGGGCAAAGTTTTTATAATCCTGGAACACGGTGCCAAAGGCAGCCCGCAGCTGCTCCAGGTCATATTCCGGCAGCGGCTTGCCGTTATAGAGAATTTGACCAACCGTAGGGTCGTAAAACCGCAGCAGCAGCTTGACCAGCGTGGATTTGCCGGCGCCGTTAATGCCCACTACCGCCAGGGTCTCGCCCTGCCGCAGGGTAAAGTTCACATCGTGAAGCACCTGTCGATCGGTGCCCGGGTAAGTAAAGTCCACATGGCAAAATTCCAGCGTCTCCAGCGGCGGCACCGGCAGAGGACCGGATACCACCTGGGGCTGATAGTCCAAAAACTCCCGCAAATTCTGAAAATACAACGCCATCAAGGTCATTTCGTCAAAGCACTCGGTGGTATCCAGGGTAGACTCCCGCACCGCGTTAATGCCGGAGGCCACCACGCTAAAGCCGGACACGGTCAGCCCGCTGCCCTGCACAAAGCTGTGGCAGGCAAAGGCATAAGTGCCCAGCACCGGCAGCAGCTCACCAAGCAGGCTGCTGACTACGCTGTACAAAAACAGCCGCACGCCGTAGTCCCTCAAAATGCGCACATTGGCCTTGGTGGCCGCCTCCATACGCCGAACCATCACGGCAAAGATATTGGAGGTGCGCATATCCTTGGCGTACTCTCGCAGGTACACCGTGCGCTGCACATAGGCTTGCATTCGTTTGTTGGCGGTCATGGACATATCCCGCCGATAGACGCACTTGCTCTTATACACCTCTACGGCGAACACAAAGAACACCGGCACTAAAAACAGCAGATACAGCGGGTGCACCGCCGCCACGGTGGCCATCACGCACACCAGCGCCACCACATCCGCCACAAAGGCAGAAAAATCAAAGCAGATCAGGTCAAAAAAGCCATTGGTGGTCACCATGGTTGCCCGCTGATATTTGTCGTAGAATTCCGGGTTCTCATAACAGGCCACATCTACAGACAGCGCCTTTTCAAAGATCCGGTCGTTCAGCAACTTCAGCACCCGCTTGGTCGCGCACTTCTCCATGCGCATACCCTCCCACTGGGCCACCTTCACCACCAGCGCCAAAAGGGCAAACGCCGCCAACTCCCCCACATAAGTGCGGAAGTTGCCGCTGCCGGTGATCACATCCAGCAGGATCTTTAAGAACAAAATATTCTGCAAATAGCGGGAAAACACCGCATACAGCCCCTCTTGCAACAGATAGCCGATGAGCAGGCGCTTGTCCGTCTGCCACACCAGGCGCAGGGCATAGATCACATTTTTCAGCACAGGAACCTTGAACTGCTCCTCTGTCAATTGCATATAGGGCATTCTTTCCTCTCCAAATCACGCCGCCCGCCGTTCTTGGTAAAAGGGTAGCATATTCCGCCGGCACTGTCAAACGAAAAGGAACCCGACTGCCAGCCGCGTTCCTTTTGTTTTACTTATTCTGTATAAAGTGCTGTTATTTGCTGTAAGAGTCAATACGGATCAGGTCCGCCTCGCTAAGGGGAGGCTGTTCCAGCGCAGCCAAATTCTCCAGCAGTTGCGCCTTGGAGTGCACGCCCACCAGCACGGAGGTGACCCCCTTTTGCTGCCACAGCCACTGGATTGCCAGCTGAGAAAGGGTCTCACCCCGGTCTTTTGCCAGCTGATAGAGTTTTTCAATCTGCTGGGCACGGTGCTGATCATAACCCACATGGGCTTGCAGCTTATCGTTGCCAAACAGGCGGGCGCCCTCCGGGATGCCTTTGGCGTATTTATCCGACAGTTGCCCCTGGGCCAGCGGCGAAAAGCAGATCACGCCCTTGCCCTTGTCCCGGGCTTCTTTCAGCAGTTTGTTTTTCTCCACCGTGCGGTCAAAAATGGAATAGCGATTTTGGTTGATGACAAAGGGCGCTTGCACATCGTCGCACTTGTGGTACATACGGTGCATGGTCTTGCCGTCATAATTGCTCATACCCACATACAGGGTCTTGCCCCGGCGCACCAGATCCGCCAGGCACAGAGCCGTCTCCTTCAGCGGCGTGTCCGGGGTCATGCAGTGGTGGTAAAAAATATCCACATACTCCAGCCCCATCCGCTGCAAACTCTGGTCCAGAGAAGCAGTCAGGTACTTGCGGCTGCCGCCCCGACCACCGTAGGGACCCGGCCACATCTCATACCCGGCCTTGGTGCTGATGATCAGCTGATCCCGATAAGGGCGCAGATTTTCCTTGAATATACGGCCAAAGTTGATCTCTGCCCGCCCCGGCTCCGGCCCGTAATTATTAGCCAGGTCAAAATGGGTCACCCCATGGTCAAAGGCCGTCAGGATGATCTCTTTCATGGTATCGTAATCGTTGTTCACGCCAAAGTTCTGCCACAGCCCCACAGACAGCGCCGGCAGCCGCAGACCGCTTTTGCCGCACCGGTTATAGGGCATTGTCTCGTAGCGTGTTTCGCTGGGTTCATACATTTTGCTCACCTCCCCTGCATTTTACCATACCCATCGTTCTCTGTAAAGAGCGCAAAGGGCTTTCCTGCCGGGTGTTAAAAAGAGCAGACATGATGTCTGCTCTTTTTGTGCAATGATTTGTGTGGTTTACACGGTGTGGGTGTGCTTTTTCCGGCGGGATACCAAGCAAATGAACGCGCCGCCGCTTAGCAGCGATACGGTCACAACGCCGCTGTCCCCACCGGTTTGGGGCGATTTGGCAGCGCCCGACAGTTTGGCCGTTACGGTATCTGCCTGTTTGATCTCTTTGGTAGCCGCAGCATCGGCAAAATACTTGCCGCAGTCTTCACAGTACCAATACTCGATATTGCCCCCGGCAGTCTTTGTCGCCGCCTTTGCGTCGATATGCTTAAGGTTGGCGTGATAATTCCCATCCAGGTCACCGTAAGCCTTTCCGCAGATTTCGCAAACCGCCCTTTCGGTGCAGGTGGCTGTGCCGCCGGTATGCCCGTCGTTAACCGTTACGGCCATTTCGGCGGTATTGCCGGCCTTGTCGGTGACAATGATTTTCTGTTCGCCGTCTGCAGCAGAAAGAATAAAGCTGCCGTTTTCGTCAAGCGTGACCTCTGTGCCGTTTACGGTGACGGTGTTCACATACTTTTCGTCAATGGTGACCGTCTGTGCTTCACAATAGGTCTTGCCGTTTTCTATGCCGCCGATGACCGGCTGAACATTGTCAACTGTTACGCGGTCGGAACGAAGGTATGTTATATTCAGGTTCGCGTCAACAAGCATTGCATAAACAATGTATTCCCCGTTTCGGTCTATGCGAAACGGCTCCTCATATCCGCTAAATACGAGAGATTGAAGTTCCGCCTCTGAAAGATCCCGATCGGTCACCAAATAGGAGATAAACACGGTTCCACTGTTGTCGGCGGCGTTTATCGTCACCTCCTGCGTATCCTTAAAAAACAGACCGAAGGTGAAATTGTTGAGAAACGCTTTCCAACTGTTATTACTGATTTTAATTTCGCCCGTCGGCTTTTCAATGTCTTTCCATTTCGCTTTAAGCGTTATATTCTCGGCAGGCATGGTTGTGGGAATTTCCTTATCCCAGCCGATAAAGGTGTAGCCCTCTCTTGTCGGGTCGGCAGGGGCGGTAATTGCCGTACCGTAGTCCTGTGTAATCGGAGTAATTTCGCTGCCGCCTGCGGTGTCAAAGGTGATTGTGTACTGATTGATTTCCCACTGTGCGGTGACAGTCATATTATGCGCAGGCATGGTTTCGGGTAATTCCCCCTCCCAGCCGATAAAGGCATAGCCCTCTCTTGTAGGGTCGGCAGGGACGGTGATCGCCGTTCCGTAGTCCTGCGTAATCGGGGCAATTTCGCTGCCGCCTACAGTATCAAAGGTTATTGTGTAGGTATTCGCTGCCCATTTTGCATACAATGTTATGTTATCGGTGACTTTATCGCTTGCATAATCCCACGCCGTGCCGTCGGCCTTGTTCCAGCCACCGAAGGTATAGCCCGGTGTGGCGGCGGGAGCATCGGGACGCGTCGCGAGAGTGCCGGAGGAAAGAACCTGCTTTGCGTATTCACTGTCGCCGTCCTTGTAAGTCACGATGACGCCGGTCGTATTGCCGTAAATATCCAGACCGCCGTAGAAGAGGCCCCAGTCAACATGGCTTGGATATACACTGGAAGTTCCGCCGATCACCGTCTTGCCTTTGAAGGCGGTAATACCGTTATCTTCTGCAAGACAGGTGATCTTACTTGACTGATTTAGGTAAACCCCACCGTATACCTCGCCGCCGTTGGCGTAAATTGTGGTATGATACGCAGCATTGATAGCGTATCTGCCGTTGTTTTTGATCAGGCCGCCGGTCAACGTGATCACGCCGGTTGTATCTCTGTTCGCCATCGGACCAAAAGCGTATATGCCGCCGTGAAAGGCCTCTCCGGTCGTTAATCTGTTTGGTGTTGAGCAGCCGACAATGCTGCCGGCGTTCATGGTGAACGAACCGTCTGAGAGGAACAGGCCACCGCCTTCATTGGCTATGCAGCCGACGATATTGCCGCCGTTCATGGTGAGTGCACCGCTGCCGATGATCACGCCGCCGCCTTCCACCCCGTTGGAGAAGAAGATCCGGCTGCCCGTGCCGCCTGTGATGATGCCACCATAGACGGTCTCTGTACCGCTGTTGTCCAGCACCCAAGGTTCTGCGCCGTTAACCTTGAATTTGTGCTCCGCCGTGGGATTGCTGTCGATAAGGGTCAGGTCGCCGGTGATGCCGCTCTTATTATCGAGGATAATAACGCTGCCGCTACCGGTCATTTTCAGAACATAGCCGTTGAGATCGAGGGTGACCTTGCGGAGGACGGTCAGGGTCGTGCCGATTGCAATGTCATTTTTCAGCGTGATGATGTCTGCGCTGCTGTCCGCCAGCGCATCGACAAGCTCTTGTTCCGTTTCGACTTTCCTGCTTGTCTCACCCTCGGCAAACGCCGTAGTCGGCACAAGGCAGAACAGCATACATAGGGCGAGCAGGATACTGAGTATTCGTTTTTTCATTTCTTGCTACCTCCGTTTCCATATAGGTCGGCTCAGTCAAGAGCAATAATGGTTATGTTGTACTGACTGTCGGTAAAATTGGTATTCTGGAAGAGCATATTTGTATATTGAAATGTCAAAGCAATATCCGCTTCGGCACGGTATATCGTGTTATACGACATACCAAGTCTTGCACTTTGGCCGTCATTTATCATACTCACATAGGTTCGCGTCTCAAGCATCATTTCAGAACTGTTATATCCGTCAATGAGTGATGCACCGCACAACTTATAGTTACCGTTAGCGCTAATCATAACCGTTCCGCTGAACACCATACTGTATGTGTGACCTTTTGAAAGGGTGATTGTTTTGCTTGATGCGTCATAGGAGATCAAATCTCCGCTTTCTTTTTTTACATTGAACGGAAGCGGTGTTCCCCAACTGTATACTCTGCCGTTTGCTGCAAAGTACCCGAAGCTTCCGCCGTTCTGACCGGGGTCGCCTTTGTCGCCCTTATCGCCTTTGTCACCCTTGTCGCCCTTATCGCCCTTGTCGCCTTTTTCGCCGGGGTCGCCCTTGTCGCCCTTGTCGCCGTCAACACCGTCTGTGCCGTCAATGCCTGCGGCTTTTACGCCGGTGTCGGTTTCTCCGATCCACCAGTTGCCGTTTTCGCCGATAAAAGGTGTTTTACCGTCTTTGCCGTTCCTACCGTTTTGCCCGTTGGTGCCGTCCTTACCGGCGGCGCCGTCTTTTCCGTTTACGCCATCCTTGCCGTCAACGCCGTCTCTGCCATCCGCACCTTTTAATGCGTTAAGATCGTACAGATTCAGCCATATTTCATCGCCGACATAACGCCATTGCAGGATATTTTCGCTTACGCGGAATTCCGGCGTTTTTCCGTTTGCACCGTCCGTTCCGTTCTGTCCGGCAGGGCCTTCTATATCGGCGATCGCCACAAGGTTCTGCCACTCGCCGCCCTCATAACGCCACTGTATGTGGGTTTCGGCTCGCTGCACTTCTATATTTTTGGCGTTAATGCCGTCTTTACCGTCTGTGCCGTTCTTTCCGTTTTCTCCGGCAGCGCCCCGCAGCTCGGTAAGCGCCACAAGGTCGCGCCAATCGGTTTCATCTCTGTATTTCCACTGAACCGCCGTGCCGTTGTTCCGCACCTCCGGCAATACTGCGTCGGCTTTTGCCGTCTTGCTCCATCCTGCGGCAAGTACGATGCAAAGCACCAATAGAGCGGCACAAAGCGCCAAAAGCGTACCTGTGAGTTGTTTCTTTCCTGTTTTCATCTTCTTACCTCCGTTCAAAATTCAAAAATGGGGGCAAAATCGGCAAGAACGGCACCCGGTCAGTTTTTCCAAAATTTCTAGTTATTCGTTTCTAACTTTACTGACCGTTCGTTCATATTCAGTATAACATAGCTTCCGGATGAAATCAAGAACTCTCTTATATATAATGTAAAAGAATCAAACCGCCTATTTACAAAGCCGTCCAGCCTGTCGGCGCTATTATCGTGTACTTTTTTTGCCGATACACGCACCGGAAAGTGGCAAAAAAATAAAACGCGGCAAGCATCGTAAAGACGCTTGCCGCGTTTATGGTCCGCCCGGAGGGATTCGAACCCCCGGCCTTCAGAATCGGAATCTGCTGCGATATCCAGCTTCGCCACGGGCGGATGTACTTGCCGTAACAGCACTTCATATTATAATTTGAAAAAGCGTTGCCGTCAAGGCTTTCTTGTGTTAAAATTAGAAAAAAGGCAAAATTCCTGAGAACGGAGAATAAATATGAAGTTGACATTCAAGAACGACACCTTTAAGATCCTGCAAATTGCAGATACGCAAGAGGGCCGCAAGGTCAGCCCGGACACCTTGGCGCTGATCAGCGCCGCCTTGGATCGAGAGGAGCCGGACCTGGTGGTATACAGCGGTGACCAGATCTGGGGGCGCGGGTTCCACGGTGATGTAAGCCAGGTGCGCCGGGTGCTGAAAGAGTTGACCGCCCCGGTGGTGGAGCGGCATCTGCCCTTTGCCATCTGCTTTGGCAACCACGATCGGCAGGTGGGGCTGGACAACCGTGCCCAGTTTGAAATCTACAAAGAGATCCCCGGTTTTATCGGGGAGGATACTCCCGGCGTGGACGGTGTGGGCAACTGCGTGTTGGAAATCGCCGACGGCGACCGACCCGGCTATCTGCTTTATCTGATCGACAGTCACTCCAGCCTGAAAGTGGGCTACGACCATGTGCACCAAAACCAGATTGACTGGTATCGGGGCGTACGCGACAGTTATGAAAAACAATACGGCCACACCATTCCCTCCGTTGTCATTCAGCACATTCCCGTGTGTGAGGTGTTTGACCTGCTCACGCAGGTGAAAAAGTCCACCAAAGGCGCGGTACAGGGCTTCCGCACCCACGCCAAGGAGTGGTTTGTACTGAACAGAAAGCGGGTAGACAAAGAGGGCTTTATGAAAGAATCCCCCGCCGATCCCCAGGAAAACAGCGGTGAGTTTGATGCCTTCTGCGAAAAGGGAGAAGTGAAGGGCCTGTACTTCGGCCACGACCACAACAACGCCTTCCACGGTGACATTCGCGGCATTGATGTGGGCTACACCCAGGGCGCCGGGTTCCATGTGTACGGCCCGGGACTGGATCGAGGCGTGCGCACCATTGCGCTGCACCGGGACGGCAGCCTGTCCACCCAGGATCTGCGCTACCGGGACTTGGTAGGCAAAAAGCTGCAAGAGCCGCTGCATTTTGCTTTCTTCCAAATCATGCCCACCAATGTGTACGACGCAATTTCCCGAGCAGTTAAAATTTTTGCCGCCTTGGGCGGTATTGCCGTAGTGGCACTGCTGTTGGTACTCTTTCTCGGTAAATAAAGCATAAAAAAGGACCTTTGTGTTTGGCACACAGGGGTCCTTTTCTGTCTGTTTTCTTGTTTAATCTTCCATATCCCGCACAGCGGCAATGCAGCCCACGCTGATATAGCAGGCAAGAATATACAAAGCGGACACAACCAGACAGAACACCCGCTCCCCCGCCGAAGTAGCGCCCAAAGTGGTATAAATGGAAATGCCAAAGAGCACCAGCGGCACCACGACGGTCAGCGGCGGGCAAGCCTGCAGCACATCAATTGGGCCGTAGCTGCCGTCATTGACCAGTGCCGCCACCACAATATGGATCAGCGTGGTCACCAGGAACACCGCCAGCAAATTCAAATACAAGATCTGCTGGGTGCCCATCTCCACCACCGGGAACAGGGACATAAAGTCCCAATGAAATAACCCCACCAGCTGGGTGTACACACCGGCCACCAGCTGAATGGCACCGATAAAATACAAAAAGATCAGCGCAACTTTTTTATTCTCCACGCAAAAAAGCCTCCGTTCCCTGCAAAAATGCGTCCATCTGCGCGTCGGTACCGATGGTAATACGCACATAATTGTCTATCCGCGGCAGGTCAAAATAGCGAATGTAAATATGTCTTTGCTTCAAATAGAGGAACAGTTCCCGCATAGACGCGCCGTCCTTCGTTGCAAAAAGAAAGTTGGTGCGGGATGGCAATACGGAAAAGCCCATCTGCTCCAGCGCTCGGCGCACCCGCTCTCGGGTGGTTATCACCGCCGCCGTGGTCTTGGCAAAATACGCCTCATCATCCATAGCAGCCGCACCGCACAGCAGAGACAAATTGTCCACCGTGTAGCTGTTGTAGGAATTCTTCACTGCTTCCAACACACCGATCAGCTCTGGGCTGCCGATGGCAAAGCCCAGCCGCAGCCCGGCCAAAGAGCGGGATTTTGAGAATGTGCCGCACACCAGCAAATTGGGATAGTCCGCCAGCAGCGGCACGGCGCTGACGCCGCCAAAGTCCGCATAAGCCTCATCAATAATCACCACAGCATCCCGATTGCCCTCCAAGAGCGCCTGCACAAAGGGCAGGTCCTCACCGATAGAGGTGGGGGCATTGGGATTGGGCAGCACCACGCCGCCGTTAGGCGCCGCGTAATCCGCCGGATCCATGCGAAAATCCGCCGTCAGTGGGTGGGTCACAAAAGGAATGTGAAACAACCGGCACCACACCGGGTAAAAGCTGTAAGTAATATCCGGAAAGGCAATGGGCTTGTCGCTGTTAAAAAAGGACTGAAAGGCCAGTGCCAGCACATCGTCCGAGCCGTTGCCTACAAATACCTGCTCCGGCGCCACGCCGTAGTGGCGGGCAATGGACGCCTTGAGCAGCCGGGCGTTGGCGTCCGGGTACAGGCACAGCGCTGCCGGGTCGTAACTGCGCAGCACCGCCTCCACGCCGGGGGCCGGTGGATACGGGTTCTCATTGGCATTGAGCTTGATCCGATCCGGGTCGCTGCTTTGCTCCCCGGGCACATACGGCTCGATCTGCCGCAAATTCTGTTTCCAAAGATGCTCCATAATCAAATACCTCGATTTTATTTTACCACAAAGTCTAAAGCGGCGCAATAAACGCAAAAACAAATTTTTTTGCATTTGCGGCACAATTTTGCAGCACTTTGCCGTACACAAAACCGCAGCGTATAAACGCAAATATCAAAATACGGCAAAAAACGCAAACAACTTGTCACACTTTGCAAGAAATGATACACTGTTACAGTAGTGGCACCCGGGTCGCTGCCAAATCAGAAAAGAAGGAGATTCTGTTATGAAGCACCGCACTTCCATAGCGGCAGCACTATTGCTGCTTATGTTTTTGCTCAGCAACACCTGCACAGCCTATGCTGCAGAAAATCTAACATTAAAGCGCACCACCGTTGCGCTGGGCTTAGGCGAAAAAGCCGCTTGTATTCAATTCAATAATTCTCGTATCCACCCTACCGACTGCACCTATCGCTCAGCAGACACAAGCGTACTGGCCGTTAGCAAATCCGGCGTGGTTACCGCCAAGAAAATCGGTACAGCCAAAGTGACCGTGCGTTACGGACGCCAAACCGCCGCTTGCACCGTTACGGTTAAGGCCGCTCCCACCAAATTAGCCGTTAAAGGCGGCGATGTGATTATCCAAAAGGGTGCCAACAACCATAAGATAAAGCTGCAATTTGCCCGTGGCACCGCAGCCTACACCGTTACATATAAAACCCGGGATTCTGCCATTGCCACAGTCACTCCGCAAGGCTACATTACCGGCAAAGCCAACGGCAAAACCCAACTGACCGTACGCACCTATAATGGTGTTACGGCACAGATTACCGTTCGCGTACAAAACAAGGCGCTGCCGCTGAATGCAAATGCCGCACAGTTGGCCTTAGACCACAACCATGTGACCCAAGTGGTTTATGGCAAATCCGTACAAAATCGCAATTTGGAAGGCTATATCATCACCCCGGCAAACGGCAAGTACAAAAAGACGCTGTTTATTGACTTTGCCATCCACGGCTTTGAGGACGATTATGCCAGAGACGGGCAGCGTCTGACTTCCATTGCCAACCACTTGATAGCCCACTTTGCTTCCCACCCGAAGGAATTGGGCAATTACCGATTGGTTATTGTACCCTGCGCCAATCCGGACGGTGCCATTGCCGGCAAAAACGCACAACGCTCCGGCAAGAATGCCTTTGGGCGCTGCACCGCCGCGCATATTGATATAAACCGGGATTTCGGTCCGTTTAAGGGCAAAGAGACCCGTGCCCTGCGAGACTTTATTCTCCGCAGCAAGCCCAATGTGTACATCAATGCCCACGGCTGGCTTAACGAAACCTTAGGCACCAAAAAGCTGTGCCAAATCGTCAATCGCACCCTGCACTTAAACAAAATGAAAGACGGCGTCTATGCCGCAAACGAAGGCTACGCCATCGGTTGGGTACACAAAAAGCTGAACATTCCCTGCTGTTTGCTGGAATACAAGGCTCCAAACGCCCTGCACACCAAGGACAATGTTCGTATGATACGGGAAATTATCAAAGCGTATGCGTAAAGCAAAAGGGCGTCTGCTGTAAGCAGGCGCCCTTTTTATCGGGTTTGTTCAGTCAAATAATTCCGGTACCGCTTCCGCCGCCGTCGGGTCGTCCAGGGTCTCCACCCGGCGCAGGTGCTTTTGAATAATGTCGTTACGGTGATCTGCCTCGTCCAGCACCTTGCCGGCCTCATCCACTTTTTTGCGTGCCTTTTGCAGCAGGTCGCCGAACTTCTCATACTGCATTTTAGCAGCGCCCAGCACCTGCCACACCTCCGTGGCTTTGCGGTTGATGGCCAGGGTGCGAAAACCCATCGCCAGCGCATTAAGCAGCGCTGTCACCGTGGTGGGCCCGGCCAGCAAAATACCCTGCTGCTGCAGCTTCTCCGCCAGTCCGCTGCGACTGCCCAGAATCTGCGCATACAGCCCCTCGGTGGCCAAATACAGCACCGCAAAGGGTGTGGTCTCCGGGGCAGAAATGTACTGACGCACCAGCTTGGCCTCGTCACGCACCCGCTGCTCCAGCGCCTTTTGGGCGCTTTCCATGCCTTGTCGATCCCCGGCCTGAGCCGCTGCGGTCAAGCGTGCATAATCCTCCATAGGAAATTTGGAATCAATGGGCAGCCAGGCGTGCCCGCTGCCGTCCGCCGCCGGGATCCGCACCGCAAACTCTACGCGACCGTTATACTTGGGATTGGTGGCCACATTGGTGTCATACATACCCGGCACCGTCTGGTCCAAAATATTGCCCAGCTGCACCTCCGCCCAGGTGCCTCGGCTCTTTACATTGGTAAGCACCCGATTCAACCCATTGACGCTTTCCGTTACCCCGGAGGACAGCTTTTGCATTTCGCCCAGGCTCTTGTACACGCTCTCCAGCTGCTGGGACACAGTCTGGAACGACGCATTCAGCCGTGTGTTCAGGGTGCCGGTCAGTTTTTCGTCCACCGTTTGACGCATTTGGTCCAGCTTTTGCTCATTGCTCTTTTGCATCTCTGCCATAAAGGCACCCAACCGCCGGGTTTGGCTGTCGCTTTGGTTCTGGACCAGCTCCAGCAGCTTCACCTGCTGACGGTAGTTATCCTCACGCAGAGTCTGCACTGCCGCTTCCAATCGCTCTATTTGGGCACGGCGCTCATTGTCCTGGGCTTGCAGCTGCCGCGCCAGCAGCTCCGTTTGGTGCCCTGCATCCCCACTGCGGCGGCGCAGCAGCAAAATGAGGATCGCCACCTGCAGCACAAAAAGCACCGCAAATAAAATCAAATTGATTGCATCCATTCCTCTACCTCCTTGGTAAAAAGCATACCATAAAATGCGCCTGCATACAAGCTGCCGTCCGTTTTTTGGGACTTGCACACCCTGCGGCAGCTGTGCTATACTGGAGCCAAAGGAGCTCGCTATGATCACCACGATTTTTTTAGATTTAGACGATACGCTGTTCAGTTTTCAGCAGGCGGAACAAGTGGCACTGGAAGAAACCATGCGCCACTACACCCTGCCCTATTCAGATGAGATTTTGGCTCTGTACAGTGCCGGTAATGATGCCCAGTGGAAATTGCTGGAGCAAGGCAAAGTGCAACGATCGGAGATCGGCTACCGCCGCTTTGACCTGCTGCTGACTCACCTGAGCAGCGACCTGGATCGGGAGGAAGTGAACCACTACTATATGGAACGGCTGAGCAGCCGCCACTTCTTTCTCCCCGGAGCAGAAGAACTGCTCTCCGCCCTCCATGGGCGCTATACCCTGTGTCTGGCCTCCAACGGCACCGGCTGGGTACAGGAAGGACGGCTGAAAAACAGCGGCATTTTGCCTCTGCTGGACCGGGTGTTTATCTCCGAGTACCTAGGTGCCAATAAGCCCCAGCTGGGCTTTTTCGACGCTTGTTTTGCCAGCCTGCCTGGCGTAAAGCGCAGCGAGAGCCTGATGCTGGGCGACAGTCTGACCTCCGATATGCTGGGCGGCAAAATCGCCGGTATGCACACCTGCTGGTACAACCCGAACCGCCTGCCCCTCCCCTCCGACGGCACCGTAGAATACCAGATCCACCGCCTACCGGATCTGCTCCCCTTGCTGGAGAAGCTGTAATACTGCACAATTTGCAGGAGTGGAACAAAAAAACGCACAGGCAGTTTGTCTGTGCGTTTTTGTATGCCCGGGTTTGGAAGAGCGGAGATTGCATCTTGACAAAGGGGCGGTGAATTGGGTACTATAAGATTGGAAATTTGGCGCGAGCGCGCGGGAATACAGGAGGGGTTCTATGAAGATCACGGTACTTGGCGGAGGCGGTGTGCGCTCCATGTTCCTGGCAAAAAGCATTGCCCAAAAGGCAAAGCGGCTGGGGATCGACGAACTGTGTTTTATGGACAATGACGAGGAAAAGCTGCGCATCTACGGCGGTATGGCGGCGCATGTAGCGCGCCTGCTGTGCCCGGAAATGCGCTTTTCCCTCACTGCCGATCCGGTGGAAGCGGCACAGGACGCGGACTATGTAATCACCACCATTCGGGTGGGGCAGGATGAAATGCGTGCCAAGGACGAGCGCATTGCCTTGGATCACGGGGTACTGGGGCAAGAAACCACCGGCGCTGCCGGGCTGTCCTTTGCCATGCGCAGCGTACCGGCGCTGGCTGCCTACTGCGAGCTGATTAAGAAATATGCGAAGCCGAGCGTAAAGGTATTCAACTTTACGAATCCGGCCGGGGTCGTGTCCCAAACCCTGCGGGATATGGGCTACGATTTTACCTACGGCATTTGCGACGCGCCCTCCGGCATGCTCCGCTCCTTTGCCCTGCTGTACGGGGCGAACCCGGCGAATATTACCGGCGAGGTGTACGGACTCAACCACCTGTCCTACTTCAAAAGCATCACCATAAACGGCAAAGAAATTCTGCACGATCTGATCGAGAACGATGACGCCTACAGGAACAGCGATATGCGCTACTTCTCCAAAGAACTGCTGCGGGATCGGGGCGCGGTGCTCAACGAATATCTCTACTACTTCTACTACCGGGAACAGGCGGTGGCCAATATTTTGAAAGCGCCCCAGACCCGTGGTGAACAGATTTTGGATATCAACCGGCAAATGACCGCCCAGCTGCGCCAAATGGATATTGAAAACGACTTTGAAGGCTGCCTGGCGGTATTCAATAAATGGTACGGTATGCGAGAGGGCAGTTATATGGCCAGCGAGACCGGCGAAAAACGCAGCCAGCCCTGGCACTTTAATATTTATGAAGAAGACGACGGCGGCTACGCCGGTGTGGCGCTGAAATTCATAGAAAACGCCCAAAGCGGCCAAACCGGCCCCATGATCCTGTGCGTGCCAAACGGCAACGCCATTGACGGCCTGCGACCGGACGATGTAGTGGAGGTCACCTGTGAGGTGGGGCCAAAGGGCTGCACGCCCCATCGGATCGGCGCCGTAGACGAGCAAAATCTGGAGCTGATCCGCCGGGTAAAGAACTACGAGCGTCTGGCCTCCAAAGCCATTCGGGAGAAAAGCCGCGCCGCCGCCGTGCAGGCCCTGACCCTGCACCCGCTGGTGAACAGCTATTCCCTGGCCTGCGCCCTGACCGACGCCTACATTGCCCACAATAAAGACTACTGTGACGGCTGGCACTAAAATCGGAATACAAAAAAGCAGTCGATGACTCGACTGCTTTTTTTGATCACATAGGAAAGGTATTTGATGCGCCTTATGGTATAATACGCATACACTTGCAAGTGAGAAGAAAGGAGAACAGCCGTGGATACCCGCCAACTGCTTCAAAATGCCATCGACTATATGGATGCGCACATAAAATCCCAAATCACGCCGGAGGATCTAAGCCGGGTCGCCGGATATTCCTATGTGCATTTGGTACGACTATTCAAGCTGTACTTGGGTGTTACACCAAAAGCATATCTGCTGCGCAGAAGGCTGTTGTTTGCCGTTTACGAGATGAAAAGTAAAAAGCCGAAAACAGATATTGCATTTGATTTTGGATTTGATACATACGCCGGATTTTACAAAGCGTTTCAGCGCGAATTCGGTTGTTCTCCGTCAGCATTCACAAAAACCTATATCGGCAGCAAGCCCTATAGGATCAACATTTTGCAGGAGGACTATATTATGGTGTCAAAAGCCGAGATTCAAAAGATACTGTCCCATTGGGATTTGCAAAACCGCACCGTAAAACCGATCATAAGTGAAAACACCGGCAGGCAAAACGAAAATGCTTACTATGTGGGCGATGACTACATCATCAAATACACCACTAACTTAGCTGCGGTCCAAAAAGCCATACTGTTTGATGAAGTGGTCAAATTGCATAATACGGACGCTTATTTACAGCTTGGTGAACTTTATTATATGGTGACCAAACGCCTGCACGGCACCCCGCTTTGCTGCCGCACTGTTTTTGAAGACCCCACTGTCGCCTATATCATCGGCGAAAAGATTGCCGACTTGCACAAGAAACTAAGCCTGTATGACCCGCAGGATTTTCAGCAGGCCAATCTGTACCGGGATAGTATGGAAAATCTGGAACAGGTACAAAAGATCGCCCATCTGAACAATGACTTTTGCACGCAATATAAAGAGGGGTTCAAACCGTTGTACCCACAGCTGCCGGTGCAACTGATCCATCGGGATCTGAACCCCTCCAATATGATCTTCGACGGCAAAGCATTTATAGGCTTCATTGATTTTGACTTGACAGAAGTAAACATACGGATCTTTGACCTTTGCTATTGTGCAACTGCCATACTATCCGAATGCTTTGCCAATGGGCGCCATTTAGAAAGATGGAAGACGATACTCCATGATCTGATCCAAGGCTACCACAGGGTATGCGCACTGAGCGAACAGGAAATGACCGCTGTTCCCTATGTGATCTATTCCATTCAGATCATCTGTATTGCTTATTTCAGTGCACGCGATAAATATGCAGAATTGGCAGAGACCAACATACAAATGCTCCGGTGGCTGATCGCAAATCTATAAAGTAAAACACGGCAGGTGTTCCTGCCGTGTTTTATTTATTCTACTGCGGTCAAGCGGACGATTTGATTATAATCGGCACCACGCACATAGACGGGCAAACCCACTTCCATGAGGAATGCGCCGCCTTTCTTATACGCCACGCCGTCCAATGTAAAAGCATACGCCCTGTCCGGCGCCAAGCCCGCAAAGCGTAGGTTCATCTTCTTTTTAAAGAACCGGGTGCCCCGGGCACTCAGGAACAAAACCGCCTGCATTTTGTCCCGGCTGACATACTGATTGCAAAGCACCTCGTCCCGATCCGCATCCAGAATCCGATACAGGTCGCCGAACTGCACCAGCGGGCGGATCTCCTTATACAGCGCCACATTGCGGCGGCAGATCTCCAGTTCTTCCGGACTGTACTTCTCCAAATTACCGCCCAGGCCCAGTGCCCCCTGCATGGCGATATGGAAGCGGAAGTCCAGGGAGCAGGGCTTGTTGATCCCGGCAATATCCGTTACCCACGCTCGCATAGTCTTAATGGGGTGGAGCATGGAATAGCCTTTTTGTATGGTCATCCGGTCAATACCGTCTGTATTATCGCTGGTCCACACCTGGTCAAAGTGACTGATGGCTCCTAGATCGCACCGACCGCCGCCGGAGGCACAGCTTTCAAACTGCACCGCCGGGTGACGGCGTTTCAGTTCATCCACGATCCGATACACTGCCATGGTGTGCAGATAAGAATACATTTTGGGATCCGCCAAATTCTCCGCCCCAACCTGGGAAAACGGCCGGTTCATATCCCACTTGATATAGCGGATATTGTGATCCGTCAGCAGCCGATCCAGGCAATCTAAAATATACGCCTGCACATCGCTGCGGGTCATATTCAGCACCAGCTGATGGCGCAGCTCATCTGCGTGACGGTGTGGGAAGTGATAGGTCCAGTCCGGGTGGGCACGGTAAAGGTCGCTGTCCGGGTTCACCATCTCCGGCTCCACCCACAGACCGAAATCCATACCCAGGGCGTTTACATTGCCGATCAGTTCGTCCAGGCCGCCCGGGAACTTCGCCGGGTTCACAAACCAGTCCCCCAGCCCGGCACGGTCGTTGTTGCGGGCACCGAACCAGCCGTCATCCATTACAAACAGCTCCACTCCGATCCCCGCGGCAATCTCCGCCAAGCGGGTCTGGTCCGCCACATTCACATTAAATTCCGTGGCCTCCCAAGAATTATACAGCACCGGCAGCGTCTCTGCCCGGAATCGGGACGGCAACAGATGTTCCAAGCAAAAGCGGTTCATTTGGCGAGACATTTCGCCCAATCCCTCCGTCTTGCCGCAGTACACCGGCGGGGTCTCCAAGTGCGCCCCCGGCTCTAAAGTGTGCGAAAAATCAAAGTCGTTCATACCCAGACTCACCCGGGTAATACCGTACAGATCCCGCCCGGCAATTACCTTAAAATTGCCGCTGTACGCCAGGGAGCCAAAGTACACTGCGCCCCGGTTCTCCGTGGCACCGCGGTGGGCGATAAAATACGGCGACTGATTATGATTGGACGCGCCACGGTGGCTCTCATACACCAAATTGCCCCCATCCAGCACCGCGCGGCAGGGCAGGAATTCACCGCCCCAAGCACCGTTGGTATTCTCAAAAGTATACGGATCCATACCGGGCAGAGAGAACCCGGCGCTAAACAGCCGCTCAAAGGAAATCGGCGCAGAGCCGGTGTTCTCCACCTCCACCCAGCGCTTGATGATATCCAGCCCCGGATACACCCGGTAGCCCAGGCGCACCTGCAAGGGATAGTACGCGTCCGCAAACGCAACGCGCAGGGTATCGTCCTCCAGCCGATAGCCGGTGTAGCGCAGCGCCACCTCCCGGCAGCCGTCTGCAAACTGTGCCTTCAGGTCACAGGTGCGGTACACGGTGGATCCAAAGGGAGTCAGCTCCTGTCGGTATTCGTCCAGCATGGAATGATTGGAGTTTTCGTCACCGATCTCCGTAAAAGCATAATCCGCCGGGTCACACTTGGCACCCCAGTGCAAATGCCGATTATGCCCTGCCGGGTCAATGCCGAACACATAGTGGGTGTTCTCCGTCTCCAGCACAAAAATGCGATTTTCTTCTAAGCAAAAAATCATCTTACGCCCTCCGGGTTCTTTTTTTACAACTATCTACACTATACCATACCTCCCCGTACAGAGCAATGGCAATTCTCCCACTTGCCACCCAAAAGATCCCACTATGTAAAGCCGTACAACCGTTTGGGATAGCAAATCAAAAACTTAGCAAAGTGCACAAATCGCAAGCCGAGTATTGACATTTTATACAAAATATATTGTAAGCAACTTGATTTTTTGTGCAATATGAGTTATGATGGCATTGGCCGTTTACGCGCAAAATTCGCCACGCATGCCCTACTGGGTCAGCACGACGGCTGATGGAGAAAAAATATGAAAACAATCGGTATCCTGTTGGCAGTGACCGCCGCAGCGGTGGTGCTGCTATTTTTCGTATGCGGCTTTATTTTTAACCAGCTGGTATGGCGCAAAACCGTGTCCATACCCCGCTGGATCACAGACCGCATTGCCGGCAACGCCATGCCGGACGCGTATGAAAAAAAGAACAACGCTGCCGTGGCAGCTTTTTCGCAGCTGCCGATTCGATCGGTGGAACTGCACACGCCGGACGGTGCACGACTGGCAGCCAAAGTGCTGACTCCGGAGAAGCCCAACGGCCGCCTACTGATCGCCTGCCACGGCGCACGCAGCAACGGCACCGGCGAATTTGCCCTTATGGCGCCTTATCTGTATAAAAAAGGCTATACGGTACTGTTCCCGGATCACCGGGGCTGCGGCGAAAGCGACGGCAAATATATGGGCTACGGCACCCACGAGAGCCGAGACACCCTGCTTTGGCTGGACTATGCAAAGATCCATTATCCGGACCTGCCGGTTTTTTTGCTTGGGGTATCCATGGGCGGTGCCACAGTGCTGATGATGAGCGACAAGGTGGACCCGGCGCAAGTAAAAGGCATCATTGCCGACTGCGCTTACACCAGCGCCTGGGCGGAATTCCGCTACCAACTGCACACCTCGTTCCATCTGCCGCCCTTTCCCATTCTGCACATTTGCAATCTATACTGCAAGCTGTTTGCCGGCTATTCCTTCCACCAAGCTGCGCCGATTGCGGCGGTAGCCAAAGCCCGGGTGCCGGTACTGTTTATCCACGGCAAGAAGGACGACTTTGTGCCTTTCTTTATGCGGGATCAACTCTATAACGCCTGTCCCACGAAAAAGGCAAAACTGACCGTACCGGCAGCCGTCCACGCCAGGAGCTACTACACCGACCCTACTGCCTATCAGTTGGCGCTGGAGCGGTTTACAGAGAACTGCCTGGCACCCAAAGCATAAATTACCGCCTGTGGCGGGCAAGAATACAAACCGTTTCCATTCATGAAAAGAAGGGGGATATGCTATGGAACAAACGGAACTGAAAGAGCGACGCTATGTGGGCGTTCGCGAAACCTTGATCTACGGCGTTGCCAACGGCGGCCAGGTAATCGGCTACAACTTGGTGCGTATGCAGCTGACCTTTTTCCTGGTCACTGTATTCGGCATACCCGGCCAGGCCGTGTCGCTGATGATCTTCTTTATGGGGATCTGGGACACCATGAACGACCCGATCATGGGCACCATTGTAGACAAGACCCGTACCCGCTACGGTAAGCTGCGGCCTTATCTACTATTTGTACCCATTCCGCTGGGTGCCGCCACCATTCTCTTTTTCGGCGGCGCGGAGTTTTTGCGCGGGGTGGAGTCTACCACCGCCAAGATCGTCTACATGTGCATCACCTATTTTATTTGGGAGTTCTTTTACACCATTGGTGATATTCCCTTTTGGGGAATGTCGGCAGCCATCTCGCCGAACCCCAAGGATCGCAGCCGGGTCATTACCTCGGCCCGCCTGATCTCCGGTGCCATCGGCGGCCTGGTGGGTCCGGTTATCTCCATCTTCATTGACCTGCAAAAGAGCGGCAAGATCGGCATGGATATGCGGCAGCTATTCTTTATCTTGGGCATTGTGGCCGGCACATTCGGTATGGGGCTGTTCTCCCTGGCCGGGCTGTGCACCAAAGAACGGGTGATGCAGCAAAGCGAGGAGCCAAAAATCTCCGACTGCTTTAAGTGCCTGGTAAAGAACAAGCCGCTGCTGCTGATCGTGTGCTCCAATGTGCTGGGCACGGTGGAGAGCATTGCAGACGCCTTTACCCAGTATTTTTATCTCTTTACCCTGGGCAGCGCCAGTCTGTCCATTGTGGCGGGTATTCCCGGCACTATTACCGGATTTTTGGCCTATACCTTTATTCCGGCGCTGGAACGGCGCTGGACCTCCAAGCAGATCGTCATTCGCGCGGTGATCGTCAAGGCTGTGGTATCCAGCGCCATCTTCCTGATCGGCGCCCACTGGTATCGTGATCCCCGGGTGATCGTGCCGCTGATGATGGTGTGGGGCGTGTTTAACTCCGCCGTAAGCAGCATAAAAATGGTGATCCCCACCAAAATGATCGGCGACACGGTGGACTATATGGAATGGAAAACCAAGGAGCGCAGCGAAGGCACCTCTTTCTCTCTGCTCACTTTCGTCAGTAAGCTCACCGGCTCTTTGGCCACCGCCGTGTCCGCAGCGCTGATCCCGGTGATCGGACTGCAACAGGTGAACCAGGATATGGTGCTGCCGGAGGGCGGCGAGTTGAATACCCGTTTCCTGCTTTGGGCCATTGTGACCATCATTCCCGCCGTGCTGAATCTGTTGTCCCTGATCCCGTTTATTTTCTACGACCTGGAGGGCGAAAAGCTGGACACCATCCACCGGGAGCTGGCACAGCGGAGAGAAAACCTGACCGGCGCTGCCGCAGACGCAGAATAAGGAGGAGCTTATGGAAAACAAATGCCCCAAGTGCGGTGCCAAGCTAAGCGTATTCTACTTAAAGCCGGAATGCCCAAAGTGCGGCTGCAATATTATGAACTACAATATGGAAGAGCGACTGGAAGCGGACGCCGACAAGGCGGAGGCCGAGTGGGCCAAGGCGGAAAAGTTGCTGGCCAAATTCAAAAAGAAAAAGAAAGCAGATAAGGAGGAACCCAACGATGAAAACCCTGCGTAACGCCCTGACAGCCCTGTTGACCGCCCTACTGATTTTGGGCACCCTGCCCTTTACGGCACTGGCAGCGAACAACACGGCTGGCGCGCCCCTGCAATTCAAAAACGGCAAATTCAAAATTTTAATCTTATCCGATATTCAAGACACCAACACCCCCCAGCAGGCCACCGTGGACCTGATGAATAACGCCATTGACCAAACGAAGCCGGACTTTATCGCCCTGACCGGTGACAACATTGCCGGTTGGTGGAAGGGGGTCACCCCGGAGGAGACCAAGGCGGCGGTGGATATTGTGGGCAAAGCCATTAACGACCGCAAGATCCCCTTTGCCCTGGTGTTCGGCAACCATGACCACGAGGGGCTGTGTGACGAGCAAAACGGCATGACCGAAGAGCAGGCCAAAAAGCAACTGATGGCCTGGTTCCAAGCCTACGAATACTGTATGGCGGTGGACGGTGAGGAGATGACCGGCGTGGGCAACTACAACCTGCCCATTCTCAACACCGCCGGGAACAAAACCGTCTTTAATCTGTGGTTTATGGACTCCAATCCTTATACGGACGAAAGCGAGGGCGGCGGCTACGGCTATGTGCACAAGGATCAGATCGACTGGTACGAGCGCACCTCTAACGCCTTAAAGGCGGAGAACGGCGGCAAGCCCGTCCCCTCTCTGCTGTTCCAGCATATCGTGGTGCCGGAGGTGTACAATATGTTTACCGAAGTGTCCAAGGGTACCAAAGGCGCCGTGCGAGGCAACGCCAACCACACCAGACAGTATTATGTGACCAACCCGGATTACATCGACGCCGGCCACCTGAACGAGGGTCCCTGCCCCGCCAACACCGCCAATGACGGCCAGCTGGACAGTTGGGTCAAGCAGGGCGATATTTTAGGCGCGATCTTTGGCCACGACCATGTGAACGACTACGCCGGTACATATAAAGGCATTCGCCTGTTGGCTGCGCCTGCCGTCACCTTTTACAGCTACGGCAATTACCGGGGTGTGCGCACCATTGACCTGGATGAAAGCAACCTGACTACGTTCCAAACCCAGGTGATCCCCGCCGACAAGCTGATGGATTATACAGTGAAGAACCCCTATATCCGAGAGCATGGCTATTATGAATATAAGAGTGTTTTTATTCCCGCACTGTGCGGCGGCATTGCCGGCCTGGCGGCGCTGACCGCGATTATCATTGTACTGGTAAAAGTCATTAAAAAGCATAAAGCCAAAAAGTAAAATCAATAATATAAAAAAGCAGCAGCCATCGACCAAAAGCCGATGGCTGCTGTTTTACGCCTAAAATCAATCGCAATCCTTATCCATTCCCGTCGCAGGCAAGGGGGCACTTCACAGGGATCGCAGAAATGCCAGCACCAGGTGGGCCAGTTTAGGACTGTGGACGATATAAGTACCGTGGCCCTCATGGGGCAATTCTTGCAGCCGGGCGCCGGGAATGGCGGCGGCAATAGCGCGGCTGTCTGCCGGGCGGATCATATCGTGGGCGCCGCACAACACCAGTGTAGGCACCCGAATACGCCCTAACATAGCCGAGGAGATCTGGGGCTGACAGAGCATCATTTTGGTCCGCGGTTCCCGGCACACCAGGTAACGAAGCGCCATACCCAGGCGCACCGGCCACTTCAGCCCTGCCGGGGTGGTATTGGCGCCGCAGGCGATCAGCGCACCGGGTAGTTCCGGCGCCCGGATTGCTGCCAGCAGCGCCACGATTCCCCCATCCGAAAAGCCGCAGATCACCGGCTTTTCCAACTTGAATGCTTTTGAAAATGCCAGCACATCTGCCGCCATTAAATCATAACTTAGGGGCACATCGCGGCTGCTTTTGCCGTGGCAGCGGCTGTCAATGGTGTAGACGGTGTAATGAGGGGCCAACACTTCTGCGGTACGGTCAAAAATGCGTCCATCCTCCCCATTGCCGTGGAGCAGCACCAGCGGCGGCCCGCTGCCCTGCTTTTCATAGTATAATATCACGCCGTTGACCTGCACATTCATGACTGATCCTCCAACTTACTGTTGACCTACAAGACAAAGCAAGATATAATAGAGTTACTCTTGCAAACGAGGTCTGTTTATGATTTGGAATGTATTTTTTGTGGTTTTTGTGGTTCTTGTTCTGGCAGCCATTGGGCTGACCGTTTGGTTCTTAAAGCTTGGCAAGCGCATTTTTCTGCTGATCCCGCTGCTGCTCTTGGCCGGCAGTGTGGCTTACTTTGCCGTTTACTACACGGCAGACAACAACTTTCCGCCTGCCCAGGTGATGATCGCCTCCAACTTTCCGTCCACGGTGGACAACGCCTTGGTAGAGGAAAGCCTGCAAAAGGCGGACGGCAACTACACCCGCACAGATGAATACGACACCGGCACCGTGCAGTACACCCTGCGCCTGACCTCCGAGGAGCAGCAGAATGCTACGGCGTTTTTCGACGCCAAACCCACCATCCGCGGCGGCGAATACACCCGCTCGGACATAAAGACCAGTCTGGCCATGAAGTACACGGACATTTGCGCCCAGCGCACCGGCGCTCTCCAGCTGCGCACCGGCCGCTTCCAGCAGGAGTTTTATATACGCGCCGCAGGCTATACCTGCGATGTGGTCATCACCTCAAACAGCAAAGACAACAAGGTGCTCCTCTCTGCTATGAAAAAAGAGCTGGCCGCGCTGCAAAAATAAAGATTCCACTGCCCGCCGGTATTTCCTGTTTCAGTATAACGAAAATCCGGCGGTTATGCAAGGCACTGCGCCAAAAGCGGCATCAATGCGCAAAGAATTTGCCATTTACAAACGCAGCGGATCGTCGCCGCTTCGATGATCCGAATTTTTTGTTGAGAAATTCTCATTTTTTCTTGACAACCTCTTCCGAATATGCTAATATTATTCAGCAATGCGAAACTGCTTTGCCAACTGAATATAGAGGTATAGTGTAACGGTAACACTCCGGACTCTGACTCCGTCATTTAAGGTTCGAATCCTTATACCTCTGCCAATACCTCGGAACATTCGTGTTCCGAGGCTTTTTTATGCCCGAATACTGCTTTTTACGGCGGTATTTGGGAATTTTTTCTTTGCTTCAAATATTGTGAGAGCTTTTGAGAGATTCTAAGAGACAGCAAATTTCAAAAAACCAAAGTCATTTTAGTGCGATTTAGGGCATTTATGACTGAGACTTTTGAGAGACATCGCTCAAATTAAAATCGTAACACGAATTGAAATGAGCAAAAAATTTGAGAGACATTTCAAAAAATAATGAGGGCTTAAAGTAATAAAACTTTAAGCCCTCTCTTTTAAGTTTGCCCTTTTATATTGTTTATCCATCAAAAATGCAAAGGTAGCCATCGAAAAACTAAGAGAAATCATATATGTATGGTTTTTCTTGCGATATTTAAGTTGATTTTAGTAAAATGGTAGTAACAAATATATTTTCATTTTCAATATAAGTGTAATCTAAATTACCGTGATACTTTTTTACAATTTTCAATATACTTTTTATACCAATTCCATGACCTTTTTTATCCTTTTTCGTTGTTATTGGCACCCCGTTTTGAAACAAAGGCTTGTTATTGATTGAATTAAGCATTTTTATGAAAATGTAATTTTCATTTCTATAATCGACTTCTATATTAATAAATTTATTTGGACATTTTTTGTCGCTTCAAAAGCATTTTCAAATAAATTATCAAAAAGAGCTGTGATTTCGCTATCCTTTATAAATGAAAAATTTACATCTCTTATATCAGCACTGAATTCTATATTGTTATTGTAACATAATTGTGCATATCTGCTTACAATAACGTTTATTAATTTATTGTTACTATATTTCTTTATTTGTTTTATATCATATCCATCATATATTGAATCGATGTATTCAATTGCTTTGCTGTTATCATTTTGTAACAATAAACCTTTAATATTTCCAAGACACTTTTTTATATCATGTATTAGAATGTTTGAAGAGTCATATTGTTTTTCTAGTTCTATGTAATATTCTTCATTAATATGTAATTTTTGCTTTTCAAGTTCTAGTTCTGTATTTTTTATCAAAACATGGCTATTTCAGCAAAAAGGGTAAATTGATGCTTTCAACAGCATTGGTGGTGTACATAACTTTTCTTACTGCACTGCCGTAAGCGAAAAGCTGCTCTACATCCTTGAAAATTGCTTTTGCACCTTCCTCAAGTCCTGATACACCATCCATACTGATAAACAGCACATCTTCTACGCCTCTTGTTTTCAGTTCGTCAAATATCTGCATCCACGTATGTTTACTTTCGCTTTCATTAAGCCATAAGCCTAAAATGTCCTTTTCTCCGTCTGTATCATAGCCTAATATCGTATATACTGCGTAATTCTTGCTTTCATACTCTTTTCTGATTGTGACATACATACAGTCAACGAATAAAAACGTGTAAATCCTTTTCAGAGGTCTGTTCTGCCAGTCACCCAGCTCATCTAAAACGCAATCCGTAATTTGTGATATCGTTTCGTGAGAGATTTCAAAGCCATAGATATCCTCTATCGTTTCGACAATATCCCGTTGGCTCATTCCTTTTTTGTTCTTTCTTTCATTGTAGCACACTCTTTTAAAAATTCAAAAAAGTGTGCAAGTTTTTTCTAACTTACACACTTTATTTTACAATCTCACAGAGTGAAACTTTCCGGACATGATGAGGCTCGCCTCATCATATCCGAATACATCAACTTCTACAACAATTACCGTATTCAAACTAAAACAAAACTGACTCCGCTTGAAAAACGAAATCAGTTTGTTGCTTAAAATTTAATTACTTTACCTTAGGCTTTCTTTTTTGTACTATCTGCACAATCTGGGGCAGTTCAGTTTTCTATCGAGCTTTTAGTAATTAGTATTTTTCAATTTGGATTTGATCTATTCTATAATCAATATAATCTTGAGCTATCTCCTCTCTTAATGACCATATTTTTTTATATAACTTTGAATTTTCCTTGCCTCCATCCTCCCATTCTTTATAAATCGACTTATATTTTTCATATTTTTCATTTATAGCTTTATTATCACTACTGAAACTTTGACGCATAATCTGTTTTTGTATATGGTATTGGTATTTGACAGAGGTAGTCATTTCTAAATGCTCTTTAATCAGAGCATCGCAAAAGGCATTGTTTTCTTCATTATCCGGCAAATTTAATTTTTCATATTGTGTAGTTATATATTCGATTTCCTTATTTTCTTCCGACTCGCTTAGTGAAAAGCTATCAGCCTCTGCCAATTGAACAATCGCCTTTTGCTCAATAGCCTTTTCAAGCGGTTTATTTGTATGGCTTGAATATTGAATTAAGCACAGTTCTTTGTTTGTAATATCAACATCATTAACGGCAGCAACAACTTTTCTGTCTGAATTCAAATACTCATAGCGAATACTTTCAAGCGTATACTTATCCGATGAATTATTGTGAACTATGAAATAAACGCCTAAAATAATACTAACAAAGCAAAGCAGAACAAGTACTACAATTATTATTTTTCTCTTCATTGATAAATGCCCTCCACGATCTAGTAAGAAACAACTGTTATGGTTGCCTGGTCAACACTTTGATTTTCGTTCCAAACAGTTTTTACAATATAATTATCGCCAATACTTTCAAAATTTTTTGCACGTCCACAATAATGCAAATCTTTTAAATCTTGTTCTTTTATTGACGGAACTTTAAGACTTGGAAAGTAAAATGTATCATTTCCCCAGTCGTAATAATCTCTTAAACTAAAAGTTGTTAACATAGTATACTGGTTCCCAGACTTAGTTGTAGTGGATTTAACCCCTATACTTACAGAATTGGCTGCAGCATACCAATCCCATTGGTCACTTGATAGATCTGTCAAACTACCTGTTCCTATTGTGGTAGCATAATAATTTTCAAATGCCATTTTAACATTTGTCAAATCATTAGTAATATAGTTTTCAGAAGCATCCATGCATCTTTGAATTTGTAGATTTCGTAGATTGCTTTGATTCTCTATATCAAATATGCTTTTAACTTCTCCAAAATTAAGAATAGTACCGGTATTATCTCTATATCTCTGGAATGCATTGGCTGCTCTTGGATACTTATCTTTAAATTCTTCTATCAATATATCTATTTTTTCTTCCGTCTTTTTTAGTTTCTCATCATCAGGCCTGTTATTTTTGTTTTCGGCTAAATCATAATATGAATTATAATAAGAATCTTCAGTTTTTTTAGTCTCATTGTAGTGAGAATCTGTAACAGAACTATTTTTTCCAAAAACGATATATCTTGGCTCGCTACTACCATCATCAAACTTCACATCATAAATAAAAATTTTATAAAGATTATTATCGTTATAGATATTGGCTATTCTTATGTATTTTTTATAAAATGAATTATTAATAATTTTATTATAAGAATTCACAGAAAAGCCCATATGAGTTAGAGTTTCATTGTTAATTGCTCCATCTTTTACAGACAAATTATAAGCCTCTTGATATTCCTCAACAGCAGTAACTAATTCATTATTATACTGTTTATCTATAGTATCTGTATAATGTCCTGTTTCATATTTGAAATATGCCTTAATTGCTGCAATTTCATCATAATATTTACCATAAGTATAACCTATATCGCTAGCGACTATGACCAGATAATTTGTAGCAACATAGCCAATTTTTCCATTTGAAAGTTGAATTTTATCCCAAGTATATCCATTAGCAGTTGCAACCGCCTTTTTTATTCTTGTTACTTTTGTGCCGTTTGTTAAGGATGTTACAATACTATAGGAAGTTCCCGGACCACTTCTTATATTAACAGAACTCGTTGTTTTTATCTGACACAAATCATTTACTACGGTACCACCCTCGGTTGTTGAAGAACCGCCTGAAATATTTGAAATCATATTTATTAATCCGTTCGTTAATTTACCGGCATAATTATTTGATGTAATACTTGATGATGAATTTGGCATAGGAAATTCAATTAAACACGATTTTGCCCCTTGTAAATATGCCCAAGTTTCAAGATATCCGTTGCCATGGGAATTACTGTGACCAAATCCAAACTGTTGTCCAAAGTAGGAACCAACTTGCGAATTTCCATATGTTTGGTTTAACCAACCGTGAATATCTAAAACAATATTTGTTTTTTTACCGAATTTGCTACTAATGAAGTTTTTTAGTGATAATGCTTCAGGTGCGCTTAAGGATTTATCACCTGTGTAATTTCTGCTTGTATAGTATGGTGAAAAATTGCCCGGCCAACATCTATTCATATCAATTTTCTTTGAAACTGTGCATCTGCCGGGACCATTATTTGTATAGCCGTCAGTAATTCCATCAGGATTTGCATATGGTATTACATAAATTGTCCAGTCATTAAAAGTATTTTTATTTTTTGAAGACAAATTATTCATCATACTTTTAGCAATATTCACAAGTTCAACTCCATCAAAAGCCCATGCATCTTCCCATCCATGCTGTTCAAATACTGCAAATACAACATTAGAACCTGAACCAATCTTATACCATTTTAAATCTTTACCCAGACCACTTTTACCATATGTTCCTGATGTAAAATTTGTATATGCTGGTATACTTGGAATTGATGGTGCTGAAGCAGTAGTAAGGGATGCAGTCTGAACATAGCCTCTTTTCGCACCATTAGAAGTAGTATATTCAATATAACTATAGTTTCTTTCAGTATCTATAAATGAAACTACTTCTTGATTAAAGATTGTTCCTATTGACGCATAATCCGAATTCGGACCACCATAAACCGTTAATTCCTTTGTGGATTTCTTTAAAGATTGATGAGTCAGATTTTTACCATATGAGCGAACGCAGTAATTACTTAAATCAGTATATCTTACATAGCCTCGCTTTCTGCCGCTTGTAGTATTATACTCAACAAAAGCATAGCCTTTATCCACTGCCAATACAGCAACAAATTCGTTTTTGTAAACGCCACCTAACTTTACATAACTACTGTCTGTACCGGCATAAGCAGGTGAACTATCAGCCTTAACACGAGCAACGGTACTATCTACAGGACTTATATGAAGATTTGAACTATTGACAAAGCCTCTCTTTGTTCCACTCGGTGTACTAAATTCTACAAGTGAAACATATTTGCCATCTTCATAGTATTTTTGAAGTTCGGTAAAGCCTTCGCCGGAATAAATTGTTCCACTATTTATTGCATAATCAAATAAATAACAACTTTTCACAGTTAATTCAGAATCCGAATAATTATATCCGCCTGAAAAATGAGCTTCATCAATAGTACCTGAAATATTTGATACAGTTGAGACCGGAACATAACCTGATTTAAATGTTGATGTTGAACCAACAATGTATGAAATAAAATACCAACCGGCATTTTTACCCATAACAACTATATCCTCACCACTATCAACACTGCCTACTGTTGCATAATCACTTGAAGAAGGTCCAAAATAAACAGTTCTCGCTGTATTCATTTTACCTGTTTCGCCGTAAAGTTTGGTTGTTGAATAAGTTTGCGGAACGAGTTCGTCCGGGAAAAGATTTTTTACAAATCTATCTGATGTTGCAGGATTATATCCCATATCTAAATTAAAATATGCACTGTTTAAATACAATATTTCAGCATTGTCATTTTCACTCAAAAAGGCTTTAGCATATTCTTCACTTGAAAAATACACCTTTTCTAACAAGCCATTTTCATTTGTATAGTAAGAATCAGAAACACTAATTATAATGTTCAAACCACTTTCAATAACAAAAGCAATTTCTTTATCGATTTCAGTTTCACCCTGACAATCTAAATTCGGATTATTCTTTTCAACATTATCACATATAAGATAACCATTTTCATCAAACTGTATGTATAGATACAATGTGTATTGAGATAATTAAGTATTATTTCCTGAGAATTCGAATCAACAAGTATACCACTACTTGATAAATTGTTTTCTTCATCAAGACTGAGCGTCATAATGCCATCACTTTCAATGCCGTACATAGCAGCATCAAATTCCGAAATATTTGAATAAGAGCGAGCTCTTGAAACAATTTCTGTTTCATGTGTTTCATATTTAACTTCATTATCATCGATTAATAATTCGTCAAGTTCCTTTTGTGTCTGCTCATCAGCAGTTAGCTCTACAAAATCGACATTTGGATAAAAGACTTCTAAAAACTTGTCCATTAATTCGGAATCAGAATAAAAATATTCTTCGTCAAATTCATCCTTATCCTCAAATACAAACTTATCTTTATGTTCTGCATAATGATAATAGTTGAGAATTGTTATGCTGCATTTACTGTCTTTTTCAAACAAAACTGTAAATTCATCATCTTCAAGCATAATTGAGTAGGATTCATCTAATGCTTCATTATAAGCATCATAAGTTTCAGATATTGAAACAATTACAGTTTTCTTTCCGTTAATTAGTTCTTTTAATTTTTCATCATATGTATTAAAAGTGTCCTTATTAACTTTTTCTTGTACTAAATAGCCATTTTTATCAACAGTATAGTTTTGATCACTTAAATTTTCGATAATTGAAAGAAAATACTTTTGTGACGATTTATTAATCCAAACGCCATATTCAGACGGATAAGTATCATCACTACTAACTATAGCGTTTAGCATGGCTTCATAAGATTTTGGATTATCATTATTTTCGTATGTGCCATTAGAGGCCATGCCATAAGCAGAAGGGAATGAAATAATTTGCAACATAAAAATCAAAGATAAGAATATTGATAAATATTTTTTAGATTTTTTCATATTAACTCCTTTCATTATAACAAAATCAAAAGATTATAATTGATTTTAAAGTTTAGAAATGTTTTTGCTTAAATGTAGTTGCTATTATAACCAAATAAATAGTCATTTACCGATTAAATAAATAGTAGGGTGCATTAAGTTTTATTCATATCAATATTCTTTTTATTTGATTTTTAATTAAAAAATTCACCTCATTTCCTAAAATTTAAATTATGATTCACATATTTTATAAATAAAAATATAAAATTGTTTGTGATTTTTTTGTATAAATATCCTTTATTATACTCCAATAGTAACATAAGCAATAGCCGTTGGTCAATGTGAATAATGACAGTGTGCTATAAATATCGGTTTTTGTTTATTCTATATTAAATAAAATGTTGAATTAGTTTATATACATAAGACAATATAAGCTGTTTTTTATTGATGATTAATCGCAATAATAGAAATATCAATTAATCAAATTAGATATCATGCAAGCAAATAAACAAAAGAGCAGTTGCTCTTTTGTTTATGATATAGTGCTATTCTATTGTTTTAATTATTGTATTAATATTGTCGAAATCCAATTCGAAGTATGTTGATTCTAAAATTTGAATATATCTACTGTCTTTACAAATCCAAGCCTCAAATGATAAACCGTTTGATAATTTGAATACAAGACGATACTGACCGGTTTCACTCATACTCTCATTAATTTTATTGCGGTGTATATCAAAGTATATATCATTTTCATTTGAGTTCTTTATTGGTTCTGCAAGTGAAAAACATTTAATTATGTCGCTGATTTTATTTGTTTCTTTAATAGTTTTCTTTAACACCTCTTTTACGGTTGTACCGGTTATTGTTTCACCCTCAAATCCGGTAATGTTTTCGTCAATTATTTCATCTTGCCAAATTTCTATTGAATCAATCTGATTATTTTCATTAATTGAAAACAAATTAAATAATTCTTTAATATCAGTCGAATTATTCAAATTAACAATATGAAACAAATAGTACTTATCTGCTGTTTTAACAACGATGTTAGACAAATCATTGCACGGCAAGTAGTAATATACCTTTGCATTGTAAAATTCATTTTTCTTAGCATTTTCATTGTTTTCAATTTTTTGTGTATCAATATTATAAATGTTGTTTGAAGTAATGTCGCAAACATAATCACCTATATCGGATTTTTTCACAACATAGTTTCCATTATTCTTTTGTAATTTATTTTTTACATCATTAGATGAAAATTGACGGTAAAAGGCATTGTTTATCAATAATTCTTGTGGCAATGATTTGCTGTTACCTTCTTCTGTAATTGTTATGAAATTTTCACTGCTATTTTTTGATTGACTAATCAAAGTGTTTTGAGTATCGGATTTTGAGGCGTTATTAATAACCGAAACTGTTCCGATAAGTAACGCAAAGCATGCAGCTGCAGTGATTGTGCTTTTAATTCTTTTTCTTTTATTAATTTGCTTTTTCACAAGTTCTTTTTTTACATTAGTATATATTTTATCTTTTAATTCTAATGAAGGATTTATATCTTCAATATAATCATTATATTTCATAATTAATCTACCTTTCTAAATTATTTTTCAATTTTATTTTTGCCCTTTTCAAATGGGATTTAACTGTATTTTCATTCATTTTCAAATATTTTGAGATTTGTTTTGTTGTTAAATCTTCATAATAATATAACAAAATTATCGTTCGTTCATTCTGACTTAAATCTTTTATTGATTGTTGAATATCTAATTTTTCAATGCTTCTGTTTTCAAAATGCTCATCAATATGCTCTGTATCTAATAATTGTAAATGATTATTGCTTTTTGATTGCAGTATATTTTTGCAATGATTTATTGTGACCCTAATTATCCAAGCTTTTTCGTGTTCATCATTAGCAAAGCGTTTGTTATTGACGAACAATTTTATAAAAACATCTTGCGTTATATCCTCCGCCGTGGCTTTATTTAATGTATATTGAAATGCCAAACGATAAATTAATGCAGAATATTTATCATATTTTTTGTTGAACATTTCTTCAGTTAATTCATAGCTTTTCAATTTATCACTCCTTTCACTATTAAAACATTTTATATCGTTAAATAGTTGCAAAGATTCTTTAATTATTTTGCAACTATTTGTCGTTTTGGTTTGTATTATTGTTAGAATGTATTGATATTATAGGGGGTATTTAATGAAATCAAAAAAATTCTTATGTACTTTATTGGCAATAATGTTTGTATTTGCAAGTATTCCATTCACTGCATTTGCTCAAAGTTCTAATGACATTGTTAAAAATGACGCTCTTTATGAAGAATTATTGAGTACAAATCAATTGAAAGAGGTCCCGATAGAAAATGCCTGTGATTCAGCAATTAAATCTGAGGTTGTTCCATATAAAGCAAATAAAATGAAGAATACAATTCAAAAAGACTATTCAAATTCATTATTTAACAACATTGATAGTATATTTTCAGTTGATTATATTCTAAATAGTGATTTAGTTTATGAAGCTAATTGCAATGATGGTTCGGTTATAGGATTTGATAATAACATGAATATAATATCTTATTCAAATTTCAATAACGATATTAGCATGAAATCTAGTACATTTCATAATAGTTTTAACTCAATAGATGATTTGAAATCTATTTATAATATTGACTCAACATATCAATTATCTATTATTGATAACGAAAATTATAAAACATATTGTTGGGAAAAAACAGATTCAAATAATGTTATCAATCCTTATAATTCATTGAAGGTAGTAGTTGATACAAATACTAATAATATTGTTGTGTTTAATGTATTTGCTGATGATCCTAGTTCTGAAAAGATAACACTATCTCAAGATGAAGCAATTGAAATTGCACTTAAATTTAATCCGGTATTTAGAAATGTAACTTCTTGTAAGTTAGCTTATGTTAAGCCGAATTTTTATTGGAATGAAATAGATAAAACATATATTCCGGCAAATATTGTGAGATTAACTTATGATATTATAATTGATGACATATATGAAGTAAATGTTGATGCTGAAACTGGAGAAATAATAAGTGGTTCCGTCACCAAAAAAAATGATTGCGGAGCATATGCCTATGATGCATTCAAATATGCAACGGAAAGTAAAAATCTTGCTGCAACCGGATTTTTAGGGTTAGGATATAATACTGCAAATTGGTATGTTGGAAAGGGTGCTACTTTAACCAATAAAGTAAAAAGCTTTTTGAACGGTTCAAATTCTTACGGATTTTATATTGATAGTCATGGATCTTCAACAACATTACAAAGCGATCAGAACATTATTAAATCAAGTCAAATAACAGGAAATTGGCATTTCGTTTTTTTAGATGCTTGTAGCACAGCAGAAACAACTGGTTGGGCAAAAGCATTCAAAATTTATGGATACTCTAAAAGGGCTTTCTTAGGATGGTCAAAAACGGTTGAGGTTGTTTCTGCTTATCAATTTTCTAATTATTTTTGGCACGAAATGTGTTCCCATAGTCATTCAACAAAATATGTCCGAGATACTGCAGTATGGGCTGCTAATCAGGTTCCAGGAAGCGGAAATACTCCAATTCGTTTTTATGGAGATACTACATATAATGGAAGATCATATTAATAAATAAATTTTAACATACAAAAAATATCAATACATTAATAACTGTGAGAGGCATTTATTGCCTCTCTTATGTTATGATTCAATTTTACTATATTAATTTTATTTTGATAGTGTTTTATAAATATATCTATTAATTTAATGAAAAATGTTCAAACAGTAATTGCCGCGCCATATTGCAAATCAGTTATAAAATAGACTTATATAAATTTTAATGCTCTCACTGATAAATTGGTGAGAATATTTTTATTTAACATTCGTTTGACTTATCTGTACAGTTAATGGTATAATCATCTTGCGACGAAAATTTTATAGTATTTTTAAGTTTTGAAAACCCGAGCGTGGCTTTTTATCTTTTGATAAAAACACACGCTTCTTTGTCATACGCTTGGGTTTTCCAGACTATGAAATTTTCGTCGCAGAAAGTTTGAAGCAAGTGTTTTTTGAGCGTAGCTTCGGCTACGCTCTTTTTGCTTTTCTGCGGTGATTTCAATGGATTATAAAAGCCAAACATGTTGTTTTACAGGGCATCGTGACATTGCCCCTTATACGCCCGACATGGTCTTTGAACAGACAAAGGCTATCGTTACCCTGCTTGTTTCTAAAGGTTTCAAATACTTCGGCACAGGCGGTGCTTTGGGGTTTGATACCATTGCTGCACAGGCTGTTTTGTCGGTAAAAGAAACTCATCCCGAAGTTAAACTCATCTTAGTGTTGCCATGTGAAAACCAAACGAAATATTGGAAGCAACAAGATATTGATGTGTATAATGATATTCAGTCGAGAGCTGATAAGGTAAAGGTTCTTGCTCCTTATTACTATAACGGTTGCATGCAAAAAAGGAACAGACACCTTGTTGATTGTAGTTCTGCTTGCATTTGCTTTCTGACAAAGCACGAGGGTGGCACGGCATACACTGTTGATTATGCAAAACAAAATGGTCTCGATATAATAAATGTTGTTGAAGAATTTGAAGGATAGCCGAGTTTATTTCTCGACTATCCTTTTATTTTTTTGTATATCAGTTTGTTGCAGTTGGGCTTTCAACTTGTTGGGATTTGGTTACTGCATATTGAGCCATTCTCATTCGGTTCTGCTCGAATACTTCATCTACCATATGCGTGTAGATTTTTGCGGTTACCGATATGTCAGAGTGTCCCATCCATTCTTTTGCCACATTGATTGGTACTCCGGCTGCCTGACAGTCGGTGCAGAAAGTGTGGCGCAGTAGGTATGGCTCGAAGTCGGGTGCTATGATTGAGTTCTTTACTTGATTGCGATAAAGGTGAGCTCCGTTTGCTAAGTCCATTTCTTTTACAAAGTTTTTCCAGCTTTGATAAAAGGCATTGTCATCCATGCGTGTGTGCTTTTCGTACTTTACGAATACATATTCGTTGTTGAGTTCTTTTGCTTTATGTTCCTTTAATGCATCTAAAAGTACCGGCGGAATTGGTATCTTTCGTCCTGTTCCTGCTTCCGTTTTGGATTTGCCGACTGTCAGAATTGCGTTTTCAAAATCTATCCAATCCCACTTCATTCTTCGGATTTCTATCGGTCTAAGTCCGCAGCATAACATCGTAAGCACCATAGTTCCGGCATAGTGCTTTGGTATGGTTTCAAGTATCATTCGGCGTTCATCATCAGTTATTGGTCTGTGCTTGTTTTCGTAAACAGTTGGCAGGACGATGTCCTTTGCCACATTGGTTTTGATGAGCTCCTGCTTTTCAGCCTTTGTAAGTATACGCCTTAATACCATGCGTACCTTTGATGCAAATGTCTTACTCCATCCTGCATATTCGTTTATGAATCTTTGGCAGTCATCCTCAGTTAAGTTGCATAACTTTATCGAACCGAGGTGCTCAATGATGTGGTTGTAGACGATGTTTTTGTACATGTATTTGTTCTTTTGCGTGCAGTTTGCTTTCTCAATGTTAAGGTGATACCAGTTGTCTGCATAGTCTTTTAATTTCATTTCGGAGAAGACGCCGCCACTCTTTTTCTTTTCTTGGAGTTGATAATACTCCTTGACCATGTCATCAAGTTTCTTTCGGCAATCCTTTTCACTTGTCTTTGATCGAGCAGTCAACACATCGTATTTGCCATCTTCATTTTTAATTCTTTTTGTCATTCGGTAGCCGATTTGGTTACCGTTTTTGTCGTATAATTCGTACATAATTTACCTCCGTATAGTAATTTCTTTGCCTTTTGGCAACACCAACACTACCACACAGTTTTGCAAATAGCCAGACCAATACCTGACAAAAAAGAGACACATTTTTTGTGAGATTTTGACCTGTATGCCGAGTTGAATTTATATATTTCATCAAGAATTGTAGAGATAATTTAGTACATCTTTGATGAAATATAACTTAACTCTGCTGTCACAGGCTGCAGGAATGTTCTCGCAGAGCTCCGCAACCTTGTCTTTGCATAACCCGGTAATGATTCCGATTTCTTTTTTATTGAACATATATTGTCCTTTTTCACGGCAAATAAAGCTCGCCATTTGCTCAATTTCCGCTTTCGTTTTGTTCATCATACGCGCTCCTTTCCGTGAATACTCAAAAACCTTGATTTTCTGCGAAAAACACCCCTAACTGCATACGAATTTGGAATCATACGCAAAAGTATTACGAATCGAAAAGCCGACAGGCTTTGCCGGACGGCGTTTTCGGGCATTTCAATGCCCGAAAATCATACCCCTTTATCCTGCTTTAAAATCGACGGCTTGAAATCCGCCTCAAAATCAATCCAAAAGCCGCAGATTTTCATTAAAAAATCATCGTTTTTTTCATTCACTTTTTTCATTCCGGGCTTTTATATTGTTTATGCATCAAAAATGCAAAAGTAGAAAGCAAAATCAAATCAACCGATGCACAGTATAAATATTTGAATTTTTTTTACCATTGACCGAGCAGTGTTCAACATCAATCAAGCATTGATCCTCAAGAGATTTTATTGCTCGTCTTACACTTTCGTAACTCATATTGCATTGCTCAGCCATTCTTTTTATCGACCAATAACTTTTTCCTTTTTTATCTTTTTTAGAAACCAAAAAACAATAGACCATAAAGTCACGACTGTTCAATTTATATTTTTCAAAAAAGTCATTTGGCATAATCCAAAATCTTCCGCTTGGAATTTTTTGATATAACATTTTTCATTCCCCTTTCTAAAAATAAAAATAAAAAACCTATACGCATCTCAAAATAAAAATGCATATAGGTTCATCATAGTTTTATTGAATTTTCTCTCCGTTTTCATATTAGCAAATTCATAATTTTCTGTCAAGACCCCTTGCAGATGAAAAAATAACTTGAATTCAAATTGAACGGAAGATTGATATTGATTTGTGTTAAAAGTTGATTTTAGGGAAGGAAGTGTGTATAATGATTAATGAAAACAAGTTAGGAAGGAGCGTTGTTATGAACTATACTTTGATGCACAAAAACATAAAAGTAGCCGATTTATCATTAGATGAAGAAACCGGTTCAATCGTTAAAATAGGCGAAATATATAACTTTGCTCATCTTCCTATCGGTACAACTAAAGACGATTTATCTGCCGACAGAGCTTTGCTCAATAAATGGTGGACCGATCGTTCAATTCCTGCAAGCAGGTCTGGTGTAAGAGATGCACTTGAAATTTTGCGTGTAAGCACTCCGAAACTGCTTTTGGCAAAATGCTATGGATTAAGCCTTTCGGATCAGTATTGGGTTAAGCCTATTAATTCTGATTTGGAATGGGAATTGGTAAATTTCTTTGATAATGATTTTTCAGAAGATGTCGGTGATATTCTGTTCGGAAAAGCAAAAGATTCTGAAAATATCAGTTTGAATTCACCTGACAACACATCTGACGGTTGCTTAAAGAAAAGATGGAAAATAATTAATCAAAAGCGTTGCTTGCTTAAAGCAGGCAGTTTGCCATATGAACAACAGCCGTTTAATGAGGCTATTGCGTCATTGATTATGGATAAATTGAATATAGACCATGTCAGTTATTCCGTTATTGTTGATGACGAAAAGCCATACAGCATGTGCGAAGATTTTATTTCAAGAGATACGGAACTTGTTACAGCTTGGAAAATTTTGCAAAGGTATCCTAAACCTAATCACTTGTCTGTTTATCAGCATTATATTAACTGTTGCAAATTTTTGGGCATTGAGGATATTGTTGATAAAATCAATCAAATGATTGTGGTTGATTTTATTATAGCCAACGAGGACAGACACCTCAATAATTTCGGTCTTGTAAGAAATGCAAATACGCTTGAATGGATTGGCATTGCACCGATTTTTGACAGCGGTTCATCGCTCGGTTATGATAAGGTTACACCGAATATGGATAAGCAATCATTGATAGTTTGCAAGCCGTTCAAGAAAACTCATTTTGAACAGTTAAGATTAGTTACCTCTTTTGATTGGATAGATTTTGACGCTTTGAATAATATCGACAATGAAACACTCGGAATATTGAATGACGCCGATGAAAATTTAATTGACGATGCAAGAAAGAAAAAAATCATATCTTCAATCAACCAAAGAATAGAATATATCCATAATCTTGCTATGGAAAAAACTTGGCAAGCCAATGACGACATTGCCGAAGATGTTGAAAACGATGTCGCTGAAGATTATTCATCATTTGATATGTCAATGTGAAAATTTAAATAATACTTATGAAAGACTATCCCTCCTGATGTATATTCTACATCAAGAGGGCTCTTTTTTTCATTGCCCATTTTTTACGGACTTGTTAATTTTGTTTTTGGAATTCGCATATTCAACTAATCGCTTTCTGCTCTGCTCAAATACTTCATCCATCATATGCGTGTAGATTTTTGCGGTTACTGATATGTCAGAGTGTCCCACACAGCGGCTACAAATGTGTCAAATTTGCAGAAACATCATCAGTTCGTCTTGTTGTCTGATTAACTTAGAAAACAGTTAACAATCGGCACACAAAATGCTATTATTCACAATTTGCATAAAAGAGCATAATCATATCATAAAATCAGGAACTATGTTCAATAATATTGACATTATCATATTTTGCGTTTATAATATTAAACATAAGGAGTGATATTATGGGAAAGAAATCCATTGAATTATTACCTCAAACTATGGAAATATTAGAAACGATGGGCGAACAAATTAAAATGGCTCGCTTGAGAAGAGATATATCGGCTGAGTTGGTTGCCGAAAGAGCGAATATTAGCAGATCAACTCTTTGGAATATAGAAAAAGGCAGTCCGTCTGTTGCAATAGGAAATTACGCTGCCGTTCTTCACGCACTTAATAATATGGACAGAGATTTACTAAAAGTAGCAAAAGATGATGAGTTTGGCAGAAAACTTCAAGATTTGAATATTTCAACTAAAAAAAGAGCTTCAAACAAGGAGAAATAAATTATGAAAATTTATGTTTATGAATGTTTCAGTTCTTCCGAGTTGAGATTTATGGGTACTGTGTTTCAATAGAATATATGAGACCTGCATTCAGCTTAAATTCTATTGAATAAGCTTTTATATTCTTCGTCATTAAATCGCACAGTACCCTGCTGTAAGAGATGATGCGGATTTAGAGTTTCTTTATACACCTCAGTGTAAGGTTTGCAATTCCTCATACGAATTTGCCGTGCTGAGCAAAAATAAAATTCTGAGAGATTTTTAAGAGACGCAAAGTCTGAAAAATGGCTTAAATAGGCGGTTTTGAAAAAAGATTGCGAGCCTCTGACTCTCCAGTGTAACCTTAATGATACAGTAGAGTTTCAACACTTCCCTATGTATTCAACATATAGGCTTAAAAAGTCTATAACAGCCGTAAAAAGCACCGAAAAAGTGCTTGAAAAAATCCTTGATTTTAAGTCAGAGAGTTTTTGAGAGATTTTAAGAGACGGCTAATTTCAAAATTCCAAAGTCATTTTAGTGCGATTTAGGGCATTTATGACTGAGACTTTTGAGAGATATCGCTCAAATCAAAATCGTAACACGAATTGAAATGAGCAAAAAATTTGAGAGATATTTCAAGAAAAGAGAGGGCTTAAAGTAATAAAACTTTAAGCCCTCTCTTTTAAGTTTGCCCTTTTATATTGTTTATCCATCAAAAATGCAAAGGTAGTCATCAGCAAGATTCTTTTTCATATTTAAACCTCTTTAATGCCACTTAGTAATCCATCTTCCTTTTTTAGTTGTTATGTACAGTCTGGCGCTATGTTTAGTATACCCCTCTTTTCGGTAAAATATAAGCTGTTTGAGAAAAATTCCCAACAAAAAACCGCCGTCTATAAGACAGCGGTTTTTACTATAATTGTTTAGGCTTTTTCATACATATCGGCAAGTTTCCTTGTGGACTCTGCCAAAAGCTTTACGCCCTCAAAGGCATTATTGCGATTGTATGCTTTCATAAACTGATCAGCCTCTAAGGTAAAATAGCCGTCATAGTGGATGGCTTTGAGTGCTTTCACAATTGGTTCAAAATCTATTTGCATTGAAAACGGAATTTGGTGAGAATCGTGGTGTAAATCGTTATCGTGTATATGCAGGGCTTGTAAACGGCTGCCGAGTTTTTCAATCATCTCTACGGCACTTGTATCTAAGCCGCGCATTTCGGCGTGTCCAAGGTCGAGACAGGCTACAAAATATGGGTCATTTATGGCATCCAAATGTGCATTAAAGCTTTCAGGGTTAGAACAAGCGGCAAACTTTGCTTCATTCTTTTGAACATTCCAATTCCACATATTTTCTGTTGCGATCTTTACGCCGTAGTCTTTGGCAAAGGGCAAAAGTTCTAAGAAAAACTCGGCATTTTCTTTGGGAGACTTAAGGTTATCCGGGTGAATGACGCAAATCTTGCCACCCGCTTCTGCGGTACATTCAATGGCACGCTGTAAATAAGGGCGAACATTTTTATGGAGTGACGGAAACGGTGCATGGGATTGATTGCAAACCACACCGTTCTCTTCGCCAATCTGCTTTAAGTGCCTTGCAAATTTGAGATAATCATTCGTTACAAGCGCATATTTCTTTTTAAAAAGCCCCTCAAAAGGATTCATGCGTTTTTTCATATTAAACATGGAAAAATCCCACGCATCAAAGCCGGCTTTTGCAATCATTTCAATGGCTTTTTCTTCGCCAATCACATCAACAATGGATTGAATTTCTGTAGAAGTTTTCAAAAGAAATCCCCTCTTTTCTAACTTTTTTCATTATATCAAGTTTAAGAAAAAAAGCAAGAATGAAAAAAGGCGCTGTAAAAAAACAGCCGAAATAAAATCCGGATACATCAACTTCTACAACAATTACCGTATTCAAACAAAAACAAAACCGTCTCCGCTCGAAAAACAAAATCAGTTTGTTGCTTAAAATTAAATTATTCTACCTTAGGCTCCTTTTTGTACTGTCTGCACAATCTGGGGCAGTTCAACGACACTTCAAATCCTTTTTTTGTATTATGCTTATTTCAACAGAGAAATAATATTTTTGGATACAATCTCAAAGCCTTGGGCGTTCAGGTGCAGACCGTCATAGCAGTATTCTTTTGCAAGCCTGCCCTTTTCGTCGGACAGCACTTTTGTAAGGTCGAGCCATTGCACCTTGCTTTCAAGAGTGATTTTGTGCAGTTCCTTGTTGATTGCCAAAATCTTTTTGTTACTTCGTTTGCCGACCATCTGCCTTGCAATGATTGACAAATGCGAATTAACGGGATAAATTGCCTGCAACACAATGTTGGTATTCGGGCAAAGTTTTTGCGTTCTTTGCAAAATTTCTTTTATATTATTCAAAGTGTACTCGGTCGGAAGTCCTAAGCCGATGTCATTCGTTCCGATTAAAATCACAAGATTTTTCGGGCTTATGTTCAAGGCGTTACATTCGAGCCTTTCCAACAATCTGTCGCTTGTGTCACCGCTGATTCCACGGTTGTAAACTGCCTGCCCCGTGGTTTGCGAAAAGGCATAAAACAGCTCATAGCTGTTGAATATTTCCGTAATTGAGTCGCCGAACAGCACCGTTTGCCCCTGTTGTGCGTACTTCTCGTTCAAAAAACTAAAATTCTCTTTTTTCGTTTGCTTTACATGGTCGTAAGCCGTTTTTTTCTGAAAGTTCTTGTTCATTTGCTTCTCCAAAATAAGATTTATCTGTCGCTGTCAACAGCAAACAATCCAGCACCTATTGCACCGCAAGATTCAGGCTTTGTTATTTATTAAACTTTATTATACATTTATTTTTGAGTTTTGGCAACTGCCAAAGCTCCCATTTAGCCCTCTCTTTAAGTTTGCCCTTTTATATTGTTTATCCATCAAAAATACAAAGGTGGCTATCAAAAGGATTACTTATCTGATAAGTTTATATGGTGGAAAGTACGCTCCCTACTGATAACAGAAACTTCAGAGGGCAGACAAACAAATTGACTTTCTGTCTGCTTTTTGATATAATTTGGTTAGTTGTTGCTAACTTGATTGTATCATACTTATAAACGGATAAACGAACTTTTTTCAACATTTATCAAGATTCACGGCTGCTGTTTGAAATAGAAAACTACCGGGGGGCGAAGATGCGGCGACGACGCTTTTTCATGAAGCCGGCGGGCTTCCCTCTCCACAGCAGATGGACGAGCGAGGAATACCTGCGTTTCCTGCAGCAAAACGGCTGGACGGTGCGGCAAAGCGGTATGCTGAAAGCCTCGTTCCCTCTGACCTGTGCCGAGTGTGTAAAATTGGAGGTTTGATATGTCATTCTTTGAAAATACCCGCAAGCCCGTAGGCTTTGGCGGGAAAATTATGGTCGCCATGATGAACCTGGGGCACAGCGCCGTGGCCCGATGGGGGCTTCAATTTCTGAATGCTGCGCCGAACGCCAAGGTGCTGGATTGCGGCTGCGGTGGAGGGGCGAACATCAAGAGACTTCTAAAAAAATGTCCGCAGGGCATCGTGAAGGGCATCGACTATTCGCCCGTCAGCGTGGAGAAATCCAAAAAGGTCAACAACGCCGCCATCGGGGAGGGTCGCTGTGCTGTTCTGCAAGGCAGCGTGGCGGATATGATCTTCGCAGATGACTGGTTTGATGTGGTCACGGCCTTTGAGACC
>ERZ824522.289-NODE-289-length-64447-cov-9.329606_pt1 | contig 64447 bp, 47 predicted proteins | sample MGYA00519935_ERZ824522 | MGnify/ENA primary metagenome ERZ824522 (study PRJEB31778, sample SAMEA3449160) | human gut metagenome | biome: human gut; feature: human-associated habitat; material: faeces | place: United Kingdom | collected 2010/2012 ...
GCAAAGATATGGCGGCTAACAACTTATGTCAAGGCGGAAAATAGAATGGTTACGTGATTTAAACGGCTCCCGCCTATACGTAGAAAATCTTTTTAATATATTCCCATATGTATCAAAACTTAATATATCTTTCTCAATATGTTCTCTATATCCACCTCCTGATTCACGTCTTAGATTCTTTAAAATAACCATATTTAAAGAATATTCAATTTCTTGTCTCCATCCCCAATATGACTCTTCTGCGTTAGAATAAGGAATATTAGATATTAAGTATCCTTTATTGTCATAAGTCAAGACTCGCTTCCTTTCACCTTCTCCAGAATATTTGAATAATTGGGTTCCTCCACCTTTTTTGCGTTTAACCTTAGTCACGTTAATTAATTTATGGCTAAAATCATAAACCCTTATTTCAACCAACAAAGAATCCCCTGAATAAAAATACTCTTGTTCATTTCTTTCATATTCGCCATTTTGTTTTATTGCTATTAACTGATTTTGCTTATTATATTTGTATATAATCTCACCTAAATAACCTCTTCCATCTTCTTCACCAAAAGCGTTGCAGTCAAAAAACGCTTCCATATATCCATATTTTTTACACCTGTAATAAACCTTATTTTGTCCTTCATATCTATATAAATATTCAGTTTCAAGAGTTCTTCTCCCATCTTTTGGAGATATTTCATAAACCATATGATTAATAAGTCGCCCAATCGTATCATAATGGCAAATCTCCTCCGCAACTTTCTCCTTTACATATTTCTCAAAAGCTATTTTAATTTCATATCTTGATAATGTTGCTCTTTTCACTTTACCAATAACACAACCATTATTTACATATTCTTCTATTTGATTATAAGAAGGAAGTGCTTTCTTTTTTCTTTCTGCAGCATCTCTAATTTTCAAAATGTTGTAGTACATTTCATTGTATCTAACAAGCCCTGTACTATCAGCTGGTCGTACAAATATAGCAAATTTCCCTTCATTATCGCTAAACTTATACACTTTCCCTCCATACATTTCTTCTTTGTTAAAATCTACAAGTTCAATTCCTTCTCTGTTATGTGTATTTATAAATATTTTATTATCATAAAATGCTACTCCTTTAATTGGTTGTGATAAATAAAATCCAAAAGCATCTACTTTAACTTCTTTTTCTGGCTCTAACTCAAAGTATTTATTGCTAAAATCATATTCTTTTTTTTCTTTACATCCTGAAAGGAATAATATGATTAATATATCCAAAATATAAATGTAAATCTTCATAATAAATCTAATTAATAAGAACAGTAATCACTAAAGTTACACTGCGTTAGTTTTATATAACTTTCAGCTATACCGGAGGATTTTCCTCCGGTATTAATTGGTTGGTGAGATAGCAAATTATTTCCAAACAAGCAACTATTTTTTAGTTAGACCACTTAGGATAGTACAACCTCCCCAAACAATAAGGCAAATTATAAATGTTATCGACATTGTTAGCTCCTTTCTTATTTCTTCTTGGCTTTAACTTCTAAGGTTTCCCCAGAGCCATCAACTGTCATTGATAGTTCTGCAATATTATTGGATAATGATCTAACTTCATACCTCAAATACTCCTTTCCATTTACATAGGTAATAATTGTTTTTCCTTTTGCAGTGTAAGTTCCAGACCCATTTCCAAAATATCCTCTACCGGAATAAGTTCCATCCGAGTTAAACCTAATGGAAAAGGCAAATTTTGTATATGGATATTCGGTTATATTTACCCAACCTCCATTTACATTGATGCTAATACCTTCCCATGAACCATAAAGAGTGTCCATTGGATAATCAAAATCATCGTCATCGCTTGAACACGCAGAGAACGTTAAAAACATAGCTGTAAACAACAGCGTTATACTTAAAAACTTTTTCATAATCTATTTTTAATTGTTGTATAATGGGTGAACCTTAATTCTAAAATGTATAACCATCAGATATTGATGTTTAAGAATAAATTAAATTGCATTATAGTTTATATTTAGGTTTTTCTTAATTTCCTTCTTCCATCGGAGGAATATTGAAAGAATTGTCTATATCATTGAAATAGTAATATTTTCCTTTTTCAAAAGGAATGTCATCTAATTTTACAGTAGAAGTCTCCTTGTCTCGGGTTATACGAAGGGATAATCCATTTCCTCTCAACTCACAAAAGAAAGCATAATATAGGTCATCTATAGTTTTCAAATTGGTAGTTGTACCGTCACCATAAGATGAGCCATATTCTACTCGCGTTTTGTCGCTTTTGTCAAACATCAACATAAAAGAATCATATTGCGCGTTTAGAGTTATGTTTTCGGTATTGTTTGTTATAGTGATATTTTCCTTAAAAGCAAGATATAGGGAATCTATGCAAGACATATAATAAACTGTAGAAGGATGAGAAGTACCTGTTACTTCATATTCTCCAGTTAATAGTTTGAAGGAATGTTTTTTATTCCAATTTCCTTTGATTGTAGCAGTCGCTCCTGTTTCTTTGTTCGTAAATGTCAAATCAAAATTTTTAGGAGTTAATTGTTTAGTCTTAATGTACTTGTTATAGAAGTCTGTATAGGTAGTACTTCCTGCCCTAGTCATACTGCCTGATTCTGTGAAAGAGAAATCTAATGAGACTTCAACCTCTGTTGGAATTTGTTCACTAGAGGATTCTTCACTACAACTTGAAAATGCAGAAACAATGGCAATTGTTAATAGAATTTTTTTCATAACTTTTCTTTTTATAGTTAAACATAAAGTGAATCAAATCAATACTTACCTCACGTCTAAACATAAAAAGAGCGTGAGTTGTACATTATTTGCTTTAAGAGGTACTGGCATACCCATTGATACAAATAAGCACCACCCACGCTATAGCGTAGGCGTTTTGTGTGCCTATTGTCCTTGTATCAATTTTGAAAAGTGCCAGTTTTCTTAAAGCAAGTCCAATAGCAAAACGCTATATTTTCATAAATAGTAATTCAACACGACTGTTGTATATGATGCAAAAATATGAAAAGTTTTTGATAAAAGAATAAATGTGCTATATATTATTATATAACTAGTATATAATATATTATTAATATATAGAATAGATACACCCGCCTTCACCCACACTTGTCATATTTTTCAAAGCACATCAATAAGAAATCAATTCTCTTTTTCTGATTCAACCTTTAGCATAATACAATTCCAAACCAAACACATCTACCAGTTCTTGTAAAGCAGAATTTTTCCTTTTCATAATTAACAGATTCTGTTCAGCCTTTGTTAATTCATCCTGCATTTCCTCCCTTCCAGTAGACAATTGAGCAATAATCCAATCCGCTAAATCTATTTTATTATCACGTTCTTCATCTGTAGCATTCCGCTCAAGTAAATCAGAAACAATAACTCTGCATCCAATACATTCTAAATCTTTAGCTTTATTACTCCAATACTCAAAGCCATCCACATCCGGAAACATTATAACCGTTCTACCTTTCAATACTTTTAACTTATCAATAGAAAGTTGAGACTTTCCCCCTGTAGCTAACCAGATGTAATTAGGATAAATCCCAGAAGCGATTAAAGCACTTTTTTCCGATTCAACCAAAACCACGATTCTATCAGGGTAGATTCTCAAAAGATGCTCACCAAAAAGACATTGCACTAAATTATAATCCTCCGGTAATAGCTGCCGTTTCTTCATTATTGAATGAATCCAATTAATGCCTCCACCGTTTTTAATCCTATGCCCACTATTCGGATCATACTTCATAACCTTACCAGTTCTTACCTTCCCTTGGGTGTCTATCTGCCAGTAGATAACACTGCCGTCTTTTGTCGCACCTAAAGCATAATCCTGCATCAGTCTTTCAATAGTGGGAGATTCTAAAGAATAGCGATCAAACAGTCCACAAAGGAAATTAACAAATGAACTATTATAACTTACTGATTTCTCTACGTATGAAAAGGGAATGTAGTCTATTTCCCGCTGTGGCTTCCGTACCTGCTGGACTGGGACGGTAATTCGCTCCTTCTCTACCGGATTATCAGTAAAGAACTGCTTAGGTGTATAATGATAACCGCATCTACTTTCATGGTTACAACGTCCTACACTTCTATCTATAATTTCTCCAGTGTTACCATCTAAGTAGAATGCGAATGAATGAGCATCACCACACTTTGGGCATTTGTGCCGGGATGCTTTCCTTGTGTATTTCTCTAAATATGGTTGATTGTTTTTTTCCATAACTTTTTTTTGCTTTACTGTATCAATTGTATCGTTGTATCGGACGTGATACAACGATACAAAACGATACACTTTACTTCTTTAATGCTCTCTGTACTTTTCCAAGTGATATACCCAATTCAGAAGCGACTTCCCTATACGTTTTTCCTTCTGAAACCATCCTTTTAATTGTTTCTATTTCTTGTGTAGAGTCTTTCTCGGATGGCTCTTTTAAGTGTTCTTTCTCTGTTGCATATCCGATATCCACAAACTGTAAGAACGTTCCTACCTTTTCAATGGTAGACACTATCACGTTATCGGCATCGTAGGTATAGCTACCATATCTTACTTTTAACTGTTTGATATACCTTATACTATTATCTTTTGCACTCTTACCAATGGCAAAGACGCTATCAAAGAAGTTATAAAGCTTCTTGCTTCCGGCAAGGTCGTTTTGTGTAATCGGATTAGATAGACACCGTTTAGGAGTATGAGCCAGTATAAGCATTGATAAACCATATATCCTTTTTAGAGCCATCAACCGGAACATGAGCGCACCTGCTACATCTCCTTTCTCCGAAGCAATACACAAATAGGTAAGGTTATCAATGATAAGTACCTTTGCTCCTGATTTTATAGCCGCTTGTTCTATGTTGCCTATTACAGCTTCCTCGAAGTTAGCAGAATCTAAGGAATCACGGTTTATTTCTACTCTATACAGGTTATCCGGGAATTGATTCAAGTTGTTAGCTTCATCACTATACCGTAGTTGAAACTGTTTGTCTGATATTTCAAAATCAAAGTAGAGTACTCTCTGTTGCTTTGCTATACTTGTAGCTATCTGTACAGCATAAATAGACTTACCCAAATTTGAATCAGAGAACAAACAACACACCTCACCCTCATACCATAACGATAGCCAAAGCGCATCTGGATTCGGTCTTAGTGCTGCCTCTTTTATGGTTCTGTTGGCGGTCTTTACTGTAAACATCCCTATTTGTTCCGGTATCTCTGTCGCCAGCTGGTCGGCTTTCTGTAACTCTGCGTTTATGGCTTGAATATAGTCAAATCCTCCCATTACTCTCCCTCCATAAATTAAACTGTTGATTATCTTCTTTACGGAATAAATCCTTATTAGTGATGCAATACCCAACTATAAACTTCGTATGTTCATCCCCCATCTTATATAGAAGTTGGATAAGTTTTTTATCTTCCATATCAGCCACATAGCGGCAAATGTTAGCTCGTAGTATTCCCATTTCCAAAGACACGTCTAACATAGTCTTAGGTCGTCTTTTAAAATATTGACAAGCTATTTGGTATTGTGCCCGAAACTCATTACCTTTGTCGTACAAGTTAAAGGAATGGGGAGTCTTTGTGGCTGCCCTTTTTCTTTCTACCATAGTCACCTCCCTTTCCTTGAAGTCTTTGCTAAATACAAAGCCGCCATTTGCTCGCTTTCATCAATGGTACTCACTTTTCCCTGTTTCATCCATGCCTCTATTTCAGCACGGTCAAAGTACAGCTGTTTCCCATTGGGTTTGTAATGTGGTATTTGATGATTGCAGGTGAGTTTATACAAATGACTTTTACTTAGTCCTGTCAATAGTGATACATCTTCCAATGTCAGCACATTTTTTGCTGCCAATAAAGAATAAATTAATATTAAATCTAATTTTTGATCCATAATTTTTTATTTTTATGACATAGAAGCTATGTACACTCACTTCATTGTCGATTAATTATGGGTGCAAACATAAACAAGAAAATCAACCAGATAGCAAACAAAAAAATAGCATTTAATAGCCACTTTATTTGTGTCTATTAAATGCTATTAAATGCCACTCTAAAACGTTTATTCAGCTATCAATTTTGCTTTCATCCCTTCTATTTCATCATTGGTAAATTTATTCTCGTTAATATACTTATTATAGTTACTTCTATGTCCTATATCTCCAAACTCATTTACTACTGCTTGGTAAGTCGGTTTTGTAATCCATCCGATTTTTACAGCAACTTTAATAACTAAAGCTGCCTCTTTGCCTTTTTTCCCATTCATAATATTGCGCAAAGCTTCAAGTTTGGAAATATCATCATCTATCAAGCAAGACTCAAAAGACCTGCTTTGCCGCCCTCGTTTTGATGCTTTTTCATTTGTTTCACTTGGCAAACTTATCTTATAGATTTCTTTTTGTAGTTCTTGTTGAGATTCATTTGCTAATTCTACCTCTTTATTACTTTCTATTTGTTTAGGCAAAGCATTTATATATCTCTGTGCAAGTTCCCAACTTCCAATATAAATATATATATCAGCTATCTGCCTGTAGCTTTTTATATATAAACCACTTACCTCTTGCAGTCTCATTAAATCAATGCCATAAACAAGTAACAAAGCATCCAAACGGTTTGCAAACTTGCCCATTATCCTAACAAAAGCACTCAAACAGTACTCAACCGTCCCCTTCTGCATCCATCTTGCCCCGTCCTCAACTTTACCTGTTAATTCACAAAAACGCCTATTTACATACAAAACCCAATCCATTTGTTCTTTACGTCTTTCTATCATGTCATTGCAAGCCTCAATTTGTTCTTTTGATATTCCAGCAAATTTTCCGTTCACATCCTCCACCGGTTCATCCTCTTCTCTCTCTTGCCAAAACGCTTTATCTCTTTCTAATTCAACAATTTCACTTTTAAGTCGTTTTATTTCCGCCTTAGGATGGTATATTCTAGCAATTCCACAACCGCTTGGGATATCCCCAAATGGCTTTAATAATGAAAATAAATATATTTCCCTCTCAACTTCGGTACTACATCCATTCAAATTAGCTCCTATCTCATCCATCAACAAATCACCAGCATCCATTATAGCATCGTCATTAAAAGATTCTATTTTTTCCAAAATTTCTTTGTAGAACTTATCCCATTTCTCCTCTGCTTTTTTGTCTTGAGGTTTCTCACAGCCTTTACTATCGCTCGGCCTCATCGGTGGTAAATTATAGATATATCTCATCAACTCAATGCAATTATCTACTACACCGCCTCGCTTAAAAGCCTCAAAAAATTCTTTTTCTATTGTTTTATCCATTGCTACCCGCTATTTATTTTTAAATACATCATTTACAAGATTTACAGCATCTACCTTCTTTTTATCCACAACTTTGGCATAAATTTGAGTTGTGGCAACATTAGTATGCCCCAACATTTTGCTAACCGTATACAAATCTGATCCCAATGTAAGCAATAAAGTTGCATAAGTATGACGGGCGGTGTGAAAAGTCAAATGCTTATTTATTCCTGCCGCTTCTGCCCATTTCTTTAGATTATCTTCTACAGTGGGATTGGAAGGCAAAGAAAATACTTCATCTTCATCATTACCTCTTATTGATATTATTTCCATCGCTTTATCCGGTAAAGGTATTTTCAACTCCTTACCAGTCTTTTGCATGAAAAGCATAGCAAAGAATTGCCCATCTTCTACTATAATATTCTTCCATCTCAACGCACGAATATCAGAAATTCTTAGTCCAGAAAAGCAAGCAAAAAGATATGCTTTCCCTATATCATCCCTTCTACATGGTGTTATCATTAACTTTTGCAATTCTTCTTGGCTCAAATATTCCCTATGACTATCCGGCTGCTTTACTTTCTCGTCAGAAGAAAGAAGTTTAAAAGGATTGATTATCTTATATCCGTCTTTTATTGCCGCATTTATCGCAACTGAAAACGTCCTCACATAGTCCACGATTGTACTATTTTGCAAACGTTTGTTACCCTTATAGCTTACATAATCATGTTTCAAGTAATCAATGAAGCCTTTTGCAAAGCCTTTATCAATGCTTGTTAGCCTTACCATTGTTGCAGGTTTATATCCCGCAAGTATTCTCATTAAATTGTCAACGTGGGAAATGTCTTTATACTGCCTCTTTTCAAGTTTGGCTCTGTAGATCTTAAGCCAGTCCATCAATAGTAGCTTATTCTTAGCACTGACATCGGTAATTCCAGCCTGCCCCTTAACTATCGCATTTTGTCTTTCGCTTCTGATAACCTCTGCCGCCTGCAGGGTGTTTTCATTCTGCTGCCTTGCTGTTACGTTGTTCTTTTCTGGAATAAGATACATTTTCAGAAACTCATAGCTTCTTACTCCATCCCGATAAATATCAAGATACAGGCTTTTATTACCATTGGCTAATTTCTTGTTCCGAAGCCTAACAAAGTTTTTAGGCTTAACACTTTCTTTTTGCCTTGCCATTGCTACTATATTTTTTGTTACCTCTACAAAGATAATATATTCTTTTGATACGAGTAACAAAACGAGTAACAAAAACGTGCCAAAAAAGAACAAAGTAACAGAAAACAAACAACCGTCACAATAAGCTAACTACTTGTTTTTCTTTATATTTTGTTTGTTATTGTTTTCGTCTAAATTCAATTGTTGGTTGTTTTAAGTTTGCGGGGAGGGGTGCTGTGAAGCAGTCCTCTTCTTTTTTTATTCGATAATCTTTGCGTCTTCAATATCATCATCGTCATGCATAACCGGAGCCTTCGGGCGGCGACGGGCAAACTTGAACCAGTTTATCAATTCGGAAAGAGAATAAACCAAACTGCTGATACCAATAATTATAAATGCAGTATTACGCGCTCCTGTCGGATTGAACAAAGCGATAATACCCGCAATAAGAATCAGCGAAGGAATCAGATAAAAAGCTCCCGGAACGGGCATCCACCGACGAGCCATCGACAAAGAAGCAATCTGTTGCACTCCTCCCATAATCAGGATAAATCCCAATAAAAACATCAGGACATCTGCAAAGAATTCAGGCATCACAATCAACCAAAGTCCGAATAATAAGCTACCGATTCCTTCTATCGGAAAACGGGGAGCTGCTTCACCTTCCGGTCTTTTCCGGCCGAAATAGCCAAAAAGGCTGATAACACCGGGAATCAAGAAGGCAACACCTACCGTAATGACAATATAACTGGCAGCCGCATTGGGCCAAATCACGAGTACCAATCCAATCACAAGTGCGAAGAGAATGCGAATAAGGGAATAATTCATTGTTTTCATAAATTCTATATTTTTTAACCGAGTCTGTTCCAATACTTTTGCGAATATAAGTGTTTCTACTGATATATAAAAATAACAAATAAACATTGTAATAAGTTCGTAATAATATCGTTATGACGATTACATCTCACATTGATATTTTTGCAGAAATTTTAAACAGTTCCTTTTTCACAATGAAACAAAGCGAAATAAAAAAGAAATACCCTTATGTAGAGCGTGACATCAGTTGGATGTACTTCAACCAACGTATTCTGCTAGAAGCCGCCCGTCCAGAAGTGCCACTGCTGGAACGACTCACTTTTCTTGGCATCTATTCAAATAACCTGGATGAATTCTTCCGTGTCCGTGTAGCGACTCTGAACCGGATCGTAGAATATGCCGATAAAAACATACAAGCAGAACAAGAAACCGCCGCCTGCACTCTGAAACAAATAGGAAAGCTGCACAATCGTTACTACAAGCAGTTTGAGGAGATATTCGCTTCCATTATGGAGGAATTGAAGAAAGAGAATATCTACGTCATCAAAGATGCGGAAATGACAGACGAACAGAAAGCATTCGTCACTTCTTTCTATCGCAACAAACTGAATGGTTCTACCAATCCGCTTTTCCTCAATGGAACCCGCCCGCTGGACGATCAGACAGATGAGGATATTTACCTTGCCATCCGTCTGCTGCGCAAAGATGAAACGGGAAAGATAAAGGAGAAAGACTATGCAGTGATTGAACTGCCGACCGGAGACTTCGGCCGTTTTATTCAATTACCTGATTCGGATGGAAAAACATATCTCATGTTTCTTGATGACGTGATCCGCTATTGTTTGCCGATGATTTTTGTTGGCATGAAGTACACAGATTATGAGGCGTACACTTTCAAATTCACTAAAGACGCCGAAATGGAAATTGACAGTGATCTGCGGACAGGGGTACTTCAGAAGATTTCCAAAGGTGTGAAAAGCCGGAAGAAAGGGGAACCGATCCGTTTCGTCTATGACGAACAAATTCCTAAAGACTTGCTGAAAAAGTTGACCGGCCGCCTGAACGTGGATAAGAATGACACGCGTGTAGCCGGAGGACGCTATCACAATTTCAAGGATTTGATGAAATTTCCGGTTTGCGGTCATCATGAACTGAAATATCCTGTTTGGGAACCTATCTTCAAGCCTGAACTGAATGGCATGGAAAGTCTGCTCACTTTGATTCGTCGGAAAGATCGTTCCTTACATTATCCTTATCATAGTTTCGATACTTTCATCCGTGTGTTGCGAGAAGCCGCTATCAGTAAAGAAGTAAAAAGTATCAAGATGACGCTTTATCGTTTGGCTAAAGACTCCAAAGTGATAAAGGCTTTAATCAGTGCAGCCAAAAACGGAAAAAAAGTCACAGTAGTTATCGAACTGTTGGCACGTTTTGATGAAGCGTCTAATATCAACTGGAGCAAGAAAATGCAGGATGCGGGGATTCATGTTATTTTCGGAGTAGAGGGTTTGAAAATTCATTCTAAATTGCTGCATATCGGCACTCGGCACGGAGATATCGCCTGCATCAGTACAGGAAATTTCCATGAAGGAAATGCACGTATGTATACTGACTATACCATTATGACTGCTCACCGTCCCATTGTCCGGGAAGTCAATGCCGTATTCGATTTTATCGAAAAGCCTTATACTCCTGTTGATTTCAAAGAATTGCTCGTTTCTCCCAATGATATGCGTAAACGATTCATTGCGCTTATCAACAAAGAGATAAAAAATAAGGAACAGGGAAAAGAGGCTTATATCCTTGCTAAAGTAAATCATATTACTGACCGTGCACTTGTTGAAAAGCTATACGAAGCCTCAACAGCGGGTGTTCAAGTGGAACTGGTAGTACGCGGTAACTGTTCTTTAGTGACAGGCGTTCCGGGTATCAGCGAGAATATACACATCAATGGTATTATCGACCGTTATCTCGAACATTCGCGCATTTTCATCTTCGCCAATGGTGGAGAAGAAAAATACTACATTGGTTCTGCCGACTGGATGCCTCGCAACCTGGATAATCGTATTGAGGTGGCGGCACCGGTCTATGATAAAGAAATCCAGGCAGATTTAAAACGAATTGTCTGCTACGGATTCCGGGATACGGCAAAAGGAAGAATTGTGGATGGTACAGGCGAGAACCGGGAAAAAGAACGGGAAGAGAACAGTGTCCCATTCCGCTCACAAGAAAAATTATATAACGAATACAAGAATACATTATGATAAGTATGAAGAAAGTTAATTATGCGGCAATAGATATAGGCTCTAATGCGGTGCGGCTGCTGATAAAATGTGTAAACGAGGAGAATGCGCCCGAATTAATGAGTAAGGTACAGCTCATCCGTATTCCGTTACGGTTGGGAGAAGACGCCTTTACTGTGGGGGTTATCTCTACAGAAAAAGAGAAGAAACTGATTCGGCTGATGAAAGCCTACAAACAATTAATGAAGATATATGATGTGGTAGACTATCGTGCGTGTGCCACCTCTGCCATGCGTGATGCACGTAATGGCAAGGATATCGTTCAGCAGATCGTCAAAAAAACGGGTATCCGTGTAGAAATCATCGACGGGCAGGAAGAGGCGCATATTGTTTACGACAATCATATCGAACAGTTATTTGCTTCAGGACAAAATTACTTGTATGTAGATGTAGGAGGTGGTAGTACGGAAATTAATCTCATCAGCAACGGTGAACTGAAAAATTCCCGTTCATATAATATAGGTACGGTACGTATGCTTAGCGGTATGGTAAAGGAAGAAGAAAAGGAAGCTTTGCGCACTGACCTGATAGGGCTTGCCACAGAATATACCCCTATCAGCATCATCGGTTCGGGAGGAAATATTAATAAGTTATTTCGTTTAGCGGACAAGAAAGACAAAAAAGCGTCTCTCCTACCCATCGAATCACTGCAAGATATATATGAAACATTAAAAGCCCTCTCTACCGAACAACGTATTAAGCAATATAAGTTGAAACCGGACCGGGCCGATGTTATTGTTCCTGCTGCAGAGATATTTCTCGAGATAGCTACTCATGTAAAAGCTACCGGAATTATTGTACCTACCATCGGACTGTCCGACGGTATTATAGACAGCTTGTACACGCAAAACATGAACAGGCCTGATTCTCCGCAATCTCGATGAATGAATATATAAAAAACTCCTGATACTAAGTCTGGATATACTAGTATCGGGAGTTTTTGTCTCATCTTGCTATAATGTATAGATTCATCTTTAAAAGAGTTAGGTATTCGGATTTTGTTCTTTATATTTGTGCAACTATATATTTGAAACAATATGGATATAAAACTTAGAATTGAGCAATCTTCGGATTATCATGAAACCGAAAACATTACACGGGAAGCATTCTGGAATCATTATTCTCCGGGATGTGACGAACATTACCTCCTTCATATTATGCGTAACCATCCTAAGTTTGTGCCGGAGCTCGATATTGTTGCAGAACATAATAACAAGATTGTCGGTAATGTTGTCTGCCTCAAATCATTTATCATGGCAGATGACGGTAACCAATATGAGGTTTTGAGCCTGGGGCCCATTTCTGTCCTCCCCGAATACCAACAGCAAGGTATCGGAGGAAGAATGATTGCACTTACCAAAAAATTAGCTTCCGAAATGGGATTTCGTGCTATTTTACTTTGTGGTGACCCGGATTATTATCTCCGACAAGGATTCATTCCTGCCGAAACATTAGGGATTCGCACTGAAGACAATATGTATGCTACTGCTCTTCATGTTTGTGAATTATATGATAATGCTTTAGCCAATGTAAAAGGCCGTTATATAGAAGATAAAATATATCAGATTGATAAATCTGCTGCTAATGAGTTCGACAAGCGATTTCCTCCAAAAGAAATTGTAGTTGGTACTCCGTCACAAAAACGGTTTAATCAGATAGTAGTGATGCAGAAAAAAGCGAATTAAGGTTGAATAACCTAAATCGCCTGATTTGTACATCTCTGGAGCTCGGTCCTGCTATGATATTAAGCAACTATCATTCAATATAGTTACCATTCTTCGTATCTTTGCAGTTACAAAACATTCAACATGAGAAATTTGAATTTACAAAAAGATACTACTGACACTTTGTAATTCTTAATCTATCAGGGATCGCTTCTTTCCTCCCTTTGGCTGAAGTAAAATTTTTCTGCCACTGTAGAGGGCTTTATTCAATTCACTATTCTACAATTAAGCATGATATATATACATTTTAATACGCGCACAGCATTTCTACAATCAAACGGGCATCACATGTACTAATAAAGTTCCCTTTTACTTTTTTCTTTTTACCATTATCAAAGCCCCAAATAGAAAAATCAATGGAAAGAAAGTAGGAAATTCTAACAACATTTACGATATAGCGACACTATCCCAATGGTTTGTTTACTTCATCCATAGCTTTTGATGACATTATCCGCATCTTTTACTTACTTTATCCTTATGTTTTTTACAAATATAGCGGCGCTTTTGATGTAAATATGCGGTGCTTTACGCAATAAAGGCATTGTTTTTCAATAAATCATGGGGATTTTCCTGCTAATAGAGAAGAATGATAGAACATGAGAGATAGCAAAACCCTTGATTACACGAACAATCGTCAGAATAATCAGAGATTCTAGAACTTTATGTATTTACTTTGTCATCGAATGGGTAATTACATAAAAAAGGGGAGCATTAAGGCAGCACTTACTTCCTACAATCTCCCCATAATCAATGCACACAAGTTCTTTTCGAATAAAACTGTTTGCAATATTTCTCTTTAATAGTTTTAGTACTGAATCACTTTATCACTACTAACTGTCTTATACCAATCAGTAGTTGAGCTCTGATCGTGTGCCCAATCTGCAAATTTAGAATATGCGTTCGTTATCACTGTTGTTTCTGTTGGATAAGCAAATTTATCAGGAACACACAAAGCCCATGTATTATTAACTGCCTTGATTACCTCAAGCACCTCATTATCCGCCAATTGTCCATTCGCCGTAGCCGAATTAAAATGAGTCAAATGGATTTCTGTTCTCTTTTGACCTATCCCCTGATAAGCAATGAAGAAGTCTAAACCATCTGTCACACTAGGGACGGATATTTCATTTTTAAGTTTGACATTCACTTCAAGAGTATATATATCTGTAAGAGGAGTGCTAGCATTCCCAGTATTCAACATGGGGCGTTGTGCTCCTGTATATCCATATACATAATGTGCGTCTCCAAATAAAGGAATCACAAGTTCATTGCCATTGGCTTCATAAGATGCATTTTCAAATATACCAGAATTTAATGAGCCGGTACGTTGAGCAGCGCCTGCACCAAAACTTATCTCTTCCACATTATTTTTGTCTATTCCTCGTATTCTCAAACCAGCACCTAATTGTTTCACGGCACCAACTGCCCGAAGGTCAATTTTATATTTTAGTTCTTTCACATCATTACCGGCTGCAGGCAAAGTTACATTCAACACAATATCATTGAAATCGTAATCTCCTGCTTTCGGATAGTTATCTTCGAAAGCATAAGAATAAACTGCATATCGAATTTCTACATCATCCGGTTTTTCATCAGAGTTATACCCTTCTTTAACACAGTCACCGTCAGCAGGAAGTATAAATTCTGCTTTGCCCGGATTACAATAGGTAGCACCTTGCTGTAATCCCTTATTTACTAGCCATGCAAAAGGAGACCAGTTATAATGTGCTTCGCCTTTATATGTTTGATCTGTTATTTCACAAATGATATTATTACTTACTTTAGAAGCAGATTGAGCCAGACCGGAAGTATTATCTATTTCGTGAATTCTTAATAAGGCAGTTCCTTGTGTCGGACCGGTAACTGTTCTGAATAAATTAGCTTTGCCCGTACAAGTCAACATGGATTGTGCTTCCATCACGATATTATTATCATTTCCATTACCCGTCAATTCTTTGCAAATAGCTTCGGAAGTATTTCCCATAACAAGCGTACCAAATTGTAATTTTCCAGCTTTCAGATAACAACCGTTTTTAATATTAGTATTATTGTTGCCATCTATATTTTCGACTTCAATGGTTCCATGATTTATCAATGTCGTACCATTTGTAGAAGCATTATAAGAATTCAGTTTAAGTGTTCCATAATTCACAAAATCAACTCCGTTTCCACTTCCATCAATTTTCAAAAAGTCACAATCAATCGTACCCGCATTATAGTTTGTACGCCCAGCCGAACTATTTGTTATCTGAATACCTCTGTCACCAACAATACTTCCTCCCTGCATCACAGTTATATAAGAAGCCCGCGTTAATATCAGACTCCCATTTTTAGCAATCTCTATCTTTCCACCATTCTCAACGATAATTTCTGTAATATCAGAAAATTGATTACTATTCTCTATAACCCATGTGCTTCCTTGAGGAACGATTACTTTCACAGCACTTATTTCTCCATCTCTATTTCCAGTTGCACTAAATCCAGCTTTAAAAGTTCCTTCCTGAATCTTAAACCAACGCTCACTTTCTGTAAAAACAGGAAATTGACCATAACTTCCACCCCAGCCAGACTTTGCAGAAAGATCCCAATTAGCCTGAATGACAGTAGAAATTGCCTTTTTAGCACTAATAAAATCGGCTGTATAAGGAGCTTCCATGACTGGTATACTAGTCGTCACAGCTCGTGATATAGAACGTGTTGGCGTACCTTTGTCTCCAAAGTGCGCTGTCACTGTACCATTTTCAATCGCTGTCGGTTGGACCAGATAACGTTTGTGTTCATCTATACGCGCAACAAACACTTTATCAAGAGATGTTGCGCAATCCATCACCACATCCAAAGTCATACTTTGAGTGGCAGTTCCTTCCGCTAAGAGTTTTGCTGTACTTTCCGGGCTTAATGGATCGGCATCAAATATCTGTATCTTATAATCTACTCCTTGATCCCCATTGATTGACACATGTGCCGTTACACTTCGTGACATTGTCCAATCACCATCAGAGTCGATGTTTTTTACAGGAAAAGTTTCTTCGTAAATTTGTTTCAGTTGATCTGCATTAAACAGATTTTTCTCATTATCAACGCAACTAATAAAACTGATAGAAGATACTAACAACGAAAAAGTGAAGATTTTTACAATGCTTTGTTTCATAATCTTTAAATACTTAAGTTTGCTTTATTTGCACAAAAAATAAAAATCATTACGAATCAACAATCAGCAATGAATGTACAAAGATAGTTGTATTTACAAATAAGAAACGGATAAAGTTGTATTTTTCGACCTACGGTTAACATCTTTTAAAAGATAAGACTTTAATTACTCCCAATAAAAAACGACCTATTACATTATTGAATATTAAAAGCTTAGAAGTACAAATATGCAATATGCAATCAAAAAAAAGAGTTGCAGATTCTATGCAACTCTCAATTAAACGACAAAGATCCAGTGTTACAAAGCACTACAACTACAAAATACCGAGCTCTTTCACCTCCTTATTAAAAGGATAAAAATTAAAAACTAAAAGGGGAAAATCAATGGTAATACAAAAATCATCACGATTCCCATAATAATCTGCAACGGCAATCCTACTTTTACATAATCCATAAAGGTATATTGACCGGCAGGCATCACCAAGGCGTTAGGCGGTGTAGAAAATGGGGAAGCAAAACACATACTTGCACCTACCGCCACAGCAAATAAGAAGGGAACCGGGCTCACTCCAATCTGTATGGCACTTTGTAAAGCAATCGGTGCGAGTAAGACAGCAGTAGCTGTATTGCTAATAAACATCGTCATCAGCGAAGTTGTAAGGTAAATACCTGCCAACAATGCAACCGGTCCGTATGATCCCAAGCCGGTCACCAATGTGTTGGAAATATATTCCGAAGCTCCCGTTTTCTCCAATGCCAGAGACATAGGAAGCATGGCTGCAATCAATACAATGCTTTCCCAGTTAATCGTTTTATAAGCCGCTTCTACATTGCGGAAACATCCCGTGAGCACCATCAATATACCCGCTATCATAACAGCTGTAACCGGAGCAACCGGAATGAAGTCAAAAACCATCATTGCCACCATTAACACCATAATAGCAGCTGCCACCGGAGCTTTATAGTCTAACGTAACTTTAGCCGCTTCCGCCAAAGGTTGTCCCAAAACAACCCAATCAGAATCCTCTTTGCTAAGACGGGCTATATTATTCCATGTTCCTTGCACCAAAAGCACGTCACCACTATGAATACGCTCATTCCCCAAATCTTGCAATAAGTATTCCTTTTTACGACGAATCCCCAATACGTTCACATTAAACTTATCACGAAAACCGGCTTCCTTAATTGTTTGGTTTATCAAATTAGAAGCTGGCATCAACACTATTTCAGCAATACCGATGTCATAAAAATCCAGAGAGTTAGTTGCGCTTTGAGTTTCTTCCGTTGCATGGTCACCTAAAATCTCTAGCAGGAAATCTTCTGCAAAAAGCTGTACCTTATCAAATTCTCCTGTCACATACAAAATATCCTCGGCCTGCAACATCGTGTCCGGTGCAGCAAACTTCTGGGTAATCGTTTTCAGAAAACGATGTTGCGATGCATCACCACGACGTACTTCCATGATATTCAAACCATATTTGCGACGAATATCCAAGTCAATAATCGTCTTGCCCAAAAGCCGGGAATCTTTTATTACCTGCAAACGAAACAGATTGCTGGAAAGCCCATATTCATTTACCAACTGTTTCAGTGACTTACCCGAACGTTTATTATCATCTTTCTGGCCTTTTTTAGAAAGAAACCATTTGCTAAGTGGCATCAATACCAGCGTACCGACAATCACACAGACAATGCCGACAGGCAGGAAAGAGAAGAAGGAAAGCGGTTCAAGTCCGGCAGAAGTCAACGTATTTTGTATCACAAGGTTCGGCGGAGTACCAATTAAAGTCATCATACCTCCCATACTACTTGCAAAAGCCAACGGCATCAACAGCCTGCTCGGATTCATACCGGCACTCATTGCCAGACTGACAACAATAGGAAGCATCAGTGCCACCGTTCCTGTGTTACTGACAAACGCACCAATGGCCGAAGTCACCAACATCACCAACAGAAACAACCGGATCTCACTGGTTCCCGCAAGTTTAAGAATACGGGAACTAATCATCTTTGCCAATCCCGTTTGAAAGATAGCCCCTCCCACTACAAACAATCCGATCATCATAATGACTACCGAATTGGAAAAACCGGAAAGTGCTTCATCAGGAGTTAATATCTGAAAAATAAGTAAGGCTATCAGTGCACACAGTGCCACAATATCCGAACGAACCTTGCCGTTCACGAAAAAGACAGCCGAAAGAACGAGAATAATAATGGTTATTAGCATACGTAATTAAATGATTGTTTTATTTTGACTCTATCAAAACTTATTTAGGTGAACAAAAATAGAAAATACTCCAGCGTTATTAAAACAAATTAGAAATGATTTTAGTTCATGAGACATCATTTAATATTTTAATACATTTTCTCTCTGAAAAAAGACTCGAAATCAAGCAAAATATGATACCATACAAGAACTACAAGACACCATACCTCTACTATTTCTTCATCGCATATAATTACAGTCTCACAATATAATGTTGAAAGACAATATATTTATGTATTATTTTTTTGAAAGTTAAAGAACAATTCATATCTTTACACCTCATTTATATCAAACATTTTATGGCAAACAATATTTTGTTAAATTATTGGATTAACGAAGTTCATTGGGGTTATAATTATTTACTGGTAATTATTCTGCTCCTTGTCATCAGCATCTTACTATATAGAATCCGTAAATTACAAAAAACGATTAAAAAGACCAATCATTCCTACCGTTTCTCCTTTGATATTCTCGATAACCTTCCTTTTCCTATCTTTGTAAAAGATATTACAAATGATTTCCGATACTATTACTGGAATAAAGAATCAGCCGCTCAATCCGGCATTAGCAGTGAAGAAGCCATCGGACATACTGATTATGAGATTTACGGAGAAGAAAGAGGTGAAAAATACCGGCATATCGACAAAGAACTCATACAAGAAGGTAAAGTATATCGCAAGGAAGAAAAATACACCACTCCCGATGGAATCACCCATGATACTATTGCTGTTAAATCTATTATTTCATGGGAAGGAGAAAAGAAATGGCTGTTGGCAACCCGGTGGGATATCACACAACTCAAGAATTATGAAAGAGAATTAGTTGCCGCCAAGGAAGAACTGGAAAAAGCATTGAAGAAGCAAAAACTAGCTCTAAAAAGTATCGACTTCGGCCTTATCTATATTGATAAAAATTACCGGGTACAATGGGAGGAAACAAGACAAATAGCCAGCCTAGTAAAAGGCAGACGATACATACCGGGAAAAATTTGCTATCAGACCAGTGCACTTCGTAATGAACCGTGTGGACAATGTGCTTTCAAGAAAGCTATCGAACAGGGCAAAATTATCCGGCATACCATCAGAGTAGACAATGTAGATTTTGAAGTGACCGCAACACCTGTATTCGGCGATGAAAAGGAAACTGAAATTATTGGAGGATTACTTCGTTTTGAAAACATCACTGAAAAATTAAAGATGGACAAAATGCTGCAGGAAGCAAAGGAAAAAGCCGAAGAATCCAATCGGCTCAAATCTGCCTTTCTCGCTAATATGAGCCATGAAATACGAACCCCGCTAAATGCGATTGTAGGATTCTCCGAAATGGTTTGCCAAACGGAGGAAGAAGAAGAGAGAAAAGAATTTGTAAAAATCATCTCCAGCAACAATATCTTATTATTGCAACTAATAGACGACATCCTCGATCTTTCTAAAATTGAAGCCGGTACTATGGAATTCACATTTGCACAGACTGATATCAACGAATTGATGGAAGGTATTTGCAGACAAATGCAAGAAAAGAATTCTTCCCCAGACATTCAAATCTTATTCACAGAGAAAGCAGATCAATGCATGATGTATACCGACCGCATACGTCTATCACAGGTTATCATCAACTTTACAAATAATGCTTTGAAATTCACCCCCAAAGGTTCTATCGAAATGGGATACCGGATTGAAGAAGCCAAAGATGAAATATACTTTTATGTAAAAGATACAGGTATCGGAATTCCTGCTGACAAGATAGATAAAGTGTTTGAACGCTTCGTCAAACTGAACTCCTTTATTAAAGGGACAGGACTCGGACTAGCCATCTGCCGTGTCATAGTAGAAAGACTGGGCGGGGTTATCGGAGTGGAATCTAAAGAAGGAGAAGGCTCTCGCTTCTGGTTCAGAATTCCAAGGTCAGAGAAAATTGAGAAATAATAAAAAGAAAAGAGGATATTGTGAAAAGTATGTTCCAATATCCTCTTTATCCTATATTTTTAATGTAAGAGTATGCTTAAAGTGCAGTCTCTAATATCCTGCGGGCAACAGCACCCGTTACATTTCCATTCTCTCCATATTTAGCACCACGTTCATTGAATCGGCGTTCGATTTCCAGAATAGTATCCTGTCCGATGTTCTCTTCATGCAAACGTGTAGTCAGCCCAAGCGAACGAAAGAACTCTTCGGTATGACAAATCGCTTCATCAATCCGTTCTTCTCGCGTACCGGAAGTAATTCCCCAGACTCTTTCACCATACTGCAAAAGTTTATCTCCTTTTTCTTCATGAAGCACCTGTAAAGTGGCAGGAAGAACAATGGCTAACGTATGACCATGTGTCAATCCGTGCAAAGCAGTAATTTCATGGCCAATCATGTGAGTTGCCCAGTCTTGCGACACTCCCATAGCAATAAATCCATTCAATGCCATTGTAGCCGAAAGCATAAAATCAGCCATCAGTTGATAATCATGCTGGTTTTCACGGATTTTCGGAGCTATTTCTACCAAAGTTTGTAAAATGCCTTCCGCCCAACGATCCATAATGCGGCTCTGCCCGGGAGTAGTCATATATTGCTCCATCACATGAACAAAGGTATCAGCCAAACCACAGGCCACCTGATGAGGAGGCAAGGTAAAAGTTACTTCCGGGTCAAGAATAGAGAAGATTGGATAGTTAGCATAAAAAGGATATTTCTCTTTTGTTTCACGACGGGAAATAACTGCCCCGTTATTCATCTCCGAACCGGTAGCGGGCAAAGTCAATACAGTGGCAAGAGGTACAGTATGAGTGACTGGACGTCCGGCAAGTACTAAATCCCAGGCATCACCATCATACAGGATTCCTGCGGAAATCAATTTCGTACCGTCAATAACGGAACCACCACCAACAGCCAGCAGATAATCTACTTTCTCTTCTTTTCCCAAAGCAATAGCTTTACGGAGAGTTTCAATGGCAGGATTGGGTTCGATTCCCCAGAATTCTACTGTAAAATGATTCTTCAATGCTTCCTTTACCTGATCGTACACTCCGTTTTTCTTCACGCTTCCACCGCCAAAAGTAATCATAATACGCTTGTCGGACGGTATTTCTTTAGCCAACCGAGCAATCATCCCTTTTCCCATTATCAGTTTCACGGGATTTTGAAAAATAAAATTTTCCATATCTTAGTCTATTGTTATTATTTTGGTTATTAGTCACTATCCTTGCAAAGATATATGATTTATCCGAACCCTGTCAGAATCAAGCGAAGAATTGTTGTGCCACGGAAGGAACCATAGCCGACAACCAGGGTTTCATATCCTCTGCTACCAATAACCAATACAATAATAATATAATGAAAATGGCAATAGCGATACCTACTAAAACTTTTCTCTGTTTCATAATTGTTTTTGTTTAAATATTCAATATTTATAAGAACAGTTCAGGTTGAAAATTGTTCTATATCAGAAAAATGAAGGCAAAAGAGAAAAAAAGTCATTTTTTGTTTGCTGTTTCAAACAAAGTGTCTATATTTGCCCCCAATAAAATTACAAAAGACAATGAGAACAATGTTAGTAAATACATATTGGTGGTGGCACCCGTTACAACTCCGACAGTCGTAAGGGAGCAGTGCTCGTATGTATATACCTCATTAAAGATATAACAGATTTGAAAGAGCCCTGTCGCAACTTGCGGCAGGGCTCTTTTTATTTGCCCATTTTCGAACAGATTTAGATAATAACATAAAAAATAGATAGGATTATGAAAAGTTTTTTAGTTGACCAGGATGGCTATTACGGAGAATTCGGTGGTGCTTATGTACCGGAAATCCTCCACAAATGTGTTGAGGAACTGACGAACAAGTACCTCGAAGTGATTGAAAGCGAAGAATTTAAAAAGGAATTTGAGCAGTTATTACGCGACTACGTAGGACGTCCTTCCCCACTCTATCTGGCAAAACGCCTTTCCGAAAAGTATGGTTGCAAGTTGTATCTGAAACGGGAAGACCTGAATCATACCGGTGCACACAAAATCAACAACACCATCGGACAAATCTTGCTGGCACGCCGCATGGGAAAGAAACGCATCATCGCCGAAACCGGAGCCGGACAACATGGAGTAGCAACAGCTACCGTATGTGCGTTGATGGATATGGAATGTATCGTTTATATGGGAAAGACGGATGTAGAACGCCAACATATCAATGTGGAGAAAATGAAAATGCTGGGAGCTACCGTTATTCCCGTTACTTCCGGAAACATGACCTTGAAAGACGCAACCAACGAAGCGATCCGCGACTGGTGTTGCCATCCTGCCGACACTTATTATATTATCGGCTCTACCGTAGGCCCTCATCCTTATCCTGATATGGTGGCACGCCTGCAATCTGTTATCAGCGAAGAAATAAAAAAACAACTGCAAGAAAAAGAAGGACGTGACTATCCGGATTATCTGATAGCCTGCGTTGGAGGAGGAAGTAATGCTGCCGGAACGATTTATCATTATATCAATGATGAACGGGTAGGCATCATTCTGGCGGAAGCCGGAGGTAAAGGAATAGAAACCGGAATGACCGCCGCCACCATCCAACTCGGTAAAATGGGAATTATCCACGGAGCGCGTACTTACGTCATCCAAAACGAAGACGGACAGATTGAAGAGCCTTACTCGATTTCCGCCGGACTGGATTATCCGGGCATTGGTCCGATACACGCCAATCTTGCCGCACAAAGACGTGCCAACGTTTTGGCAATCAATGACGACGAAGCAATAGAAGCCGCTTACGAACTGACTAAACTCGAAGGTATTATCCCTGCACTGGAATCCGCCCATGCATTAGGAGCTTTGAGAAAATTGAAGTTCAAACCGGAAGATATCGTTGTATTGACTGTTTCAGGACGAGGAGACAAAGATATTGAAACCTATTTATCGTTTAATGAACAGCAATAAGTAATTAGTAAACCATCATTCGTAATCAATAATCAAGCAATTATAGAAATGAAAACATTTAATTATACAACTCATAGCAAACAAGTGCTCGGAGATATGCATACTCCTGTCAGCATTTACCTGAAAGTGCGCGACATGTATCCGCAATCTGCATTAATGGAAAGTTCCGACTATCATGCCGGAGAAAATTCCTTGTCATTTATAGCCCTCTGTCCCCTGGCAAGTATCGGTATAAATGGCGGCATTGTCACTTCCAACTATCCCGATAACAGCCGCACGGAAGAACCCCTGACAAAAACCTTCCATGTAGAAAAGGCCATGAACCGGTTTATCAATCAATTCCAGGTGACCGGGGATAATAAGAATGTATGTGGACTTTACGGATACACGACGTTCAACGCTGTGAAATACTTCGAGCACATCCCGGTGAAAGAAAGTCACGATGAGCAAAATGACGCTCCGGATTTGCTATACATATTATATAAGTATGTCATTGTTTTCAATCATTTCAAAAATGAATTGACACTCGTTGAAATGTTGTCCGAAGGAGAAGAAAGCGGCTTACCGGAACTGGAAGCAGCCATCGAAAACCGGAATTATGCTTCTTACAACTTCTCTGTAACAGGTCCCGTTACTAGCCCTATCACCGACGAGGAGCATAAAGCCAATGTCCGCAAAGGAATCGCGCACTGTATGCGTGGAGATGTTTTCCAAATCGTACTTTCCAGAAGATTTATCCAACCTTATGCCGGAGATGATTTCAAAGTGTACCGCGCACTCCGCAGCATCAATCCTTCTCCTTATCTTTTCTACTTCGATTTCGGAGGATACCGCATCTTCGGTTCTTCACCGGAAACACATTGCAAAATCGAAGATGGTCGTGCTTACATCGATCCGATTGCCGGAACTACCCGCCGTACCGGAGATGTAGTAAAAGACCGGGAACTGACAGAAGCTTTATTGGCTGACCCTAAAGAAAATGCAGAGCATGTCATGCTGGTTGATCTTGCCAGAAACGACCTTTCCCGTAATTGTCATGATGTACGCGTACTATTCTATAAGGAACCACAATATTATAGTCATGTCATTCACCTGGTAAGCCGTGTCAGCGGTATGTTGAATGAGGGCGCAGATAAAATAAAAACGTTTATTGATACGTTTCCTGCCGGCACATTAAGCGGTGCTCCCAAAGTACGCGCTATGCAGTTAATCAGCGAAATCGAACCACATAATCGTGGAGCCTATGGTGGCTGTATCGGTTTTATCGGATTGAACGGCGAATTAAATCAGGCTATCACTATCCGTACTTTTGTAAGCCGCAACAATGAACTCTGGTTCCAAGCCGGAGGAGGTATTGTAGCACGCAGTCAGGATGAATATGAACTGCAAGAGGTGAACAACAAACTGGGAGCACTGAAAAAGGCGATTGATTTAGCTGTCAAATTAAAAAATTGAAAGCAGAGATAGTATTTGAACAACCATTTTACAATGACAATAAAAATGAAAATATTACTTTTAGATAACTACGACTCTTTCACTTATAACCTACTGCACGCAGTGAAAGAATTAGGGGCTACAGATGTAGAAGTAGTTCGCAACGACCAGATAGAGCTTGATGAAGTAGACCGATTTGATAAAATCATCCTGTCTCCCGGACCGGGCATACCCGAAGAGGCCGGACTGCTATTACCTATTATTAAAAGATATGCTCCGACCAAAAGCATTCTGGGTGTCTGCCTCGGTCATCAAGCCATCGGCGAAGCTTTCGGAGCACGTCTGGAAAATCTCAAAGAAGTATATCATGGGGTACAGACTCCGATTACCATCCTTCACCAGGATTTGCTTTTTGAAGGGTTGGGAAAAGAAATCCCTGTTGGAAGATACCATTCCTGGGTAGTCAGCCGGGAAGGTTTTCCCGATTGCCTGGAAATAACGGCAGAAAGTCAGGAAGGACAAATCATGGCAATCCGCCATAAGACCTACAATGTACATGGTATTCAGTTCCATCCCGAATCAGTATTAACTCCGCAAGGAAAAGAAATTATTAAAAACTTCTTAAACGATTAAACTTATGAAACAGATTCTATACAAACTTTTCGAACATCAATATTTGGGACGCGATGAGGCTCGCACCATTTTACAGAACATCGCACAAGGAAAATATAATGATGTACAGGTAGCCTCTTTAATTACCGTCTTTCTGATGCGTAATATCTCTGTGGAAGAATTATGCGGTTTCCGCGATGCATTGCTTGAAATGCGTATTCCGGTTGATTTAAGTGAATTTGCTCCGATAGATATCGTAGGAACCGGAGGTGATGGAAAAAATACATTTAATATTTCTACAGCTTCCTGTTTTACTGTTGCCGGAGCCGGTTTCCCGGTTGTGAAACATGGTAATTACGGAGCAACATCAGTCAGCGGTGCCAGTAATGTAATGGAGCAACACGGTGTAAAGTTCACCAGTAACGTCGATCAACTGCGCCGTAGCATGGAGAAATGTAATCTTGCCTATCTGCATGCTCCTTTATTCAATCCGGCATTAAAGGCAGTTGCTCCGGTTCGTAAAGGATTGGCAGTGCGCACTTTCTTTAATATGCTCGGTCCGTTGGTTAATCCGGTATTACCAGCCTATCAGCTTTTAGGAGTTTACAACCTCCCGTTACTTCGCCTCTATACCTATACTTATCAGGAAAGCAAGACGAAATTTGCCGTTGTTCATAGTCTCGACGGATATGACGAAATCTCTCTGACAAATGAGTTTAAAGTGGCGACCAGCGATCATGAAAAGATTTACGCTCCCGAGAGTCTCGGATTCTCCCGCTATAAGGAAACTGACCTGGATGGTGGACAAACACCGGAAGATGCAGCTAAGATTTTCGACCAGATCATGAATAACACGGCTACGGAAGCTCAAAAAAATGTAGTGGTAGTTAATTCAGCTTTCGCCATCCATGTGATTTGTCCGGAGAAGACTATTGAAGAATGTATTGCTCTCTCCAAAGAGTCATTGGAAAGTGGACGCGCATTAGCTACCCTAAAAAAATTCATTGAATTGAACAGTTAATGTTTTATTTTTGCAAATCCATCATTTACAATTAATAATCCCACATCAATGAAAGATATATTATCAGAGATTATAGCAAACAAACGATTTGAAGTTGACCTGCAAAAGCAGGCTATCTCCATCGAGCAATTACAAGAAGGTATCAGCGAAGTTCCGACCTCTCGTTCTATGAAGCAGGCATTAGCCTCGTCTGCATCGGGTATTATCGCTGAATTCAAGCGTCGGTCTCCATCCAAAGGATGGATAAAGGAAGAAGCATGCCCGGAAGAAATTGTTCCCTCCTATGCAGCAGCAGGAGCTTCTGCCCTTTCCATCCTCACCGACGAGAAATTTTTCGGAGGAAGCCTGAAGGACATCCGCACTGCACGCCCTTTGGTAGAGATCCCCATTCTTAGGAAGGACTTCATCATTGACGAATACCAGCTTTATCAAGCCAAAATTGTCGGTGCCGATGCCGTACTTCTTATCGCAGCCGCATTAGAACCGGAGAAATGTAATGAACTTGCAGAAAAAGCTCATGAACTAGGTCTGGAAGTTCTTCTGGAGATTCATAGCTCCGAGGAATTAATATACATCGACAAGAAAATAGATATGGTAGGAATCAACAATCGTAATCTGGGTACTTTCTTCACTGATGTAGAAAACTCTTTCCGCTTGGCCGGACAGCTTCCCCAAGATGCTGTATTGGTATCCGAAAGCGGCATCTCCGATCCGGAAATAGTAAACCGACTTCGGGCAGCCGGATTCCGTGGATTCCTGATCGGTGAAACATTTATGAAAACACAGCAACCGGGAGAAACTTTACAGAATTTCCTGCAAGCAATCCAATAAACTAATTATTCAAAACGGACAGCCCTATGATTAACGGAAAAATTATCAAAGTATGCGGTATGCGTGAAGCTGAAAACATACAGGACGTAGAGTCTATCGAAGGCATAGATATGCTGGGATTCATCTTCTATCCTAAATCTCCCCGATATGTCTACGAGCTTCCGGCTTACTTGCCCATTCATGCCCGACGTGTCGGAGTTTTCGTCAACGAAGACAAGCAGATAATCAGCATGTATGCTGATCGTTTCGGACTGAATTATGTACAGCTCCACGGAAATGAATCGCCCGAATACTGCCGGTCCTTACATTCCACTGGATTGAAAATCATCAAGGCTTTTTCAGTAGACCGTCCCAAAGATTTGAGAAAGGTATATGACTACGAAAAAGTCTGTGATCTTTTTCTGTTCGATACCAAATGCGAACAATATGGTGGTTCGGGAAATCAATTCGACTGGAGTATCCTGGATATGTACAATGGACATGTACCCTTCCTATTGAGCGGAGGCATTAACTCATACAGTGCCAATGCCCTGAAAGAGTTTAAACATCCCCGGCTTGCCGGATACGATCTCAACAGCCGTTTTGAATTGAAACCGGGAGAAAAGGATCCGGAGCGTATCCGGACATTTTTAAACGAATTAAAATCATAATCTAAAAATTCCAACGTCATGAATAGAATTAATCAACTTTTCAATAGCAACAAGAAAGACATACTTTCTATTTATTTTTGTGCCGGTACTCCTACTTTGGATGGTACCGCTGATGTAATCCGCACGCTCGAAAAGCACGGAGTGAGTATGATTGAAGTCGGCATTCCTTTCAGTGATCCGATGGCAGATGGCATTGTTATTCAGAATGCCGCTACGCAGGCATTGCGCAATGGTATGTCTCTAAAACTTCTTTTTGAACAATTACGGGATATTCGCAAGGACGTAAAAATCCCACTTGTGCTTATGGGATATTTAAACCCAATCATGCAATTCGGATTTGAGAATTTCTGCCGTAAATGTGTGGAATGTGGTATCGACGGCGTCATTATCCCTGATCTCCCTTTCCGTGATTACCAAGAACATTATCGTATCATTGCCGAACGCTATAACATCAGAGTGATTATGCTCATCACACCGGAAACCAGCGAAGAACGGGTACGCGAGATAGATACACATACCGACGGATTTATTTATATGGTTTCATCAGCAGCAACCACCGGAGCGCAACAAGATTTCAACGAACAAAAACGGGCTTACTTCAAAAAGATTGAAGGTATGCATCTGAACAATCCGTTGATGGTGGGATTTGGTATCTCCAATAAAGCAACATTCCAAGCAGCTTGCGAACACGCTTCCGGAGCTATCATCGGCAGTAAGTTCGTCACTCTGCTCGAAGAAGAAAAAGACCCGGAAAAGGCGATTACCAGACTGAAAGAAGCCCTGAAGTAAGAGCCTCGGATGAAAATTTCCGCAGGCCGCAGGGCTATTTCCGCAAACCGTGGGGCTATTTCTGCAAGCCGTGGGGAGGCCGTACTTCACCCGTGGGACGAGCAGAGACAAGCCGTGAGCTGAACAAAAACAAGACGTGGACTGAACAGGATCGAGGCGTGGGCTGACAATCTCGTTGCCCCTGTCATTCACCGAATCCGAAGTCCGAACAACAACAGCAGCAGTCTTCCTTTCCTCGCCAATATTGCTGCTGTTGTTTACAACAGTAGTAATATTTCTCTTCTACTCTACTCTCTTGAGTTTCATTCGGTTTTTGCCCTTTATCCATCGGCGTTTCAGAGTTTTTTTCCACTGCACTTTTTTCCACTGGTTTTTGCATACTATTAACCACTGATTTGCTGTAGTCATTCTTTGCACACAGATACAGCAACAACACATAAATCCCTACAAGTTGCACTCCCCCTATCTGATACATCATGACGCTCAAATTGTCGCCTGCCCAAAAACAGATTTCTAACGGAAAATACCGGTCATTTTTCATTTTCTCTTTCGTTTTTTATTTAAAGCCGGACACTTCGTCCAACCTGCCCCAAAGATGGGGACATTTTTTCATACTACATATCGCAAAAATGCAACATAGATATTTTTTATAGTCTTGTCCTTCCAACTTTATATAATTCGTCGTTTAGCACTCATTATTCGCATTTAATCCGTATCTTTGCCAATGTTTTAACAGTAATTCAACAATTATGAGAGCAGAAACTCCTTCCGTTTTGTTAATTTACACGGGTGGGACTATCGGAATGATAGAGAATCCGGAAACAGGTGCCTTAGAAAATTTCAACTTCGATCATTTGCTTAAGCACGTCCCCGAACTGAAAAGATTCAACTACCGCATTTCCTCCTACCAATTCGATCCCCCTCTCGACTCTTCGGACATGGAACCTGCTTACTGGGCAAAACTGGTAAAGATCATCAATTACAATTATGATTATTTCGATGGTTTCGTCATCCTTCACGGAACAGACACAATGGCTTACACTGCCTCTGCACTAAGTTTCATGCTCGAAAATCTAAGCAAACCTGTCATCCTCACAGGTTCCCAGCTCCCGATCGGGACTTTGCGCACAGACGGAAAGGAAAACCTCATCACAGCCATCGAAATTGCAGCAGCTAAAAATCCGGATGGTACAGCCATTGTTCCGGAGGTTTGTATTTTCTTTGAGAATCATTTGATGCGTGGCAACCGTACCACCAAAATCAATGCGGAGAATTTCAATGCTTTCCGCTCTTTCAATTATCCGCCATTGGCACGGGTAGGTATCCACATTAAATATGAGCCTAATCTCATTCGAAAACCAGACCCGACAAAACCGTTAAAGCCGCATTACCTGTTTGACACCAATGTAGTTATTCTAACGCTTTTTCCGGGCATTCAAGAGAGTATCGTGACTTCTCTGCTTCATGTTCCGGGATTGAAAGCGGTTGTCATGAAAACCTTCGGTTCGGGAAATGCTCCGCAAAAAGAATGGTTCATCCGCCAACTAAAGGAAGCTACCGATCGTGGAATTATCATTGTCAACATTACACAATGTGCCTCCGGAGCAGTAGAAATGGGACGTTACGAAACAGGAATGCATCTTCTGGAAGCAGGTGTAATCAGTGGATATGACAGTACCCCCGAATGTGCCATAACAAAGCTCATGTTTTTATTGGGACATGGATTACCCAACAAGGATATCCGATATAAAATGAACTCCTGCTTAATAGGAGAAATCACCAAGTCTTAAGTTAAATCCATCTATTGTAACCCCCTGATTTTCATTTTAAACAGTTGTATAAAAGTGAAAATCAGGGGATTTCTCTTCATCATCATCAAGACCGAATCAAACCTAAAAGAGCCAAAGAAGAACCAAAACGGAAGTATAGTTGTTTTCACTCCATAAAATAACAGAAAAAACATTTCCAATAAAAGATATGCAGTTATTTTTGTGATGGATTTGGTTACAAACAATCAAGCAATAATACATTATGATGAAGAAAACAATTCAATTTGTACCCATCATTGCAATAGCGATGGCAGGTACTATGTCTAGTTGTGTTGACTCTGGAAAGGATCTCTATGATCCGTCTTACGAAACACCTAACCCGATGGGAGATGGCTTTGCTGCTCCCGATGATATCGATTGGAACATGATAACCACTAAAAATGTCTCGGTCGAAGTGAAAGATGAAGAAGGAGGACTATTTGCTTATTTAGTTGAAATATATGCAGAAGATCCTTTGACTAATGAAAGCGCTTCCGTGCTCGCTGCAAGGACAGCTAATAAAGAAAACAACTTTAAATTTACAACCGCTGTCAGTCTGCTGCCAACTCAAAAGGGTATTTATGTGAAGCAAACCGACCCTAGAGGACGTGAACAGGTATATCAGTTCGATGTGCCGGAAAACAGCGATAATATTACCTGTAAACTCTATTATGCAGGATCTACTGCACAAAATAGAGCGTTGATGAGTCGTGCCGCTGCTACAAGAGGCCTTTCATTTGAAAAGCCGGATTACTATTCCATACCTGCTAATGCAAAAGAAGTGACTGAAATGTCAGGAACCACTTTGCTGCGTGATGCTTCTTACAAAATCACCTCTGACTATGCCGGCACATTCAAGTTTGACGGTTATGACGGTGAAATTGCAACCAAAGTTTATGTAGATGCTAAATGGACGATTCCCGCAACATTCCAATTCCAAAACGGTATTGAAATCATTGTGATGAATAATGCTAAAATTGAAGCATCAGGAACCATGACGTTCATTAGAAACTCCATGTTGACCATTATGGAAAAGGGAGAAGTGAATGCAGAGGATATATCATTCACCAATGGAGCGCCTGCTGCATTAAGAAACTGGGGTGCACTGACTGTAGCGAACACAATGACACTACATTCCGGTGCAACACTCTACAACAAAGGAACCATAACCAGCAAGAATATCTCAATCAATTCCAATACGAAAATTGTAAATGACAATAAAATCAGTTTGGAAGGAGAATTAAATCTGCCGTCTAATTTCTCTTTGGAAAATAACGGAGAGATTTATGGAGAGAAATTAATTGCAAATTCCGACGCTGTTGCTACCAACAACAACATCATGAAGTTTACAACCATCAGTCTCACCAATACGACTGTCAACAACGCTTGTAGCATGGAAGCAACGACTTCTTTCTATGCCAACGGAGCGACGTTTAACTTTACTCAAGGATATTTGAAAGCTCCTAAAATGGAGTTTGTTAATGGAACAGTAAATTTAAGTGATGGTTCTATGCTGGATGCTACGACAAGTATCAGCATACCTCCCGGTTATGCCAAGTTTTATGGAAAAGGCGAAAATACTTCTATGATAAAATCACCGGTTATCACCGGACAAGGTTTCACATATGATGGAAATTTGGTTATTGAATGCGATAGCCACGTTGAAAAGAACCAATGGTGGGAAAACTTCCATGTACTGAATGGCCCATACTTCACCAAAATGGGAGACTCTAAAGTCATCATCGATGTTTGTACAGGAATTAAAAATGGTGGAAATGAAGGAGGAGATCCTGAAGATCCTAAGTTCCCGATCATCATGGATGATAATCGCAATTATGCTTATCTGTTTGAAGACCAATGGCCTTTATATGGGGATTACGATATGAACGACCTTGTTCTGATTATCAAGGAAAGAAAGATCTCCATCAATAAGAGCAATAAGGCAGAAGAGTTCACGTTAAGTCTTGATTTATCGGCTGCCGGAGCTACCAAGAGTATTGGAGCTGCTATCATGCTGGACGGTGTTCCTGCCAGTGCCATTACGCAGCCGGTGGAATTCAGTGACAACTCTCTTTTTAAAGGTTTCAATGTGAATAGTAATCTGATTGAGAACGGACAGGACTATGCGGTTATTCCATTATTTGACGATGCTCACAAAGCATTGGGAAGAGACCGTTACGAACAGATCAATACGATTGCAGGTCACTCTGCCAATACGAGTCCTAAAAATATCAGTTTCACTATAAAGTTCAGCAATCCTATCTCTGTGGATGAGCTTAATATCAATAAACTGAATGTTTTCATTTTCGTAGAAGGAAACAGAAACCAGCGTAAGGAGATTCATATTGTCGGTTATCAACCAACTAAGTTGGCAAATACCGACTTGTTCGGAGGCAACAACGACGATAGTTCTACTTCCCGCAAGAGATATTACATCAGCAAAGATAACCTGGCATGGGGAATCATGGTTCCGACAGACTTCAAATGGCCTTTGGAATATGTGAATATCAAATCAGCTTACTCGTTATTCGAAAGTTGGGTGACCAGTGGCGGTACTAAGAATGAAGAATGGTGGAAAACTTTTGATTCATCAAGAGTATATAAATAAGCCTAACAATTAATCTTTAACACGGATTCCAGTTTTTATGGAATCCGTGTTTTTTCATTAAGATGCTGTAAGTTGCAATTAATAGAAAAAAAAGATATATCACGAATTTTACTCTCCTGATTGGGGATTATTCTAAAATAATATCTATATTTGCAGTGTATCACAAATATTATGTGACAACAATCTTAATCTATAAATCAAATAACAAAGCAAGCGATAGAAAGGTCTATTCGTATGAAGAAAAAAATATTACTAGTCGACGATAAATCGACAATCGGAAAAGTGGCCGGTGTGTATCTAGGAAAAGAGTATGATTTTACCTATTTGGAAGTTCCCATCAAAGCAATAGAATGGCTTAATGAAGGCAATGTACCTGACCTCATTATTTCAGACATTCGTATGCCTCTCATGATGGGGGATGAATTCTTAAGATACATGAAGAACAATGAATTATTCAAGTCAATTCCTATCGTTATGTTATCCAGTGAGGAAAGTACAACGGAAAGAATCAGACTATTGGAAGAAGGAGCAGAAGACTATATCCTGAAACCATTCAACCCTTTGGAACTCAAAATCCGAATCAAAAAGATTATTGACTAATACCGGGTCTTCTACACATGCAATATTTTGTTTATATAGGCAGAGATAGCAAAACAATAGAACTACTCTCCCGACTAAGTATTGGGGTATTCTATGCTGCACCCAATTGTAGCAAAGCTGTCAAAGTATTGGAGAAAATACGCGAAAAATATGACGCAGCTCTATTTTTCGAACAAGTGAACATATCCAAAGATATTGCAGATATCCAATACATGCGTAAAAAGTATCCGGGGCTTTATATGGTACTCGTTATCGACTCCTTATCTAAGGAAGAAGCATCCGAATACCTTAAAGCCGGTATCAACAATACGATAAAATATGAAACAAGCCAGGAGGCTTTAAAAGATTTATCAACTTTCCTTAAACGAAGAAAAGATCAGAAAATAAAGGCACTTCAACTTAAAGCACAAAATATAAATGCTTTCCGCCTGCCTTTATGGAAAAGAACCTTTGATATTTTCTTTTCAGGAATGGCGATATTATGTCTTTCTCCTCTCTTAATATTTACTGCACTAGCTATCCGGATAGAAAGTAAGGGTCCTATTATCTACAAATCCAAGCGCGTAGGAAGTAATTATCAGATATTCGACTTTCTTAAATTCCGTTCGATGTATACTGATGCAGACAAGCATTTAAAGGATTTCAATGCCCTTAACCAATATCAGCAGGAAGATGAGGATATTTGGGGAGAAGAACCGGAAGCGGAAGTGAATGAAGAAATCGATGAAGAAGAAATCCTCTTGATATCTGACGATTTCGTAATCTCCGAAGAAGACTACATAAACAAGAAGTCCAAGGAAAAAAGCAATGCTTTCGTTAAGCTGGAAAATGACCCTCGAATAACTAAGATTGGACGTATTATACGTAAATATAGTATTGACGAGTTACCCCAGCTTATTAATATTTTAAAAGGGGATATGTCAATAGTAGGCAACCGCCCTCTCCCACTCTATGAAGCCGAGTTGCTGACAAGCGATGAACACATCGACCGTTTCATGGGTCCGGCCGGATTGACCGGTTTATGGCAGGTAGAGAAAAGAGGCGAAGCCGGTAAACTTTCTGCTGAAGAACGCAAGCAATTGGATATCACCTATGCAAAGACATTCTCTTTCTGGTTGGATATAAAGATTATTCTGAAAACAGTTACTGCATTCATTCAAAAAGAGAACGTATAATCTCCTTCCAGATGATAGACTCTTATATCTACATAATAGATGATCTGGTATTCTTCTGTACAGGGCTTTTGCTCCTATACCTCTTTGTGATGGCCATAGCCTCACATTTCAAACATATCACCTACCCGAAGGCTCAAAAGGAATATGGTTGTGCCATTCTCGTTCCGGAGGGAAGTATTCTTCCGGATGTGTATAAAGAAGAAGAGTACGAGTTTATCACATACAGCGATCTATATCAGGCAATCAACAGTTTAGATCAGGAACGATATGATCTGGTTCTCTTCCTGTCCAATACAGCATGCGCTTTATCTCCGCAATTCCTGAATAAGATATATAATGCCTATGATGCCGGTGTACAAGCCATCCAACTACATACGATAGTAGAAAACCGCAAAGGCATCCGTAATCGCTTCCGGGCTATACGTGAGGAAATAAAAAACAGCCTCTGTAGAGCCGGCAATACACAATTCGGACTGTCATCCAATTTATTGGGAACTAATATGGCAATCGACCTAAAATGGCTGCAAAAGAACATGAAAAGTTCTAAGACTAATATCGAACGAAAATTATTCCGACAGAATATATACATTGACTACTTGCCGGATGTGATTGTTTATTGCCAGTCCGCACCCGCCTGTCCTTACCGTAAACGTATCCGGAAAACAACTTCCTACTTACTCCCTTCCATATTTGAAGGAAACTGGAGTTTCTGCAACCGGATCGTACAACAATTAACGCCTTCTCCACTTAAATTATGTATCTTCGTAAGTATTTGGACTTCGTTGATTACCGTATATAATTGGACCTTATCATTCGGATGGTGGATTGCACTTTTCGGTCTATTAATCACTTATAGCCTGGCAATTCCTGATTATCTGGTAGAGGACAAAAAGAAGAAAAAACATTCAATATGGAGAAGAAAACACTTAAACAGCGAATTAAAGAAAACCCCGGCTTAAAACAGGCTGTACATCGTTTTATCATGCACCCCGTTAAAACTCGCCCTAATTGGTGGATACGGCTCTTCGATTTCATATACCTGAAACGCGGAAAGGGTTCTGTCATCTATCGGAGTGTACGCAAAGACCTCCCTCCTTTCAACCGATTCTCTTTGGGTAAATATTCTGTTGTCGAAGACTTCTCCTGTCTGAATAATGCAGTTGGCGACTTGACAATCGGAGATTATACACGCATCGGATTGAGAAACACAATCATAGGTCCGATTAATATTGGCAATCATGTCAACCTGGCACAGAATGTAACGGTCACAGGACTCAACCATAATTATCAGGATGCAGAAAAGATGATTGACGAACAAGGTGTCAGCACACTGCCTGTTGTTATCGAAGATGATGTATGGGTAGGTGCCAATTCGGTCATTCTACCGGGAGTAACTTTAGGGAAACATTGCGTAGTGGCCGCCGGAAGTGTAGTCAGTCATTCCGTCCCACCCTATTCAATATGTGCCGGATGCCCTGCAAGAATCATAAAAACATACGATTTCGAGACTAAAGAGTGGAAAAAAGTAGAGAAAACACCTGCTACTAACCATAAATAGTGAGAATAGCTACAGAATATACCTCATAAAGGTGATTGTGACACATTCTGAAACGCATTATCTTTGCAGTATCAGAATTGAATTAATTAGTCATAATTTTATTACGTAGCCACATTTAAGTAAAAAATGAAATAGAGTCCCGCCGAAGCGATTTCGTCGGGATTTTGTTTTTTATTACCTTAATCCAATCCACAGACTTAAATCCCATATAAATAAAAAACGAGCTAATTCTTTTTATAGAACCACTCGCCACTGCATCAGAAAAGCCTAAAGGCTTTTCCATAGTACCTCAAATTTCCTGAAAACTAATCTTCTTTTTACCTAAAAACGTCTTACCTATTGTTATCCTTTTACCTTCTACTAAAAACTTATCCTATTGAACTAAACTAAAAAACTTTTAATACCTTAAACTGTCTAATCTAATACCTTATTTAATATTTTCTTTTACCTTATAAACTAACAGCAATTTCTCAACTGCTTTGCAAAGGTACGAATATTTTTCGTGTACGCAAACGGTTTTATATTTTATAACACTTCCGCAGGCTATAAATCTTTCACATCGCTCAATGCAACCAGCTTATTTACAATAGCATAGATAGTCAAACCGGCAGCACTATGTATTTGCAATTTTTTGCTAATATTTCTTCGGTGTGTAATCACTGTATGAATCGACAAAAAAAGCTTTTCCGCTATTTCCTTATTTGTCATTCCCTTCACCACACAGATGACGATTTCCTTTTCCCGCTGGCTAAGCGTATCCTGATTATCCATCTCTTCTTCTTCGGAAACCACATTCAATAAACCTGCAATTTTCTTAGAAAGAGTTTCCAAATCATCGAATATCGAAATAGACTCGTCATACTTACCCAATAATGAAGCATCTACAAAAGAAGTAACCAACGCTATTAAACGTATTCTTTTACCGGATATTTCTTCTCGAAACTTAGCTACATCAAAGTAATCACCAAAAGTAGGATTGACAATCAACATCTCGGGACATTGCGTTCGGACGCAATCGTGCAAAGCTTCAACAGACAGTAATTCTATTGGTTGTACTTTTACGTTAGAAAGACGCTTCAATGCAGCAGTCAACCCACCACGAATAATTACAGAGGTCTCTGCAATAGCTATTCGAACTACTTCGTTATTTTTCATTTTCCCTAATCCTCCTTTCCAAATTCAGAATAGCAGGAACAAAAATATAGTCCTCAACCTTGCAATGAGATTCCAGTCCGGCTTCGCAAGCATATATGTCGAAAAGAGCCGCGTTCAAAAGATTTTCATTTGTTTTGGCAGGGCAATATTTAATAATGATATTTTTCAGTTCTGTCAATTTCTCCCCTACCTGATCGTGATGCTTGGAAAATGTACTGATCTGATAGTTTTTGGGAGCAACTCCTTTAATCAATGAATCGACATACTTAAATACGGTTTTCTCTTCATAATCCATGTGCTTACGCACCTCTCGTGTATATTCATCGAAAAACTTAAGGATGAGAAAAGCAACATCGTCTTGCGAACAGTCGATTGCCTCGATCAATTTACGACGAATAGCGGGAAGAGAAAAATCCAGAAAATAAATATGTGCCTGCCGCAGATAATCAATCAATGCAGGTATGGAAATATCATCTTTATCTCCATCGAGCCGGGAAAAGCCTTCAGCCATAAAGTTGACTACAATCAGAAAGGTCCGGCAGTCTACTCCATTCAGTTCACACACCTCCTTGACTGTCTTGTCACCGAACCCCAACGAAAGCCCAAAACGACTCATCACTTGCAACAAAGAATAATTATCGCTGATGAGATCAATCATCTTATCAGTTGGCTTATATTTTTGTAAATTATCCATCATACCTATTTATATTAGAGACTGCAAAGGAACGGAATATTTTGCTGAAATACAATCATCATTTATAGGTATTTTAATTCGCCGGAAATAGCCAAATACTAATTATATGCTACTATTTTGTAGCGTAACTTTAGGCAAGCTAGTCTTTTTTTAGTAATTTTGTCGCTATCAATTTGTAATTAGTAACTCGTAATTTGTAATTAATAAAATGGCAAACGAACTCGAGCTGAAATACGGCTGCAACCCTAATCAAAAGCCTGCCCGTATCTTCATAAAAGAAGGCGAACTCCCCATCGAAGTATTGAATGGACGTCCCGGTTATATCAATCTATTGGATGCATTCAACAGTTGGCAACTAGTGAAAGAACTGAAAGAAGCTACCGGACTGCCGGCTGCCGCTTCTTTTAAACATGTCAGCCCTGCAGGTGCTGCTGTTGCGGTAGAAATGAGCGACACGCTGAAGAAGATTTATTTTGTCGATGACATGAAACTATCTCCATTGGCTACAGCATACGCCCGTGCACGTGGAGCAGACCGTATGTCGTCTTACGGAGACTTTATCGCATTGTCCGACACTTGTGACGAAGAAACAGCACGCATCATCAACCGTGAAGTATCCGACGGCGTCATTGCTCCTGACTATACTCCCGAAGCACTGGAGATTCTAAAGAATAAAAGAAAAGGAACCTATAATGTAATAAAGATAGATCCTGCATACCGCCCGGCTCCTATCGAACATAAAGATGTATTCGGAGTAACTTTCGAACAAGGAAGAAACGAATTGAAGATCGATGAAAGTCTTTTGAAAGAGATGCCTACGCAGAACAAGGAAATCCCGGCTGATGCAAAACGCGACTTAATCATTGCCTTAATCACTTTAAAATATACACAATCCAATTCTGTATGTTATGCCAAAGACGGACAGGCAATCGGTATTGGCGCAGGCCAACAGTCACGTATTCACTGTACGCGCCTGGCAGGAAATAAAGCAGATATCTGGTATTTACGCCAACACCCGAAAGTGATGAACTTGCCATGGATTGAAAAAATCCGTCGTGCAGACCGTGACAATACGATTGACGTTTACATTTCGGAAGATTATGACGACGTACTGGCAGACGGTATCTGGCAACAGTTCTTCACTGAAAAGCCTGAAATACTGACACGCGAAGAAAAACGGGCATGGTTGGATACGATGACAGGCGTAGCTTTAGGATCAGATGCATTCTTCCCATTCGGAGATAATATAGAACGCGCACACAAGAGTGGCGTCAGCTATATTGCACAACCGGGCGGATCAGTACGTGACGATCATGTGATTGGAACTTGCGACAAATACAATATGGCAATGGCATTTACAGGCATCCGCTTGTTCCACCATTAAAAAGATCGACCATTTTTTATTCCATATATCCCCATTTATAATGAGAAGGAGACAAATCTTCCATTATAAATGGGGATTTCCTATTTCTTTAAGACCCTCTATCTTTGCAGCGTTACATTTAAAAACGAATCAAAGATGAATAAAATTGGTGTATTTTATGGTTCCACAACAGGAACAACAGAAGACCTTGCCCGTCGAATTGCAGAGAAATTAGATGTACCATCGGCAGATGTATTTGATGTATCCAAGCTAACAGAGGCATTAGTCAATGAATATGATGTATTGGTGCTCGGCTCTTCCACATGGGGAGCAGGCGAACTTCAAGATGACTGGTACGATGGAGTAAAAGTTTTAAAGAAGTGTGATTTATCCCACAAATCTGTAGCCCTGTTCGGTTGCGGCGACTCTGACTCGTATAGCGACACATTCTGTGACGCAATAGGTATTCTTTATGAAGATCTGAAAGATACCCACTGCAAATTCTGTGGAGCAACAGATACTGCAGGCTATACCTTCGATTCTTCCATTGCCGTCGTAGACGGTAAGTTTGTAGGTCTTCCACTTGACGAAGTCAACGAAGATAGCAAAACAGACGAACGTATCAGCGCATGGGCCGAACAAGTGAAACAAGAAATTAGCTAATTTTACCTTAACATAAAAAGAATACTTTGCATCATGGCAACTGAAAGAATCATCCCCGGCGAAATCCGAATTTTTCTTAATCATATTTATGAGTTTAAGAAAGGCGTACGCAACATGGTACTTTACACAATGAGTAAAGAGCACGAAGAATTTGCCATCCGCCGATTGAAAAATCAAAAGATCAGTTATATGATACAGGAAGTAGGTACCAATAAAATCAACCTGTTTTTTGGAAAGGCAGAATGTATGGAAGCCATGCGGCACATCATCATCCGTCCTTTAAACCAACTGACTGCTGAAGAAGATTTTATTTTAGGAGCCATGCTGGGATATGACCTTTGCCAGCAATGCAAACGATATTGCAGTAAAAAAGAAGGTATAAAGATGGCAGTTTAAGCGATAACCTTAGCATAAGTTTAGCTTTGTTTGTATGTAGTTTGTCTGAGTTGAATCGTTTCTGAAAAGGTAGTTTCCTGATGGTAGATATACTCAAGGAAACTGGTTGTAGAAGAAACGATTCGCTCAATTACAAACAAAATCGGTGACACTATGAAATAATAAAGACAACTCTACACACTAACAACAGACAAAGGTGTATATCAGTAAAAATTATCATACTGAAATACACCTTTGTCTGTTTTATTTTATCTACTACTATATTTTTTTTACTCTTTAGATTAAAATTACCTACATATACTGAATTTAAGAAACAACTATGCCTAATATTAGGTATTGCCACATTTTTTAACCTAATCTAACTTTGCAGCCGATAAAATTATTAAAAAGATGAGAAAAATAACAGCAATCGTTATTCTTAGTCTCCTACCTTCTCTTACAATTCCAGCACAGGAGACAAAAGAAATTTCCAAAAGTAGTAATTCTTCTTCTACAGAAGAATATACAAAATTCCGTTTTGGAGGATACGGTGAAATGGTCGCTAATTTTAAAGATTATGGCATCAACCGTTTCTATGGAGGAAACGATGGTAATCCAAAGAAAAACAGGAATACCATTTCAATTCCCCGTTTCGTTTTAGCTTTTGATTATAAGTTCAATTCCAAATGGATACTCGGTGCAGAGATTGAGTTCGAATCTGGTGGAACAGGTACAGCTTTCGAATTAGAAAACACCGAAAACGGTGAATACGAAACAGAAGTTGAAAAAGGAGGTGAAGTAGCTATCGAACAATTTCACATCACACGTTTAATTCACCGCTCCCTCAATGTACGTGCCGGACATATTATTGTTCCGGTAGGATTGACTAACGCACACCATGAACCGATCAATTTCTTCGGAACTTCACGCCCGGAAGGTGAAACAAGCCTTTTGCCTTCTACCTGGCATGAAAATGGTCTGGAAATCTTTGGTTCTTTCGGAAAAGGGTATGCAAGCTTCGATTACCAAGCTATGGTGGTAGCAGGCCTGAACCCTAATGGATTCGATCGTAACACATGGGTAGGTAGTGGCAAACAGGGAATCTTTGAGGAAGACAACTTCACTTCTCCCGCGTATGTATTTCGTTTAGATTATAAAGGAGTTCCCGGTTTACGTGTAGGTGCATCATTTTATTATTGTGCAGATGCAGGAGCCAACTCTGATAAAGAACAGACTTATGCAAACTATGGAAAAATTCCGATAAGAATCTTCACCGCAGATGCACAGTATCGCAATAAATATGTAACGGCACGCGGTAATATCTTATATGGAAATTTAGGAAATTCATTAGGAGTAAGTCAGGCAAATGTCAAATTATCCAATAAATCGCCTTACAGCCGTCTGGCTCCGGTAGCGAAGAATGCCGTAAGTTATGCAGCAGAAGCCGGCATTAATATTCGCTCGGTCTTCGGAGGCAATAAAAAGATTCCGGTAATCTATCCATTTGCCCGCTATGAATACTACAACCCACAAGAGAAAGGGGAAAAAGGGCAAACGATGGAAAAACGTTGCCAAGTAAGTATGTGGACAGCGGGATTAAATTGGTACGCTTTGCCAAACTTAGTGATAAAAGCAGACTATGCAACCCGCCAGATTGGTACAAATAAAGTTTTTGGCGTATCAAAGTCATACAACAGTGAAAACGAATTTTCTATTGGAATTGCCTATATAGGATGGTTTATTAAGAAATAACAAATAATCAATTATTTAATTTTTATATGATGAAAACAAAATTCTTTTATGTCGCAGCCCTAATATTGGGATTAGCATTCACAACAACTTCTTGCAGCAGTGATGATGACAACCCAACAGTAGATCCTGCCAATATTGATTACACTCCTGAAAACGCATCAAGCTGGCATAACTACATGAGAAATGTAGCAGCACTTCTAAAAACAGATGCAACCAATCTCTACAACGCATGGAATTCAAGCTATAAAGGAGGTGAAAGCTATGCTTCCCTGTTCAAGGCTCATAGTGGCTCTCCTTACGCAAGCGCCTTGAGCTGTGTGGAAGAAATCGTGGATAAATGCGCGGAAATTGCCAATGAAGTCGGTACTGCCAAAATTGGTGACCCATACAACTTGTATAAAGCCGGAAATACTGAAGAAGCATTATATGCTGTGGAATCCTGGTACAGCTGGCATTCTCGTGATGACTATACCAATAACATTTATTCCATCCGGAATGCATATTACGGTTCTTTAGACGGTAATATAAATGCTAATTCTTTATCTACTGTTATCGCCGGTGCTAATTCATCATTAGATACCAAGATAAAGAATGCTATCCAAAAAGCGGCAAAAGCCATTCAGGATATTCCGCAACCTTTCCGTAATCATATTCCCAGTAACGAAACGGTAGCAGCTATGGATGCTTGTGCAGAGCTGGAAAGTATACTGAAGAATGACTTAAAATCCTATATTGCAAATAATAGCAACAATATCAATACGGACGCAGTACTTAATCCTGTAGTAACACAATATGTAGATGCAGTAGTAGTGCCTACCTACAAAAGTTTGAAAGAAAAAAATGACGCTCTCTACAATGCAGTAATAGTCCTTGCAGACAATCCGTCAAATAGTGCTTTTGAAACAGCTTGTGATGCTTGGATCACTGCCCGTGAACCATGGGAAAAGAGCGAAGCTTTCTTATTCGGTCCGGTAGACGAAATGGGACTTGATCCTAACATGGACAGCTGGCCTTTGGATCAGAATGCTATTGTACAAATACTGAATTCTCAAAGTTGGAGTGATCTCGAATGGAGTGAAGGTGATGATGAAGCTGCTGTCGAATCGGCACAAAATGTACGCGGTTTCCACACATTGGAATTCCTTCTCTACAAAAACGGTGAACCACGTAAAGTACAATAAAGCTTTATCTTAGCTAAGATATTATTGAGAAGTAAAGGTTGGAATTCAATGATCCACCTTTACTTCTTTGGTATGTTTAAAACATATTATTGAAACAAAGTCAATAAACAATGAATCACTTTCTAAAATATTCATTCTCTTTCTTTTGCCTGTTGGCATGCTCTGCCTGTGATGATGACGGAATTGACATATTGGATATCGAGATTCCGGAGGGCTATGCTCTATCAGCCGGAACATCAACTATTTTCTTGAATTCGTCTGTTGCTTATGACACGCCTGCAGATTGGATAACAGGAGCATACGATGTACGTTTCACCCGAGGTGACAGACTATATGACGATGTACGTACAAGTAACAACGGTCATGGCGGCGGACTTGGTCCCGTTTATGCCGGTTATTCGTGCGGCAGTTGCCACCGGAATGCGGGACGTACCAAACCCTCTTTATGGACAGAGGGTGGATCGGGCAGCTATGGATTCTCTTCCATGCTAGTCTACATATCCCGTAAAAACGGAGCTTTCTTTCAAGATTATGGACGTGTGCTTCATGACCAGGCAATCTATGGAGTGCAACCGGAAGGCAAACTGTCTGTGGAATACACTTACGAGACATTTTCTTTCCCTGATGGAGAAGCCTACACACTTTGCAAACCCAATTATACTATATCTGAATGGTATGCCGAAGAAATCAAACCGGAAGATTTGTTTTGTACCGTACGTATTCCATTACGCCATGTAGGCATGGGGCAAATGATGGCACTAGATCCTGTTGAAATTGAAGCACTTGCAGCAAAAAGTAATTATCCCGAATATGGAATCAGCGGACGATGTAATTACATCACCGAACGCGGAGTGAGAAGTCTGGGATTGTCCGGCAACAAAGCTCAACATGCCGATTTAACTGTAGAATTGGGATTCTCCAGTGATATGGGCGTTACCAACAGCCGCTATCCGGAAGAAATCTGTGAAGGACAAATACAAGTAAACCAAGGTAGCATGATGGGGCTTTCTTACGACCAACTGGATGTCAGCACAGAAGAGATGGAAAACGTAGATCTCTATATGCAAAGTCTTGGTGTTCCCGCCCGGCGTAATGTAAACGATCCGCAAGTAATCAAAGGGGAACAGAACTTCTATAAAGCCAAATGTCATCTCTGTCATGTGACCACTTTACACACTAAGACACGTGGTAGTGTTTTATTAAATAATACTCAACTCCCGTGGTTAGGCGGTCAAACGATTCACCCTTATTCTGATTATCTATTACATGATATGGGTTCTGAAATTATGGGAGTCGGACTGAACGACAACTATATAAGCGGGCTGGCACGTGGAAACGAATGGCGTACTACCCCTCTTTGGGGAATCGGCTTACAAGAAAAGGTCAACGGACATACTTATTTCTTGCATGACGGACGTGCCCGCAATCTGACAGAAGCCATCATGTGGCATGGCGGAGAAGGAGAAGCATCAAAGAACTTATTTAAGAATATGAGTAAGGAAGACCGGGATGCGCTGATTGCATTTTTAAATTCACTTTAAACTAAAAGTAGTATATATAAAGTAATTATGAAGAGATTTATAATCATTGCCATGCTGACTGCCATAATGCCTTTGGCCGCTATGGCACAACATGAAGAAGATACAGAAAATGGTGTAGTATCATTAGCTGGAAGAGAAGGATTCACTATCGAAACCAAGAAAGGAGATTTTGTATTCAAACCCTATTTGCTCGTACAGACCAGTGCAAACTTCAATTGGTACGACGATGAAGGACTGGATAAAGCATACAATCAAGATAACATAGCCAACTCCGGATTTTCAGTTCCTTACGCCGTACTCGGATTCACCGGAAAGGCTTTCGATAAAGTATCTTTCAACCTTTCCATAAATGCGGCAGCCAGTGGAGGCGCATTACTTCAACAAGCCTGGTTTGATGTTCAACTGAAAAAGCAGTTTGCCATCCGGGTCGGTAAATTCAAAACTCCGTTTTCACATGCCTACCTGACAACACTGGGAGAAACATTGTTACCTAGTTTGCCAGTATCACTGACTGCTCCCGTTATCCTCCCCTATTCTTTGAATGCGGTAACACCCAATATTGGCACCGGATTCGATTTAGGTGTAGAGATTCACGGTTTGGTAGCTGATAAATTCGGGTATGAAATCGGTTTATTCAACGGTACGGGTGCAGCGGTAAATACAGCAACAAAAACATTTAGTGATGACTGGCACATTCCGTCTTTACTGTACGCCGGACGTTTCACCTATATGCCTAAAGGAGTGATGCCCGCTACACAGGGAAATCCGAACAGGCTGAATGAAGACAAAATCATGTTTGGTATTTCTACCTCTATCAATGTAGAAAGTGAAAATGAAAGTACCAATGATTATCGTGCCGGATTGGAGTTTGCAATGCTAAAGAACAAACTTTACCTGGGTGCTGAAGTCTATTATATGAATGTTGGCTTCACAAAAAGACAAAAGATTTCCGAGTCATATAATTACCTGGGCGGCTATGTACAAGGTGGTTACTTCGTTGCCCCCCGTCTGCAAGCAGCTGCACGCTATGATTTCTTCAACCGTAACGGAATGGACACCAATGGTTTTCTAAATATGCCAGCCGTGGGTATGAACTATTTTTTCAAGAACTGTAATCTGAAGTTACAAGCGATGTACCAGTATATTGCCCGTAAAGGTCATGATACCCAACTTGATCGGGATAACGACGATTTAGGTTTGGCAGTACATTCGGCCAGTATTCTACTCCAGTATACATTCTAAATAGCACAAGAAAGGATTTGTTTATGAAAAAATATATTCTTTTCGGAGGTTATCTACTGTTATTGGCATACATCACATCATGCGATGACGGACGTATTTACGAAAAGACAGAGACCCTATCAGAAGAAGGACGCACGCTGAAGATGAGCGGTAAGATCAATGGTATCAGTAAATGGCCCGATGGTTATAGTGTTGTAGTGGCAGGCTTCAATGATGAGAGCGAGTATGCCGTTGTCACCAAAACAATTCCGGCGGTCGAAGATGATGAGATCCAGGTTACGATGACAGGAGTCAGTGATAAAGTAACCACTATTGAATTGTGCGTTATTAATAAATTGAGAAAACGAGTTATCAGTTTTCAGTCAATGGACGACCTTACAGCAGTTGACGACACCATCCTTATGGATGTGGGAACTGTAAATGTAGGTATGTACCATGGCATTCAAGAAAAAGTATTTAATACGACATGCGCACACTGTCATGGCGGAAGTAGTTCGGCAGCAGCCAACCTGTATCTGACAGAAGGCAAAAGTTACGAGGCACTGGTCAACCGCCCGTCGAAGAAAGTAGATGGCATGTTACTCGTCAAGCCGGGCAGTGCGCAAGAAAGCGTATTGCACACATTATTGAATACCACTATTAGTTCAACCTGGGGATACGATCACTCAAAAGAAATAGTATCATCTCCGATTTTGACCCTTATTGACGACTGGATCAATAACGGTGCGCAAGAATAAATAGTTATTTACCCAACTGATATGAACAACAAAAAACAACAGAATATTCAGTCTGAAAAGACGCTAACAGAGATTTTTAAATATAATGCAGGAGGAGAAGCTTCAGAGTATCATATTATCATTCATTCTACTAAACCGGAAGATACATACGAAGAACAGCTGAATGCAGTATTAAACACCTACGATTATTTACTTACCCAAGAATTGAAAGGAGCAGTTGCCATCCTCAAACGTTATTTCCTTAGTGACGCTGCCAATCAGGCAGATACACTACTGGCATTGACAACCGAAGGTTCGGACTGCGCACTTTCCATTGTGGAACAGCCCCCGCTGGACGGAACAAAAATAGCCTTATGGGTTTACCTGTTGACAGATGTACAGACACAAGTCTTACATAACGGGCTTTTTGAGGTGAAACACAGTGCCTATCGCCACTTCTGGGGCGGTAGTGCATTCAATCGTGCCGCCAATTCGGAATACCAGACCCGTCTATTATTGAACGACTATGTGATGCAACTCATGGAACAAGGTTGTAAACTGGCAGACAATTGTATCCGTACATGGTTTTTCGTGCAAAATGTAGATGTGAATTATGCCGGAGTAGTGAAAGCACGTAATGAAGTTTTCGTCACCCAAAACCTGACAGAAAAAACACATTATATTTCCAGCACAGGCATCGACGGCCGGCATGCCGACCCGAAAGTACTGGTACAAATGGATACTTACGCCGTAGCAGGACTGCAACCGGAACAGATTCATTTCCTCTATGCTCCTACCCATCTGAACCCAACTTATGAATATGGAGTAAGCTTTGAACGTGGCACGTATGTAGATTATGGCGACCGCCGACAGGTATTTATTTCAGGAACGGCAAGTATCAACAACAAAGGCGAAGTGGTATATCCCGGCAACATCCGCAAACAGACAGAACGAATGTGGGAGAATGTGGAAACCCTGTTGAAAGAAGCGGACTGCACGTTTGAAGATTTGGGACAAATGATTGTATATCTGCGTGACATAGCCGACTATGCAGTTGTTAAAGCAATGTATGACAAACGTTTCCCACATACTCCTAAAGTATTTGTTCATGCTCCGGTATGCCGTCCCGGATGGTTGATTGAGATGGAATGTATGGGAGTGAAAGAATGTAAGAATAAGGAATACGCTCCATTTTAATATCATAAAAGATTATACAGTTGAAAAGGTTACTTATTATCTTATATATCTGTCTGGTGGGACTACTCGCTGTGACTACTTTCGTAGAACAAGCGTATGGGACAGATTTTGTAGAAAGAAATATATATCATACATGCTGGTTTTGTTGTTTGTGGGGAACAATTGCCACCATTGCACTTGTTGCTCTCATCCGACGCGCTTTATGGCGACGGTTCCCCATATTGTTGTTTCATGGCTCCCTCCTCGTTATCTTGGTGGGGGCCATGATTACGTTTATCGGAAGCAAAAAAGGATACGTACACTTGCTTCCGGGGGCAACAATAGACAGTTTCCAGGAATCGGAAAGCGGCAGAAAAGCTGATCTGCCATTCACAATACAACTAGATAGTTTCCGTATAGCATACTATCCCGGAACAGAAGCACCGGCAGACTACATCAGCTATATCACCTACTCTCTTCCCGGACAGAAAAATGTTCTATTACACGAACAGATTTCAATGAATCGTATATTTACATCACAAGGTTTCCGTTTCTATCAGTCATCTTTCGATGATGACGGAAAAGGGAGCTGGCTGACTGTCAATTATGATCCATGGGGAACAGGAGTGACTTATGCGGGATATATCCTGCTCGGTCTCTCCATGATTTGGCTACTATTTTCCCGCAGTAGTGATTTCCGACGCCTGCTAAACCACCCGCTACTTAAAAAAGGAGGTGTATTTATACTGTTTATTTTCTGCCTTGCAGGTAACATGCAAGCACAAAAAAAACTCCTTCCTACATTGAAACGAACACAAGCGGACAGTTTAGCACAGGAACAGGTTATTTATCACGACCGGGTAGTACCTTTCAACACATTAGCCCGTGATTTCATTCAGAAACTGACAGGAGAAGCTTCATATAAAGGATTGACACCTGAACAAGTGATAGGTGGCTGGTTACTTTATCCGGAAGTGTGGAGAAATGAGCCATTGATATACATCAAAAATACAGAATTACAGCATTTATTAAACTTACAAACACCTTATGCTCGATTAACTGATTTATTTGACGGTTCTGTTTACCGTCTCCGTGAACATTGGCAACGTGAACAAGGACAACAAAACAAACTCGCCAAAGCAATCCAGGAAACAGATGAAAAAGTAGGCCTGATCCTGATGTTGGAAAAAGGAACATTCATCCATCCATTACCCACTGATGGCAGCGTGCAACCTCTCTCCGAACTGGAAGTGAAAGCAGAATTACTCTACAACCGGATTCCGTTCAGCAAGATTCTTTTTATGATAAATCTGTCATTGGGAGTGTTGTCTTTCCTGCTTCTACTTCATAACAGCCTGCAAAGAAATATCCTCTCGCCCAAAGCCAAAACGATTTCCCGCACAGCAGGAACTTTCTTTTCTGTTGCACTCTATCTTGCTTTCATATTCCATTTAGCAGGATATTGCCTGCGCTGGTACATCGGCGGTCGTATTCCACTTAGCAACGGTTACGAAACCATGCAGTTTATGGCTCTTTGTATTCTTTTGATAGCCTGTCTGCTCCATCGAAGATTTTCATTTATACTTCCATTCGGATTCCTCCTCTCCGGCTTTGCTTTGTTGGTTTCCTATCTGGGACAAATGAATCCCCAGATAACCCCATTAATGCCGGTGCTCGTCTCTCCATGGCTAAGTATTCATGTTTCATTGATTATGATGTCTTATGCCCTATTGGCATTCATCATGCTAAACGGAATACTGGCATTATGCCTCCGGAAAAAAGAATCGGAAAACAATGTCTCCGGAAACGACGCTATACAAGACAACCGGATAGAACAGTTGACGCTAGTCAGCCGCTTGCTGCTCTACCCTGCCACCTTCTTTTTAGGAGCAGGCATCTTTCTGGGAGCAGTTTGGGCAAACGTTTCCTGGGGACGATACTGGGCGTGGGACCCGAAAGAAGTATGGGCACTGATTACTTTTCTGGTATATGGAGTAGCCTTCCATTCACAAAGTCTGCGCATTTTCCGCAAGCCTCTATTCTTCCATATCTATATGATTCTTGCTTTCCTGACCGTCTTAATGACCTATTTCGGGGTAAATTATGTTCTTGGAGGGATGCATAGTTATGCAAACGCCTGAACCACTATATATAGCTAGTAATTGATAGAAGAATACCCATTTTAGGGGATTGCGGGAAAAGCGGAAAGCCCCTATCTTTGCAGTATCAGAATTAAATTAATTAGTCATAATTATATTACGTAGCCACATTAAAAATACATAGAAATCGGCCGAAGTGATTCACCCGCATTTCTTTTATTTGGTTGTTAAGTTGAAAAACCATATAATGTATTCATTTTGGAATATGAATAGATGACATATTCTAAAAGAGGCAAGGACGTCCGGCTTGTGAAAGCCGAACGTTTTTTTATATCAGTAAGAGAATAAAGTGAGAGAGCTCATGCATTCATGAGCTCTTTCCAACCAGCCGTTTCAAAAGCGATATACTCCGCTATAAACTTCTCCATCTCTTCTTTCTTCACAGGATGCAACACCAGCTCTTCGAGTAGGGCAAACAACCATACCGTATTCAGGTGAATAAAGAAGTTAGTTATTGCTATATTGATATGCGGATATTTCTGCTTCATTCCTTGAAAAAAAACAGAAATCGTACGCGTCATCAAATCTGTATATTCAGAACGGAAGTTCTCCAAAACAGAACCTTGTGCCTGAAAAAGCAGCAACCGCAAACGGTCACGATGTTCAGAGACCAATCTGATATATTCCCGTACAGACATTTTCTGATAATCCGAATCCATAAAGACGTCTATCGTCATCTGATCTGCATCGTGATTATAAATCATAGCATACAGATCATTCAATACCGGTTTCAGAATCGTACGGAATATCTCATCCTTATTGGTGAAATAATGATAGATATTACTCACCGTCACCCCTGCCCTCGAAGCTATTTCACGCATAGAGGCATCCTTGTATCCCTTTTCCAGAAACACTTCTTCGGCTGCCTTCAAGATTCCCTCTTGTATATCTCCTTTCAAAAATTGCATAGTATCGTTGCTATTTATCAATTCATATTTGTAACCTGTCTGTTCACCATCCGGGCAAATATACCATTTTTCTTTTTCAATTCCTCCGGTGTTCCCATTTCAGCAACACTTCCATTCTCCAATACTACAATTTTGTCGGCATTGGCAACGGTGCGCATACGGTGCGCAATAATCAGCACCGTTTTGTTACGTACCAATTCAGATATACCTGCCTGTATCTTGGTTTCATTCTCAACATCAAGCGAAGCCGTAGCCTCATCCAACAGAACAATCGGAGCATCCTTCAACAAAGCGCGGGCAATGGAAATACGCTGACGCTCACCGCCGGATAATGTTTCTCCATTCTCACCGATAATCGTCTGGTATCCCTGCGGCATTTTAGTGACAAACTCATCACATTGTGCCAAGCGGGCAACTCTCCGGACTTCCTCATCCGTAGCATCCCGTTTGCCAATACGGATATTATCCATAATGGAAGCATTGAAAAGAACTACATCCTGAAAGACAACGGAATAGTTTTTCAACAAAGTTTCAGGATCAATCCGACTGATATCCTGCCCGCCGAGGGTAATCTTTCCCGACTGGATATCCCAGAAACGTGCCGCCAACCTGGCCGCCGTACTCTTGCCACTACCTGAAGGACCAACCAAAGCCGTTTTTTCACCTTGCCGGGCAATAAAAGACAAGTTATTCAGAATTTGTTTTCCCTGCTCATAAGCAAAGTCTACCTGTCTGAATTCGATATCATAACCTTGAGGAGTGAATTCGGTAGTCCCGTTTTGTACCGGCAATGCTTCCATCTCATTCATTCTATTGATACGCACATCCAAATAGAACAAAGCGGCAATATTATTCATCACCTCACTGACCGGAGCATACACACGCGACCCGATAACCATAAATATAAGATAGGTAAACAAATCAACCGTACCCGAAGCCAAGAGATTGGCACCAACGATAATAACGCTTGCCAGTCCGAGTTTCAATACACTCTGGGAACCGTTTACCAACATGCCGAGCACCAGTTCATTACGAGTCAATACCTTTTCATAGGTATCAATGCTCGCATCCAGTTTTTCCAGATAGTCTCTCTCCTGATTGTAGGATTTTATCTCCTGAATGGTATCGAGTCCTTCCTGGATATGCTCGGTCACCATCCGCTTGTTCAGATAATTACTTTCATTGCTTTTCTGTATTTCCTTCTTCGAGAAAAGAAGGATTGCGGCAGCAAGCGGCACTACCCAGAACAAAGCAATCGTCAACTGCCAGTTATAAAATGCCATGCCGACGGTAATAAGCAGAATACTGATAATGGAAGCAAACAACTGGGGAACCGCATGCGAGAAAGTATGCTCGAGATCAGTGCAGTCATCCATAATCGTGGCGGTGAGGTCGGAAAGATTCTTTTCGCCAAAGAAAGCCAGAGGCAACTTGCGAAGTTTTTCCGCCAATGAGATACGCCGGTTTGCACTCTCATCATAAACGGTGGTATAGGTACTACGATATTGCAATACCGCAAATATATACATGACTATCATAAAGACAATACCGAGTATGCTATAATAGAGAATACCATGCGTCACCGAAGCCGAAGGCTGAAACACAGGACGAAGATATTCCTCAAGAAAAAGAAAAACAAATACCGCCGGCAACATCAATACAATATCGAGCAGTGTAGTGAAAAACACACCTTTACAGAAATCTTTCGCTCCTTTAGTTGAAAGGGCAAAACGTCTTTTTATTACTTCAATCATTAGAAACCTCCTTTCCTATTGTCCAGCGAACAGATTGCTGGTATTCATTCCACATATGATAATAGATGCCTTGTTTTCCAAGCAGGTTGGCATGTGTACCTTGTTCCGCAATCTTCCCCTTGTCAATGACGAGGATATTGTCGGCATCAGTGATGCTTGAAAGACGATGAGCAATCATCAATACGGTTTTTCCTTTTGTCAGTTCTTTCAAGGCTTGCTGGATGAGATGCTCATTTTCGGGGTCGGCAAAAGCAGTCGCCTCATCCAGTACAATGATGGGAGCATTTTTCAGGATTGCACGTGCCAGTACGATCCGTTGCTGTTCCCCGCCGGAGAGATATGTTCCCTCCGTACCAATCTTCGTATTCAGTCCGAGCGGAAGTTTATTGATAATTTCCCGGCATTGTGCCATATCTACTGCCCGTTCCACTTCCTCCATTGTCGCGTCGGGATTACCATATTTGATATTTTCGAGCAGAGAAGTCTTGAACAGCTTTGTATTCTGGAACACGAAAGAAATATATTTCATCAGTTCTTCGGGAGCGATTTCTCTTACATTGATGCCACCTATTAAAACTTTCCCTTCCGTTGCCTCCCAGAAACGGGGAACTAGACGGGCAATCGTTGTTTTCCCTCCGCCCGAAGCTCCGACAAGAGCTACTGTGTTTCCTTGCGGAATAGTGAAACTAACATCATCCACCGCCTTTTGATTAGCTCCCGGATAGCTGAAGGAAACTTTTTCGAACTGAATACTGAATTCCTTTACCGGTTGTGGATGCTCTACAACAGTCAGGTGCTCATAAGCAACCAGATTCTCAAGACGTCCGATAGCTTCACTCGCCTGCCCCAAAGCCTGATTGAGATACATACTCTTCATGATACTTTGGGAGAATACAGGAGTAATGAGAACAAACAGGAAGAAATTAAGTAATACCGATGCATAATTACCTGAATAACCAATCAGCAAAATAGCCAACGGAGCAAGGAAAAACACAAAACCATTGATTATTACGGTATAGAGCGACATCGGCTTCTCCCACATTCGTGTATAGCCGAATACCATTTTATTATAATTCATGATACAGCGGTGAAAGTTTTTGAAAGAGTAAATAGTCTGCTGGAAAACCTTCACTACGGGAATTCCTCTCACATACTCTACAGCTTCGGTATTCATTTCCTCCAGAGAGGTCATGTAGCTTTTCATAAACTGCCGTCCCTCCGCATTCATCATAAAACCCATAACCAGCATGGCAATAATTACAGGGACAATACATGCCAGACCGAGTATCCAATCGAACACAAAAATCAGTATGGCAGCTACCAACGGCACTAGAAAAGTAGCCGCAAGGTCGGGCAACTGATGTGCCAGAAAACTATGGGTAACCCCTGCATTGTCATCTATAATCTTGCGAATACGTCCGCTCGTATTAATGTCAAAGAAGCCGAGAGGCATACGCACTATCTGGCGCATGGCTTCTTTACGCAAATTCGATTCAACCCGAAAAGCTGCAAGATGCGAAGACATCAATGCGGCAAAATAAAGGACGATGCTCGCCACGGCCATGCCTGCCGCCCACCAAGCATACGTCACCACATTACCGGAAGAGGTTATCTCTCCGTGTTCAAGCAGTTCTCTCACAATCAGCCAAATAAGGATATAAGGCAACATGCCCGCCAGGGCACTTAGGGCAGACAGCAGCATTGCCGCAGGCAAAAGCACTTTCCGTTTACCCATGTAGTTCTGAAGTTTTTTCAATGTACTCATAACGTACGTTCAATCTATATTAAGTTCGACAATCATTTAACTTATCGCTTGTTTTCAAAAAAGAACAATATTCGAAATCGTTCAAAAAAAGAGAGCTTATATTTCTATAAGCTCTCTTCATCCCATTCAATCCGGTGCATGTGCACCTTTGATATATGATTAATCTCGACTCGTCTCTCACTGATTCGCATAAGTTTTCAAATATTTTCTGCAAAGGTACAGCTCGCCGGCAAGACGGACAATACCTAAAAATAATGAAATTTGCTATTCATGTTTCAGCCATGCACTTGGCAATACTTCTTTTTCACCTTTTTCATTCACCAGTTCCATCTGCAATACGCCTCCGTTACAATCGAAGTAACGTACCTCTATCGGATGAAGCCCGGCTTTCAAAGCCTTCTGCACAATAATCTCTACCGGCGAATGTGCTCCATCATTATCTCCCAACAATTCACCGTCAAGCATTAATGTGCTACCGTCGTCCGAGAGAAGGGCAAATGTATAGATACCATCGGCAGGAACTTCCAGATAGCCGGTCAATACCAGACCGATATTTCCTTTCACCTCTTCGGGAATGGATACCGATTCCACCACATACTCCCCTTTGACAGGAGCTGCATCAATATCCGCACAAAGATTACCACGGAAATCGTGCCATACTGCTTTCAAGCCGGGCTGCAAAGCAGCCGGAGCAGTCACCGCCTCCGCATAAGGAGCCTTTACATACTTGGTACGCACCGCATCCGAAGGAGAACCATCCGGACGAAAAGTGCGGAAAGCGAAATCCGTAGTCTTCCCAACTTCCAAAGCACCGTTATAAAGAGCTGATTCTTTGGTAGGCATACTGCCGTCTGTCGTATAACGTATTTCAGTACCGGGTAACGGGCAGGTCAATTCCACAGTTGTTTCATCAATAAATGCATTCACTTTATAGAATCCCTGCAAATCAGGCACCCTATAATTTACCCTCATCACATCCATCCGCTTAAATTGCGGAACAAGCTGACGATAAAATTCTTCGAGACCCGGTTTAGCTGTCGGCTCCGCCCAAGCTATTTCACTCAACGCTATCATACGGGGAACAATCAAATATTCAATGCGCTTCATTGTCGGAATCCATTCAGCCCAGAGATTCGCCTGCACACCCCAGATATATTTCTTCTGTTCCGGCGATAACCGCTCGTCTGCACACGGATCATACGCAAGTATTTTCTTTACTGAATTCTGATCCTGCGCATAATCGAAATAGAAATATTCATTCGGACAAGCAATCACTTTCTGCTTTTGTGCAGTTGCCGTAGGCAATGCATCTTTCGCCCAACTTCTCCACCAGGTAATGGCAGCATCGGAAGATAATCCGTCGGATACCACTTCATCCCAGCCTATGAGTTTCTTTCCGTTGGCAAGGAAGAATTTCTCCATGTCACGTACAAACCATGCCTGAAGTTCTTCTACCGAACCCAGTTTCTCCGTACGAATCCGTTTCTGACAAAGAGGACATTTCTTCCAGTTGGCTTTTTCCACTTCATCACCACCCATGTGCACATATTCATAAGGGAAAAGTTCAAAAACTTCTTTGAACACATTCTGACAGAACTCCAGCGTTGTATCTTTGCCCGGACAGATAGGAGAAGAGAAAGTTTTCCCCCACCCGATTAATCCGTCACACGCCAATTCCGGATATTGACCGATAGCTGCCAGGAAATGTCCCGGCATATCGATCTCGGGAATGACATCGATACCTCTTTGCGTAGCATAGGCTACTATTTCTTTTATATCATCATGAGTGTAATAACCTCCATACAGCGTATCTCCTTCCACAATGCGTATCTTATCTTCCGGAATCAGGAAATCGGTATTATCTTCTTCTTTCGCACGTGCCATACAGGTACGATCCTGCGTATTGAATTTACGCCAGGCCCCTTTTTCTGTAAGCAACGGGTATTTCTCGATCTCTATACGCCAACCCTGATCGTCGGACAGATGCCAGTGGAACTTATTAAGTTTATACAAAGACATCAGATCTAATACATGCTTCACTTCTTTTTTATTCCAGAAATGGCGGGAAGCATCCAACATAAATCCACGCCATTCAAACCGTGGCGCATCTTCTATTTGCACGACAGGGATAGAATAATTCTGTTTCTCTCCCTGCACTTCTATCGTTGCTGGAAGTAACTGGCGAATAGTAGTAATAGCAGAAATAATACCTGAATAGTCAGTTGCCTCTACCCGAATATACTCCGGCGTAGACTCAAGTTTATAAGAGCCGGGCTTTCCAACAGTATCCTTCAACTGAAAATACATATCTACCTGACTCTTATCGGTAGTGACTTCAACAGAAGACGATATGACATTCCGAAGAATTTCCTGCAGGTATCCGGCAGCCGGAAACAACGACTGATCGGAAACTCCGATCTTCATGCCATCTTTTAAAACAAACGAGCCCGACTGCTCGGTCAGACTAACGGGGGTAGGTAAGATTGCAATCTCTTGCTTGACGGTAGGCGTGCAAGAAGAAAAAATACAAGCTGACACAATGAGAAAAGAGCTACTTAGTTTTTTGAACATGCGGTTAACTATTTAATAAATTAATTGTCCTGTTTTTAATTGACCATCTATATATAATACAACTAAAACGTATAAACTACTAAAAAGGCAGAAAAAGTTTTTTGCGACTTCATATCACAGACTCCTATTAATGTTTATCTTTGCTCCCCAATCCCATTACAAACAATTATAAAGAGTCACTTCAATGTCAAGAGAGAAAATACTAATCACAACCTCGTGGATCAGCACAATTGGCAATGCAATCTTGTCCGTATCCAAAATCATAATCGGTTTATTTGCCGGTAGTTTAGCCGTAGTCGGCGACGGTATCGACTCGGCAACCGACGTCGTTATCTCTATCGTTATGATTTTTACGGCACGCCTCATCAACCGCCCTCCTTCAAAGAAATATGTATTCGGATATGAGAAAGCGGAAGGGATCGCAACAAAGATTCTATCACTCGTGATATTTTATGCCGGTGTACAAATGTTGCTATCATCCACTAAAAACATCTTTTCAGATGAAGTGAAAGAGATACCATCGGCTATCGCCATCTATGTCACTATATTTTCTATTATCGGTAAACTCTTACTGGCTTCATACCAGTACAAACAGGGAAAGAAGATCAACAGTTCCATGCTCACGGCAAACGCTATCAATATGCGTAATGATGTTGTCATTTCAACCAGTGTTTTGTTAGGATTGATATTTACTTTTATCTTCAAATTGCCGATACTCGATTCGATAACAGGATTGATAATCAGTCTCTTTATCATCAAATCTTCCATCAGCATCTTCATTGATTCCAATGTGGAGCTAATGGACGGGGTGAAAGATGTCAATGTATATAATAAGATATTCGAGGCTGTAGAGAAAGTGCCCGGTGCCAGTAATCCGCATCGCGTCCGGTCACGAATGATAGGGAATCTCTATATGATTACCCTTGATATAGAAGTGAATCCACAAATCACGATCACACAAGCCCATGAGATTGCCGATGCAGTGGAGAAGAGCATCATTAATTCGGTAGATAATGTATATGACATTCTGGTACATGTGGAACCTGCCGGTAAATGTCAGACAGGAGAAAAATTCGGGGTCGATAAAGATATGGTTTGATCCATCTCTACACAGAGTTTCTTTCACTTTCCTCTATCACCTATCACCGACACTTCCAAAAGCTCTTATTCATGGGGATTTCAGGGGTGGTGACAGGTTGTTTGCAACCTATCACCGCATCTATCACCTATCACCGCCCGATCAATCAATGATTAACAAGGAGAAAAGAACAGGTCTCTATACGACATATTAGTTTCAGCCGCTTGAAACTTTTAGTTTCAAGGCTTGGAACAAAGTGTTTCCCGGTGTGAAACAAATCGTTTCACTATTTGAAACAAAGTGTTTCAACGCAGGAAACAAAAAGTACCGTGCCGGGAAACTATTTTTATGACCGATTAATAGCTGATCTTTACTCCGGCAAAGAAACTTCTCGGCAAAGAAGGACCGTAAATATAACCGGAATCCCGGTTAGCTCCTCTGTCAAAGTCCTTCTGATAAGACTCAAAAATATTCTGAACTCCGCCGTTTAATTGCAAATCAACCGTTTTGTATAACTTGAAGTCATAAGCCAGTTTCACTCCCAAATCAAAGAAACGAGGTGTTCTGATTGCTTCCGCTTTTCTTTCAGGCATTTCACCCAGTTCGGCATTCTCGGCGGTGATATCCATACGTTGCACCAACATCCTGCCGGTATAGGTTCCTGACAAAGCAATAGATAAAGGTTTGACGGGGGTACAAGTAGCAGTGAAATAACCGTATGTATCGGGAGTACGGAAAATCTTCTTTTCTGCCGGTGCATCGTCATGCCACTTACGCGGTTCATCGTACCGGCTACGTTGTAAAGTTAATCCCGCTTGTATTTGCAGGATAGAAAGATAAGCCACTTTACCTTCCAGTGTCAATCCCATCACTTTAGCACCGGGGCCATTGCTACGTGTTTTCACTAATATACCATCACCACGGTCGTAAGGTTTGCCCAATACAAAAACATCGGTCAGTCTTGTATAAAAACCCTCAATCAACAAATTCGTCTGGAATGCTCCGAAACGATGATACATATCTGCAGAAACACTGAAACTTTGGGATTTCTCTTCTTTCAAATCCTTTGCACGCTCGATCATAGCCACCGTTCCGCCCACATTTTCAATATGCATATCCTCATCAAAAGCCTGCGGAGCACGAAATCCGGAAGAATAGCTTAAACGCAGGTTAATATTCTGGGTAGGATTAAAACGCAAGTTGGCACGGGGACTAAAGATCACATTATCCACCATATTATGCTTGTCCAGACGACCACCAATCAGAATCCCCCAACGGTCGTTCTTCCATTCGTTCTGCAGAAAAGCACTGTAAATATTCACCGTCTGATCCGTGTGACGGTTATATCCCCACATGTTATCTTTTAGGCGGTCACGGTTATATTCAAGCCCTGCCGTGAGATCAGAAGGCATAAAAAAGCACTTGTCAAACGTATGTACGTATTGTGCACCACCCATAGCGGTTAAATCCGTTGTCTTTCCATAGGCTTTCAGAGGATCGTTACCCGGTCCATAATAACTGTCCCGGTCTGTATTGGCAGCCGATGCAAAGACACTTAGACGGTTCTTTTCATCCGGAGAGAAATAATCGAATTTCAAACTTCCACCATCAATAGAATGTTGCAACTGCTCCGCAATATGCGCTTCGTGAGGAGGACGGTTCAACATATCCCCTCCACGACGGAATTCCTGCATGTGGTGATATTCAAAGGTCAGTTTGGAATAAGTACTTGTTTTCAGATAAGAGCGGAAACCCACTGTCTGATTCTTCAATTTGGGCAGTTCGGTAAATCCGTCTCCGTCATAATCATATCCCGACCGATAACGGTTCTGACCAAAGATATACAATCCGGCACGATGATCGTCCGTCACCAATGAAGCATTCAGTGAGGTGTTGTTATCGAATGAGGAGCTTCCTCCTAAAGAAGTTATGGTGTGTGACAGCTGACCGGAATTGCGCAAAGGCTCTTTGGTGATTATATTAATGGTTCCTGCAATAGCCGAAGAGCCGAACAAGGCAGAGCCTCCCCCACGCATCACTTCTACACGTTCAATCATACTGGCAGGAATCTGTTCCAGTCCATACACTCCGGAAAGGGCACTGAATACGGGACGCGAATCTATCAGAATTTGCGTATATGGTCCGTCCAGACCATTGATACGGACTTGCTGGAAGCCACAATTCTGGCAATTTGTCTCCACACGCACTCCGGGCTGGAAGTTCAATCCTTGTGATAAAGTGGAAGAGTTAGTGGTTTCAAAGAGTTTCAGGTCGACGACATTCACCAAAGTAGGAGCCATACGACGTGTCGTTTCACTCCGGTTGGCGGAAACTACTACTCCGTCGAGAGCAATCGCATCCTCTTCTATTTCAAAATCTTCTTCCAGTGTCTTTCCTTTTTTCAAAGTTACGTTGCGGGTCACTGTCTTGTAACCTACTGAACTAACTTCCAGTATAAAATTTCCTTCTGGCAAATTCTTCAAAAAATAATGCCCGGTAGCATCAGTCACGGTTCCTATGGTCGTTCCTTTCAGTGCGATAGTGATGTACGGAAGATGTTCTTTCGTTTTTTTATCCAGTATATGCCCTATTATATTCGCATCGGATTTCTTCAGTTCAGGGTAGTCCGGACGTTCAGCCAATGCGTATGACAAGACACAGCACAGGCCGACCAGGACTAAAAGATATTTCTTCATTGTCGTTAGTCTTTTAATGTTTTAATTCGAAAAATAATAAAGGGAAAGGGAAGCAGCGATCGTTAATCGTTGATCCTAATACATTAATACTGTTCCCCCCAAAAGATAGACTAAGCGACAGGAGGTGCTCTAAGAGATATTACGCCCGGACAAGAACGGTGAAATTGCTCTATTTGCGGGCGGACAAACAGGATGCATAATAGAGATAAAGCAGCAACAGAGAATGTTGGTATCAAACCGCTGTCGGTCACCAACACATGACTCAAGAGATGAATTAGTTGGAATTCAACCGTTGTATGGCTATGTTCGCTGCCTTTTTTTAATGGATGTGAATGGACAATTGTAACCCCGTTGACCACATGGGAGTGAGTAAACAAAGTGATTCCTGCCATGTACGAGATAAACAGTACAGGCAGAAACCACTTCATTATATGTAGGTACAATTGTTTCATTCGGTCATCTTGCACATTTATTCTGTGCACCTAAGTCAAGGTTTAGTTTGTTTTTTGCAAAGATAAGGATTGTCTCCATGCAAAACAATCCCTATTTATAACGATTTTAAATCTTAACCGAATTTTAATAACTTATCTTCACTCCAGCAAAGAAACTTCTCGGCAATGACGGACCATAGATATAACCGGAGTCACGGTCAGCCCCTTTGTCGAAGTCATTCTGGTAGGCATTGAAAATATTCTGTACACCGGCATTCACCTGCAAGTTCATCGACTTGTAAAGTTTGAAATCATAGGCAGCCTTCAAACCGATATCGAAGAAGTCCTTCGTATTCACCGTTATCGGTTTTTCAAGGAATCCCGGAACAGGTTCGTGGGGAACCAGCATCGAACCGGTATATGTACCGGAAAGAGCGATAGATAATGGTTTTATCGGGGTATAGGTTGCTGTAAAATAACCGTAAGTATTCGGTGTACGCATCATTTTCTTTACAGCCGGAGCTTCTTTGTTCCATACATGCGGTTCGCTATAATGGCTCTGTTGCAGGGTGACTCCTGCCTGAACCTGGAATTTAGTCAGATACGCCATCTTTCCTTCCAATGTCAGTCCCATCACACGGGCTCCCGGTGCATTGTAGCGTGTACGTGTCAGGATTCCATCCACTACCTCTCCGTCGGTAAGGGCAAATACATCTGATAATTTTGTATAAAATCCTTCTACCAGGAAGTTAACCTGAAACGCACCAAAACGATGATAAATATCTGCCGAGGCACTCAAGCTCTGTGATCTTTCTTCTTTCAGATTATCGGCCAGTTCAACCATCGCCACATTACCGCCCACATTCTCCACATGCAAATCTTCGTCGAAAGCCTGCGGAGCACGGAAACCGGATGAGTAACTGAAACGAAGATTGATGTTTTCTGTCGGGTTATACCGCAGATTGGCACGCGGACTGAATATCACATGGTCAATCAGGTTATGTTTATCCAAACGACCGCCAATCAGAAATCCCCAATGCTCATTCTTCCATTCATTCTGAAAGAAAGCACTACCGATATTCACTTTTTGGTCTACTGTACGGTGGTATCCCCACATATTGTCTTCCAGTTTATCCTGATTGAATTCTATTCCGGCAGTCAGGTCAGCAGGCATGAAGATACATTTTCCGAAACTATAGACATATTGCGATCCTGCCATCCAGTTCAAATCGGTAGTATTTCCGTAAGCATCTAACGGATCTCTATCACCCGGTCCATAATAGCTGTCACGATTGATATGCTGCGCTGATGCAAACACATTGAAACGATGTTTCTCGTTAGGTGAGAAATAGTCAAATTTCAGTCCTCCACCATTGATCGAGTGTTCGGTCTGTTCCGCCACATTCGCTTCGTGAGGCGGACGGTTCAACAAGTCTCCTCCCCTACGGAATTCTTCCATGTGGTGATATTCAAAAGTTAGTTTCGAATATGTCGTTGTTTTCAGGAATGAACGGAAACCGATGGTCTGGCCGTGTATCTTGGGGATTTCAGAATATCCGTCACCATCATGGTCATACGCAGAACGATGGCGATTCTGACCGAAGATATACAAACCGGCACGCTGGTCGTCCGTCACAAGTGATGCATTCAGCGCCGTACTGTTATCAAAAGCATCGCCATCACCAATACCTGTAATGGTATGCGATAACATACCGGAATTACGCATCGGTTCTTTGGTAATGATATTGATTGTTCCGGCAATAGCAGACGAGCCGAACAAAGCAGATCCGCCTCCACGCATCACTTCCACACGTTCTATCATGCTGGCAGGAATCTGCTCGATGCCATACACACCGGACAGTGCACTAAAAATGGGACGGGAATCGAGCAGGATTTGCGTATAAGGACCATCCAGTCCATTGATGCGCACTTGCTGGAAGCCGCAATTCTGACAATTAGACTCTACACGGACACCCGGCTGAAAGCTCAATCCTTGTGCTAAAGTCGTAGAATTGGTATTCTCAAAGATTTTCAGATCCACCACATTCACCAGTGTCGGAGCCAGGCGACGGGTAGTCTCGTTACGATTGGCAGATACTACTACGCCATCCAAAGCAACTGCATCTTCTTCTATCTCGAAATCTTCTTCCAATGTGCGCCCTTTCTTCAGCGTCACATTCCGTCTGACGGTTTTATACCCCACCGAACTAACTTCGAGCACAAAATTGCCTTCGGGAAGATTCTTCAAGAAATAATGCCCGGTAGCATCGGTTACCGTTCCGATAGTCGTACCTTTCAAGGCGACTGTTATATAGGGCAAGTGTTCTTTAGTGTTTTTATCAAGAATATGGCCAACGATATTGGCGTCTGACTTACGTAACTCAGGATGATTAGGATATTCATGAGCTTGTCCTTCAAGGGCAGGCAACAATGCGCAGCACAGGCAGACAAGCGAAAAGATGTATTTCTTCATTTGTAACCATACTATTTTCCGCCACGCCAATTTTATCGGCTGTCTTTCAGCCG
>ERZ824522.300-NODE-300-length-62325-cov-22.363931_pt1 | contig 62325 bp, 62 predicted proteins | sample MGYA00519935_ERZ824522 | MGnify/ENA primary metagenome ERZ824522 (study PRJEB31778, sample SAMEA3449160) | human gut metagenome | biome: human gut; feature: human-associated habitat; material: faeces | place: United Kingdom | collected 2010/2012 ...
AAATAAATGAGGTGGATTTGTAGAGTAGGGGGTCTTTCTCTTCCTAAGAGAAGGAAGGCATGTTCAGACCTTGGCGCTCCAAGTATCTGTTGCCCCTTTTTCAATCTGTTTCGCTCAACAAATCAGGAAAATGTGTGTAGTAAATTCTGAAAAAAGAAATATTTATATTTCCTTATTTGTTTGGTTATTTGAGGAATTATCCTCATCTTTGCGCAACGAATCCTTCTCTTAGGAAGAGAAGTGCCTGAAAAAAGGGCGTTGTGCGAGGAAAAAGCGGCGTTGAAAAGCCCTGTCGGTGAATGAAAATCTTTGAATGATAACGAAGAGAACCATTGCCCGGAAATTTTCAGTAATGCACGGTGGTAAACGTGTAAATTGTTGTTTTTCAGCAAGATATAAATCTTGTTGATATGGCCGAGGAACACCTATGAGCGAAGTGAAGCCCCTGATTGCTACTCCCGAAATGTTGGACGGCATGCGCAACGGACGCCAGGTCCGCTGGTATGTGCTTTCGCTTCCTTCCTGCCACCGCGGGCCGGCCTGCGGACTTCAGGAAGAACTCGACCGCCGTGTGCAGGAAGGCGAACCCGTGTTCGAATTTTTTGCCCCTTCCTACGTGGAAGTGCGCGAGTCTCGTGGCGAGCTGGTCAGCACCGAACGTCCGCTGCTCTACAACTACGTGTTCATCCATGCCTCTGAAGTCGAGATTTTTCGTCTCAAGCGGCAGCTGCCCCAATACAACTTCCTGCCCCGTGTGCGCGACAGCCGTGGCAGCCACTATCCCTACTTGTCCGATGCCGCCATGGCCAACCTCCGTTGGGTGGCACGTTCCTACAGCGACGTGCTTCCCGTCTACGTGCCCCAGCCGGACAAGCTGCGCAAGGGCGACCGTGTGCGTATCACCGAAGGACGTTTCCAGGGCGCCGAAGCCGAAGTGGTCATCCAGCCCGGTGCCGGCCGTAAGGATGTCGTGGTCTGTGTGGACAACTGGATGTGGGTGCCCCTGCTTCATGTCCGCCCCGGCCAGTACGAAGTCATCAGCCTGAACGCCGACGGCAAGCACGTCTACACCCGCCTGGACAACGACCGCTACAGTGCCGGCCTTCACCAGGCCCTCTGTCGCTATCACAGCCCCCAGGGCGTCACCGATGCCGACCGTGCCCTGGCTGCCGAGGTTCTGCGCCTCTACGCCGGCCTCCGTCTGGACACCGACGTCATGCGTTGCAAGCTCTACGCCCTTCTGCTGCCGGCCCGTGTCATTCTGGGCCAGGTGGACGAGTGCCGCGAGCTGCTGAGCGTGGCCCGCACCTTTCTGCCCCTCATCAAGGCGGAACAGTCGCGTGCCCTCCTGCTCGTCACCCTCTACGGCTGCACCGACAGCAGCATCTACTACGAACAGGCCCACGAACTCCTGGCTCCCTGGCGCCAGCAGTCCGGCCTCAAGAAAAGCAAACTCCGTCTTCTCCAGTGCCTCGACGACTACGATCGGGTGCTGGGACACTAAATTTAATTGATAATTGAGAATTGAAAATTGATAATGAACATCTGTCATTCCTTCATTCTCCATTCTCCATTTTCCATTAATTAAATGTCTTCCGCCCATCCCCTGGCAGCCCTGCTGACCGGCCATTTCGACGCCATCATGGAGCGCGAGCGTACCAACCGCAGCTCCGTCCACCTCTACGGTGCAGGCGACTATTGGGTCGCTTTCGAACAGTCGGCCTACCAGTTGTGCCAGCTCATGCCCTCGTGCGAGACCACCCTTTTCCGGTTTGCGGTCTATCCCTTCCCGGTGGTCATGGCGTCCGTCACCGATGCCCAGCTGCAATCTTTTGTGCGGCTGCACATCCTGCGTACCGACCAGCCTGCCTACAAGGTGTTCTCTGTCCGGCCCTATTCGGCGGACCGCTACCGGTCGTGGCACCGGACACTGGAGCGTGGCTCTGCCACTTCCTAGATCCGACAGAACCGAAAGACTCCTCCGACAAACAAACTGACAAAACAAGATAAATTCATTTAAGAAACCTTGATTAAGATAACTAAACTAAACTGACGTGGATTATTTATACATTTTTGCAACATTTTTGCTGGCAGCCCTGAGTGCACGGATGATCATCCCGCGCATCCTCCTGATCTCCATCCGGAAGCGGCTGTTCGATGTTCCCGATGAGCGGAAAATACACACGCAGGCCATTCCGCGCCTGGGCGGTGTGTCGTTCTTTCCGACGATCCTCTTCGCCTACGCCCTGGTGTTTGCCGTCCGTCTGCTGGGCGGTGATAAGTTTGCACCGACGTATGCGCAGCATCTTCTTCCCGAGATGCTCCTCTTCGTTTGCGGCATGACCATGCTCTACCTGGTAGGCATCGCCGACGACCTGGTCGGTGTCCGCTATCGCCAGAAGTTCCTGGTACAGATCTTCTGTGCCTGCCTGTTCCCGTTGGCCGGCCTGTGCATCAACGACCTCTACGGTCTGTTGGGCATCCATCAGCTGCCTGCCTTCGTCGCCGTTCCCTTTACCATCTTCACGGTGGTGTTCATCACCAATGCCATCAACCTCATCGACGGTATCGACGGACTGGCGTCCGGTCTGAGCGGGGTAGCCTTGCTCATTTTCACCGGCCTGTTCATCGAGAAAGGGCTGTGGAGCTATGCCATGCTTTCGGCCGCCACCTTCGGCGTCCTCGTTCCCTTTTTCTATTACAACGTTTTCGGCAATGCCGACCGCGCCCGCAAGATCTTCATGGGCGATACGGGCAGCCTGACGCTGGGCTATACCCTCTGTTTCCTGGCCATCAAGTATTGCCAGTATGCCCCGTCGGTGGTTATCTCTTCGGACGACGCCTTCTTCATCGCCTTCAGCACCCTGCTGCTGCCTGCGTTCGACGTCATCCGGGTGGTGCTCTACCGCCTGCGCAATGGCCGCAACCCCTTCGAGCCCGACAAGAATCACATCCATCATAAGCTGCTAGCCATCGGTCTGACGCCCCGTCGTGCCATGGTCAGCCTGGTGTCTATGGCCTGCCTCTTTTGCCTGGTCAACATCCTGCTGGTGGCCTACGTCAACAGCACCCTGCTGCTCATGGTCGACATCATCGTCTGGGTGGCCCTGCACCTGTGGTGGGACTATCTCATCAAGAAGCGGAAGGCAATTGATAATTGAAAATTGAGAATTGAAAATTGGGAATGGAAAATTAAATTCGTCTGCACAGATCATTTTCAATTTTCCATTCTCCATTCTCCATTAAAATAAGTATTCCTTCGCCGCCTCGAAACACGGGCATGCCTTCATCGGATTCAGGTCGCGATGCCCCACGATGAGCGCCTGCGGAAACATCCGCTTCAGCTCGCGCAGCAGCGCCACGAGGCTCGCCTTCTGTTCCAGCGTCCGCGTATCCTTCGGTTGTCCCTGGCGGTCCAGTCCGCCTTCGTAGCAGACGCCTATGCTGTGCCGATTGTGGTTCCGGCAGTGGGCTCCCACCTGTTCCAGCGGCCGTCCGCAGTGTATCTCGCCGTCGCGCGTCAGGTAGAAGTGGTAGCCGATGTCGCGGAATCGCCGGTGCCGGATGTGGTCGCGGCGGCATTGTTCAAAGTCAAAGCTCTGCCCCTCGCGGGTGGCAGAGCAATGAACGACGATCAGGGTCACGGTTCTCATCCGCCTATACACGATGAGATTCCGAATACACCGGCCAGGGCAGTAGCCACGGCCACAATTGCTTTGAGCACAATGCTCCAGACTGATTTCTTCTTCATAATTGAGAATTGAAAATTGATAATTGATAATTGAGAATGGATAATTAGTGTATTTCATTTTCCATTATCCATTCTCCATTTTCCATTATTACAGCGGACTTCCTCCTTCTTCCTCGTCCTCACCTCCGCCGCCGGGGGTAGGAGTCACCGCGGTGCCGTCGCCCAGGTAGTACTCGTTCTGTTCGCGCAGCGTCGCCTCCAGGTTGATTTTCGCGTTGCTCAGTTCGCCGGTGGCACGTGCGCGCAGCTTCAGTCCTGCCACGTGTTCCGACACCTTGAACTCTGCCGCGCTCGCGGCCCCGTGGTCGCTGATGATGCCCACCGAGAAGATAGCCAGGTCGTCCAGCTTCACGTTCTTGCCGTCCAGGATCAGTTCCTTGATGCAGGTCACCATGTCTGCCAGGACGCCTTTGATCACGCCCGGCGAGAACGGCGTGTTGTGTTTCGACATGTGACGGGACAGCAAATCGATGTCCAGTGTCTCGTTAATCACCGGGCGTGCATACCACAGTCCGTTGCACGGATGGTTCTCGCCCACAATTTGAATTTTTCTGTAAGTAATCATTTCTTTAATTGATAATTGAAAGTTGATAATTGAAAGTTGATAATTGATAATTGAAAATTGAGAATGAACCCCGTACGCTGGTCATTTTCCATTCTCCATTTTCCATTTTCAATTTGCTGAAACAAAGATAACACCCCCGCCACGCGAAAAATCCATAACTGTAGGTTAGGGTAGGTAAGTGTAGGTAAATGTTGATTATCGTAGATTATTGTTGATTATTGCCGCTTTTGTGCATGGCGTTTCCGCTGATTTTCAGTATCTTTACGTCCGTAAAGACCAACACGAAATCTATGGAAACATTCACCATCCGCGCATACGGCCGCACCGAGCTGGCCCAGTTCTATTTCCCCGGCCTCAATCCGCAGACGGCCTACCGCAAACTGCAGGAGTGGATCGACTTCTATCCCCACCTGCGCGAACGTCTGCAAGCCGCCGGTTGCCATCCCCGCAGCCGTGTCTACATGCCCGTGCATGTCCGCATGATTGTCGAGGCGATCGGGGAACCTTAGGGAAATGAAGAATGAAGAACGAAGAATGAAGAATTGGACTTGGGCTTCGTAACTATGGACTTTAGCGCGCTAACCATGGACTTTAGCGTGCTAACTATGGACTTTAGAAAATTGATAATTGATAATGGAAAATTAAAAAATTCTTCATTCTTCGTTCTTCATTCTTCATTCAAACAAATCTTCCCATCGCCTGCTGGTTCCGGTAGATCTCGTCGCCCGTCAGCTCGACGACGCGGTAGCCCCGCTTGCCCGCCACGCGGACCTGCTGGAACCCCGCCTGCGACATCACCATCCCGATCTTCACCGTACTCAGCCCTTGGCGCAGGCCCACGTTGATGCGCGCCAGTATCTGTGCGTTCGTCACGAAGATACACGTCTCGCCCTCCATCGGGCGGCGGTAGTGCGTCAGGATCAGTTCCTGCTCCAGGCAGGGCACTTCGAACTGGCGGTTGTGCCGGTTCAGCGTCTTCACCTCCTCGTCGTCCAGCCAGTAGGCGAAGCCGTTCCGCGTCAGCGCATACGCCTGGGCGAAGATCTCCGTATAGTCCGGCACGTGGTCATAGGGGCTGTCGATGCTCTCCACCTCGAAAGGCATCCAGCGGCGGTTTCCGCTCAGGTCGTTCAGGAACTGGCGGTTGTTGCTCGTGCCGCAGAAGCTGGCAATGTGGGGCCGCATCTCCTTGTAGCGGGCATACGCCGCGCGTTCGTTCACGTGGCGCATGGTGGTGAGCGCCTTCAGCTGGTTCAGCTCCTTGCTCTCCATCTCGTCCAGCTCTTCGAGACACACCAGGGCGAATTCCGAGAGCGTCAGCAGGTCGTCGCGCGTGATGTTGCGGCTGTTCGACTTCAGGTAGAAGTAGCGGCGCAGGGCGGGCGGCAGCAGGTTGTTCAGCCAGGTGGTCTTGTAGATGCCCTGGCGGCCGATGAGCACCAGTATCTCGTGGTTCACCGTCTCCTCTTCGAGCAGGGCGGCCAGCATCGCCACGAGCCATTTCTTGAAGAAGCGGACAAAGAGCTCGCCATCTTCCTTGACGTGTACCTGCGCGGCCAGCCGTCCGATGTGGTCGGTCGTCCCGTCCCACGGGGGCAGGGCGTCCACGTATTCGCGAAAGGGGTTGTACAGCGGCACGAAGTCCGACTCGATCACCGTCTGCACGTCCGTTTTGCGTGCCGGGCCCGACTCCTTGCACAGGCGTCGCCACATCGAGTTCACCTCGCGGTCCGTCAGGTCCTTGAATTCATCCGTTCCTTCGGGAGCGAACTCATATTTGCCGGTCACCGTGTTCTTGCGGAAGCGTCCCTGCCGGTTCAGGAACGCTTCGATGTCGTCCACCGTGACCCGCCCCTGTCCCTGGGCGGCATCCGCGTCCTTCCGCCGCGTGCCGAGGCTGCGCGTTCCGTGCTCCTCCGTGTGCTGGTAACACGAGCGCAGGATGCCCTCCACGTCGCCGTCGTAGTCGGCGAAGCGTTCCGTGGCCCATCGGGTCGCCGCCTCGCGGTCCGCCCCGTAGGCGTTCAGCAGGTAGCCCATGCGCATGATGTACTCGTTGTGGTGGTGTTCCGTGTAGGCGATGCCCTCGTCGGCGAGCAGCCTCTCCGCCGTGCGGACGATGCGGGCCAGCTGCCTGTCGGCGACCTTCCGCTTTGCGGCGGATGCCGTCTGCTTCGGCCGGCTGATGAGGAACGTCGTCGCTTCGGGGTTGAAGAAAACGTCCGGGTCGTGCGCCACCCCGCTCAGGCGCGTCGCGTTCTTGCACTTCTCGTCGTAGGGATGGCCTGTCAGCGCCTCGTAGTGATGGTTTATGCGTCCGAAGGCCAGTACGTGCAGCTCCTGTTCCGAACGCGGCTCGTAGTCCCTGGCAGCGTCGTAGGCCGCGACGACGCGCAGCCCCGTTCCGCTGATGGTGGTGTAGGCCAGTAGTGTGTGCCGGTCCTCCCGCACCCGCCGGATGCACTCCTCCATCTGTTCCGGCGGGATGTGGTCGAAGTCCGCCATACACAGGTGCGTCCATTCGCGGATATGCTCCTTGCATTTGCCTCCGCCGAAGCGCACCGCCACGGCGAAACACGGGCAGACACTCTTCTCGTGTCCCGCCGCGTCCTTCTGTCCCTGCGACAGGAATTCCCGGTAGCGGCGCGTGTGTTCGGCCGTATCCGCGTCGTGTCGGATCAGTTCGACGATATGTTCCAATGCGATGTCTGTGGGTTTCAGTCCCCTGTAGCCTCTGAACAGGCTGAGCGTTGTTTTTTTCATAATAAAAGAATTTTTTAGGTAAACATTCGTGTCCGTCTCGGTTTGTCCGTCGTGACAGTGTTGCGAAGTAGCAAATTACTCACGAAACCGCCAAATTCCTCGGTACCCACATGTCAGTACCGAAAACGGGCAGATTTAATGGTTTTAACGAATCTTAGCAGAGTTGTTACGCATGATATAGCGATAAATTAAATTCAAATGTTAAAACAAATTTTGATTGAATTATGAAAGCAGCTTATTTTTTCAGTCCCCATTTAGGGGAATATATCATGCAATTGCAACACGTTGTCCCCGTCGACGGACGTCTGTTGAGTGAAGAAAGTCTGGCCCGTCGGGCCCGCATGTCCAAGACCACTGTCGAGCGGATAAAAAAGGGGTAGAAAAGCATCTGTATGCCTACTACGCCATCCTTCGTATCTATTGGGAAGCCTGCCAGGACAGTCAGGTTCTTCCTCCGGACCGTTTCCTCCGTGAGCTCCACCGCAGTCTGGAAGCCGATCACCGGCTCCGTCACGGCGACTGATGCCAACGTGTTGCAGGACCGGCCCGGTGCCGGTCCCTGCTTTTTCGGCAGTGTGCCACCCTGGCCTCCCGAAAACGCAACTTCTCTCTATATAGATACAAGGTTATTGAATTGTTAATGGTTTTAACGATCACTCTCCCCTGCGCGCGCGTGAGAAAGGTGTATATAGGGGGTGGAAGGGTGTCACATCCGGCGCTGAAATTTCGGATAATCCTTGTTTATTTGCCGGGAAATACGTTTCTTTGTATGGAAAGAATGAAAAGTCAGCAATGAAAGATAAGATAAATCTGAATAATTATCGGCTTACGGGGTTGGAAGAACCCAGTGACGAGCTTTTGGCTGCCTTGATGAAAGAAGTGGCTGAAGAGGCCGTACGTAAGCGTCGCCAGGCCCGCAGCGAATATTTCAAGCACTTGCGCGATTATTCCGATGAACGCATGAAGGCATGGAAGGACCGTATTGAACAAGCTAAAGCCGATGTATATGAGCAATGACAATCCCCATCGTCCTGTACTGATTGTGATAGCCGGCCCCAATGGTTCGGGAAAAACCTCTATTACATCGCGTATCTTGCGTCATGAATGGATGGAAGATGCTGTGTATATCAATCCGGATATAATCGCTCAGGAAAAGTTTGGTGATTGGAATTCTTATGATGCCGTGATGCAATCGGTGAAATATTGTGAGGCCTTGCGTGAGGAATGTCTTCTTCAAAGGCGGAGTCATATTTTTGAGACCGTTTTGTCTGCCGAAGATAAGGTTGATTATGTTATTCGTGCACGTCGTGCAGGCTTTTTCATTCGTCTGTTTTTTGTGTGTACAGCAGATCCTACAATAAATGCTTCCCGCATTGCTGGTCGCGTCATGGAGGGTGGTCACGATGTACCTATTACAAAAATTATTTCCAGATATTATAAATCGCTGGCCAACGGTCGCATTCTTTCACAGGTCGTAGATCGGGCATATTTTTATGACAATTCAGTCGACGACAGAGACGCCTGTCTTCTTTTCCGTTTGGCAGACGGACATCTGGTCAAGCGATATGTAAACGAAATCCCTCAGTGGGCAAAAGGTATTTATTCCTCGATTCTGTAGCGATAATATTATCTCTGTGAAACTCTGTGTCCTCTGTGGTGAATTACAAATCATCTTCTAATGATATACCTGAAAAAACTCCCTTTTGTCGACACCTTTGACTCCATGCGTGAAGTGGTTGAGATAGACAACCTGGCAAACCTGAAGAAGCACCTGTCGGCGCTCCACAGCTGGGTCCCCTCCCACTACCGTAAGGCAGATTATACGCTGGTGATCGACGCATCCTTCGTCACCGACCCCTTGCGGTTGCTCAGCGCGTTGCCTACCCCGGAACAGAAGGCGGTCATGACCCTGGTAGGCATGAAAGCCGACGAATACCTCACTTGGCCTCTGGACGAAGATGAAGAGCTGATGATGCAGACCCTCCATCTGGTCATCTCCTACGAAGACGGAGACCAGTGGCGGCTCTACATGCCCGACTGCATCCGTCGGGAACTGTACCGTGCGCAACGCGCCGAATTCATGAACCTGCTCAGCAGGATGTCGAGGCTAAAATAGAAAACAGAATAAGGTGGCGCATTCACCATTTATCATTTATCATTAACCATTAGCTAACTCCGGTTTTTGAAAACTTTATGAGGAAGGCATCCCAAAGGGGCTTTCCCTGAGGCGTATGTCGAAATTGGAGACTTCCCCGAGAATGCCGCTTTGAAGAAACAGAAGAAGCGTTAGCTACTTGGCATATGCACGTGCATAATTCGTGTATGTACTTTATTATCTACTTGCCGGGCCAACGGTATCTCCGCCCTGGCTTATTTGAAGAATCTTTTTCGTGAGGTGGTCAAAGGGCGCAGGGATTATGAGAATCTGCTGCCGATGACCATCGGAATCAATACTAACAAACTTTAAAATCAAGTCCGGTTTTTGAAAACTTTAAGAGGAAAGCTTCCTAAAGGGGCTTTCCCGATGGGGTATGTCGAAATTGGAGGCTTACAATTTATGACAACAGCAGTTGAAAATAATAAAAGAATAGCGAAGAATACACTGTTATTATATTTTAGAATGTTGCTCCTAATGATTATAAGTTTATACACAAGTCGTGTAGTTCTTAATGCATTGGGAGTAGAGGATTATGGAATATACAATGTGGTAGGTGGTGTAGTGGTGCTTCTCTCATTTCTAAATAATGCAATGGCTGGTAGTACACAGCGTTTTCTGAACTTTGAAATTGGTACATTGAATAAAGATGCTTTGCAAAGGGTCTTTTCAACCAGTGTTCATATCCATATTCTCATTGCAATCATAGTATTGATTTTAGGAGAAACAATAGGATACTGGTTTTTGAACACACAAATGAATATCCCAGAAACTCGTATTACAGCTGCAAATTATGTGTATCAATTTTCGCTGATTACGTGTGTAATAAATTTCTTATCTGTCCCATATAATGCAACAATTATTGCACATGAAAAGATGTCGGCATTTGCTTATATTTCAATTCTTGAGGGTATATTAAAGCTTACAGTAGCGATTGCTGTCTATTATGTGCCATTTGATAAATTGATATTTTATGGGCTTTTGATGTTGCTTGTTGGAATAGTTAATAATGTGTGTTATGTTTTGTATGCTTTTATTCATTTTGTGGAGTGTAAAAGTATTTCCAAACAAATTCATAAAGAGAAGATGCGTGAAATGCTCGCTTTTTCAGGTTGGACAATATTTGGAAATTTAGGGTATATTCTTCATACTCAGGGAATAGCAATCGTTATAAATATGTATTTTACTGTAGTGGTAAATGCTGCTCAGGGTATTGCGAATCAAGTAAATGGAGTTGTTCAGCAATTCTTAAATAATTTTATATTGGCTTTAAATCCGCAATTGGTAAAATGTTATGCATCGGGAGATTTGCATACTATGCACAAACTTATTATAAGAGGATGTAAGTTCTCATTTTGTCTTGTAGCCTTTTTTGTGCTTCCATTGGTTCTTGAGATACATAAAATTTTGCAAATATGGTTGGGCATTGTTCCTGAGTATACTGTAATTTTTGTACGTATAGTTTTACTTATTTTGTTAGTTAACTCATTTACAGGCGTGTTGACTACGTCAAAGGGTGCAACGGGAAATATAAAGAATTATCAGATTCTACTAACTATAATAGGAGCTTTTCATTTGCCATTATCGTGGCTGTTTTTTGAGTTAGGGTATGGTCCTGAGTACTCAATGTACGTATATTTCGCTATTGCAGTTATTTTGCAGATAGTGCGTATCTGGTTTGTATGTATGTCAATAAATCTATTGAAAAAACGTTTTTTCTTTGAGGTTGTAGTGCGTTGTAGTTTGGTTCTTTTTATTAGTTCTGTATTACCTGTTATATTGCATTTATATCTTTCAAGCGGCCTGATTTCAACTATTTATGTATGTATTAGTGGCATGATTTCCGTTATGGTCTCTTCCTTGCTAATTGCTTTAACCAAATATGAACGTCAAATGTTGTTCGCATATGTATCGGCTAAATTGCATGGACATGAAAGATAGCATATTAGTTTTCTAATACTTAAAAATGATATTATAATAATAGGTTTAGCATGAACATTTTACTTCTTGGAGGTACAGGATCAATGGGTATTCCATTGTGTCGAATGTTAAGAGAATGTGGACATAAGGTTGTTGTTACGTCGCGAAGTGAGCATAGTGAAAATGGAGTTTGTTTTATTAGAGGTAATGCATTAAATGTAAACTTTCTTGCTCAATTGATGAGAAATCATTATGATGCTGTCGTTGATTTTATGGTTCGCTCAGAGAATGGAACAAGAGCAGCAATGGATATCATTTTGCCTTCTTGTGATCAATATATATTCTTATCTTCTTCAAGGGTTTTTGCTCCAATAAATAATACTGAAGAAAAATGCATAACAGAAAGTTCACTACGTCTTTTGGATGTGTGTAATGACAAACAATATGTGGAGAGTAATGAATATGCGCTTGAAAAGGCGCGAGAGGAAAATCTGTTTTTTAAATCGGGGTATAAAAACTGGACGATTGTGCGTCCTACATTAACATACAATGCCTATAGACTTCAGTTTGCTTATGGAGAAAAAGAAGATTGGCTTTTTAGAGTATTACACGATCAAAGCGTGATTTTTCCCAAAGATATGGAAAATGTGAAAACGGCTATGGTATATGGATGTGATGTAGCCAAAGCTATTTTGGGACTTATTGGAAATAGGAAAGCTTTAGGAGAATCCGTAAATGTTGTGTCCGAGGAATATATGACATGGGGGGAAATCTTAGAAGTATATAAGGCGATAATAGAAAAAAAGGTAGGAAAGCGAATAAAGGTTTTCTATGTTAAGAATTCTCTTAATTTGTCAAAATCGTTGGGAAATTATTACCAAGTAAAATATGCTCGTGGAATAAACAGGTGTTTTTCAAATAAAAAATTGAAATACCTGATAGGAGATATATCTTTTACTCCAATGAAAGATGGACTTGAGAAGTGTGTAAGTGAATTTTTGAATGACGTTCGTTTTCAAACAATAGATTGGAGGAGGCAGGCCTGTTATGACAGAATAAGTGGTGAACTAACTTCATTAAAAAATATTCCAACTAAAAAAGCTGTTTTCTTTTACTTGTGTCATCGGTATATGCCTGGTTGGTTATTAAGGAGATTATATGTATTAAAGCAATTATTGAAAAATTAATTTTGTTATAGAGACAATGAATTATACGGTAGAAAAGCATACGCAGATTTTGATAGCCTTACTTAAGGCACACCGAATTAAGAAAATTATAGCAAGCCCTGGTGCGACAAATGTTTGTTTGGTTGGTAGCTTGCAAAGTGATCCTTATTTTGAAATATACAGTTCTGTTGATGAACGTTCTGCTGCCTATATCGCATGTGGTATGGCAGCTGCAAGTGGAGAGCCTGTTGTATTAACATGTACTGGTTCAACAGCCTCGCGTAATTATATTCCAGGGTTAACAGAGGCTTATTATAGAAAATTGCCTGTATTGGCTATTACTTCATCCCAACATTTTGGGCGTGTTGGTCAGTATGTTCCTCAAGTAATTGATAGAAGTTCTCCTTTAGCAGATATAGTGATGGAAAGTGTGCAGGTAGATTGTGTTTATACAGAAGAGGATGAATGGGCATGCTGTGTGAATATAAATAAAGCCCTGTTGGCTCTGCGTAAAGCAGGAGGAGGACCGGCGCATATTAATTTGCGAACTACATACAATCAGGATTTTTCTGTTCAAACACTTCCTCCAGTAAAATGTATTACTCATATTTCAGATTTTAAGAATATGCCTTCTTTGGATGACTTCAAACATATTGCTATTTTGGTAGGAGTTCATAATAAATGGTCTGAAGAATTAAAGTCTGCGGTCGAAGATTTTTGTGGAGCGTACAATGCTGTGGTGGTACGAAATCATGCAAGTAATTATACTGGTGAATACGGATATAATCCGGATTTGATAATAAATATGAAGCAGTACATACCTCAAACAGAAAAAGCAGATTTGGTGATTTATATTGGTTCTATATCAAGATATAACTCAGGAATGAATGAAAAGGCCATGTGGCGAGTTAATCCGGATGGTATAATACGCGACTTCGAAAAGAAGTTAACGCATGTTTTTGCAATGGAAGAGGCTGATTTCTTTAGATTTTATGCGAATCAGAAGAAAAGCATAAAACGTAACAGTTATGCAAAACAATGGCAGGAAGAAGTGAGAAATATCTTGGAGGAAATTCCCGAATTACCTTTCTGTAATGTTTGGATTGCTCAAATGTTAAGTAGAAACTTGCCTGCTCATTCCGTATTTCATCTTTCAGGCTCTAATACGGCACGAGCATGGAATTTCTTTCCAATAGCAAGCACTGTAGAGTGCTATTCCAATGATGGTGCTATGGGCATTGATGGGCAGATTTCGGCTCTTGTAGGTGAATCATTGGTGAACCCTGAAAAACTGCACTTTGGTGCCGTCGGTGATTTGACTTTCTTTTATGATATGAATTCGTTAGGCAATCGTCATATAAAAAATAACATTCGTTTGCTTGTAGTTAATAATGGCAAAGGTGCAGAGTTCAGAATATATTCACATACAGCTGCTACATTTAAAGAGGAAGCGGATAAATATATGGCAGCAGCAGGTCATTATGGAAATAAGTCCAAAACATTGATAAAGCATTATGTAGAAGATTTGGGTTTTGAATATTTAACAGCTTCAACAAAGGAAGAGTTTTGTGAAGCGATGAAACGTTTTACTATTCCTGTATTAACAGAACGCTCAATGGTATTTGAAGTTTTTACAGACAGCAAAGATGAAAGTGATGGCATATATGCAATGAATCATATTGTGTCGAATCTTTCCGGAAAGACAAAGGACAAAGCAAAAGAATTCATAAAAGTAATAGCAGGAGAAAAGGGACTGAGTAAGATTAAGGGAATTTTGGGTAAATAGTATTAATTCTAAATTTATGAGTAATTAAATTATTGTTAGTATAGATTGGGCAAGGCTTTGGGTGTGTGGCTTTTTGGACATTATGTATACTGTTTTGATATTCCTTATGATAATACTTCATAGTATTAGCAAGTTGCATATTTTGTGCCATTGTTTTATACCATTGTTAAGGTTGTGTTGTGTCTATGTTTCTTTGCAGTGATGATAGCTCCCTTAGGGCTTCAGAAAGCTATAATGCCATGTTTATATTATCTTGATTCTGTGTAGAGGATTGACTATGTAACCTTAATTACAATTCTGTTTTCCTATTTCCTGATTTTAATAGTATCAAAACTATTTCCATTCGTATTAAGCGAGCATAGGATATATTTGATTGAAATAGATAGTTGTGGAGTTTGAATATGAAATTTGTAGATAATAGTAAATAGGAGGTTTATGCGGATAGGAATTATTACGCAGCCTTTGCGTACAAATTATGGAGGTTTATTACAAGCTTATGCTTTACAGACAGTTTTGGAAGGGGCAGGACATGATGTAAAGGTGTTGGATGAGCCGTTTAGGAAGAGACTTCCTTTATGGAAGATCCCTTTTTCCTTGGTTAAAAGAAGTGTACTGAGATTCATATTTAAGCGAGATGTAACAATCTTTGATGAATATAAGTATAATAGGACATATCCTGTTATTAGTCAATATATTACACCTTTTATACAGCAGCATATTCATCGGGTTGAGGTAAGATGTTTTACACTATTGAAGGCAGAGGATTTTGATGCATTGATTGTTGGAAGTGATCAAGTCTGGCGGCCGGTTTACAATTCAGATATATATAGGTCTTTTTTGAATTTTGCAGAAAACTGGAAAGTTAAACGTATAGCTTATGCGGCTTCATTTGGATCGGATAATTGGGAATATTCGTCCGATCAAACAATGGTATGTGGGCGACTTTTGAAGCTTTTTGATGCAGTCTCAGTACGTGAAGCATCTGGTGTGGAGCTTTGCAAGAAACATTGGAATGTGGATGCTCTTCATCTCTTAGACCCCACAATGCTTTTAAATGTAGAAGATTATATAAAACTGTTTGAAGAAGCCAATACGCCTAAAAGCTCGGGTAACTTATTGAACTACATTCTGGACTATACTTCCGAAAAAGAGATAATTATTCAGCAAATTGCTAATGAAAAAGGACTTCAACCATTCCGAGTGAACTCGAAGGTTGAGGATAGGAAAGCTGCGTTGCAGGATCGCATTCAGCCACCCGTAGAGCAATGGCTTCGTGGCTTTTTTGATGCCGAATTTGTGGTGACAGACTCCTTTCATGCTTGTGTATTTTCAATATTGTTCAAAAAACAATTTGTTGTATTGGGAAATCCAAGAAGAGGTATGGCAAGGTTTGAATCTCTACTTTCTATGTTTGGGCTTGATGATAGGTTGATTACATCTGTTGAGAAATTAAATGGTTTAAAAGTTATAGACTTTGTGGAGGTGGATGAAAAGTTAAACGATATGAGAAGGAAAGCGATGCAGTTTTTGTCTAGTTTAGAATAATATAATGTATTATCGAGTTATGTGCATGATAAGTGTGATAGTGCCAGTTTATAACGTCGAGAAGTTCTTGTCACGTTGTATTGAAAGTATATTATCTCAAACATATATTAACTTGGAGCTTATACTGATAGATGATGGCTCTTTAGATACAAGTGGTCGTATATGTGATGAGTATGCATTGAAAGATGCTCGTGTTCGTGTGTTTCATAAGGAGAATGGTGGCGTTAGTTCTGCACGTAATTTAGGCATAGCAAAAGCGGTAGGTGATTGGATAATGTTTGTAGACGGTGATGATTGGGTTAATATAAATGCAATAAAATATGCCTCTCAATATTTTAATGGGAGTGATTTAATACGTTTTTCGTATAAATCTGTTTATTCAGAAGATGGACAACAAACTGAGGATTTTAAGCTTAAAATATACGATTCGAAAGATTCTTTTCTTTCTGACGTAATAACACAGAGAACTTATGTCGCTGTATGGGGCACATTTTATAAGAGAGAGTTATTTACTCCAGACGTGCAATTTGATCCTTTGATTCCTGTTGGAGAGGATTGGCTTGTATTTGTCAAGCTCTTAAATATTAGCCAGTCATTTAAAACTATAGATAAGCCAATATACTTTTATAACCAATATAACCAAAATAGTTGCATGTCTTCAGCTTCACTAAAGAAAAAATGCACTGTTTTTGGGGCTATTGAACAAATAGGGAAAAGTATAGACATTAAATTGCATGGGAAAGAATTGCAATACATTAAATTAGTTCAGTTATATAACATCTTAGTATCAATCATTTTTTTGAAAGGAAAGACCGGAATGATAGCTTATACATTTGAACACGTTTCTGTTTGTTGGCATGAGATATTGACAGCAAATGTGAATTTCAAAATTAGGTTTTTGCTCATCAGCTTATTCTTGTATTGGAAGGTGAGTATTTATTTAATTAATACTACAAATAGATAATATCATAAATGTTGATTATGACATATTGATCTGGAAGTCATTATACAGGTCTAAGCAAGTTTGTTGGAATACCAAATAATTTATGGCTGTTTAATTAGATTGGAGTGATTTTGTTGACTGTATTTGGTTTTTAAATATGTAAATATGAAAGTTTCATTAAATCAATGTAGACCTCTGTCGTTTCTTATAATTTCGTTTATAGGCTACATTTTAACTCCTAGAACTCAAGAGTTTTCATATCCTATTTATTATATGACTGTAGCAGTTGCTATAATTTCATTAATGTCATATTATAAATGTAGAAAGAAAAACAACTTTCTAGACTTTGATACTTTGTTTATTACAATTTGCTATTTGATAGGCTATTTTGCTACTTTTTTTTATAATCAACCTTATTATAAAGCATTTTTTATATTTGAATTTAATTATTCATATTTGAATTCGGGGGCTTGGCTTTTTACAATCGGAATGAATGCATATTATTGTGGAAGTCTATTTGTTAAGTCTAATAAGAAAATCTCTAATAATAATGTTAAGATTTATCCTACAAAAATTCTTTTTATTATTAATATAGGATTAATGCTTGCATTTATATTATGCGGCGGAATAGGCTTTTATCAACGAGTATATGCGGATGTCGGTGGTGAAGGCGGAGGCTTAACTGTTTATGTTCAATTATTATTGACAATTATTTCTATTATGCTGATAGTGATTGAAATAAGGAATAAATTTGTTGAGAAAGATTATAAGATTCACTATCTTTATTTCATAACAATAATTCTTTTTGCTTTTTTGCTCCTTTATTTAGGCAACCGTACAACAGCTTCAATGTTGATTTTACCTATGATAGGACTTTTAACACATTGGTTTAAACCTATTAAGTTTAGAGTGTTTATTATATTCTTAATTTTCGGAATTTTTAGCATGTGGATTGTACAACAATTACGGACAGGTGAAAAAGTAAGTATGAATATTTCTTATCCAGCTCTTATGCTTATGGATATGACTATTCCTTCGAGAACAATATATGAAGGTATGGAAATTGTTGATAATGAAGGTTTTAATTATGGTGAAACGATGTTTTCGCCTATCATAGGTGTTGTTCCAGGTTTGGCTGGTATTATATTAGGAAAAAGTGGTTATGGATCTGCGGAATTATTTACAAAATATGCCTATGATAAGTTTAATGTTCCTGAAGAAAATCAGATAGGTTTAGGTAGTACAATAATAAGTGACATATATTTATCTTTTGGAGTTGTGGGGGTAATTCTCTGTATGTGGCTTTTGGGTAGGATTATACATATAGTTGAATTGAAAAGTACAGATGGAGAATTATTTTCATCTTTTTTATTAGGGGCCTTTTTGGCAAACAGCGTTTTTTGGGCAAGAACTTCCTATGCGTATCCCGCTAGGCTTATTGTATGGGGTTCTTTACTAATGTTATTTTACATATCCATTCTTTTTACTTATCGTAAATATAAAGCTCATGAATAGTTGTTTGAAAATTGTTATTTTTGTACCGGGCTTAAATATAGGTGGTATAGAGAAAGTGTTTTTGAATTATGCATCCTTGCTTTCAGAGGCAAGGAGTGAGGTTGTTCTTCTTACTTGTCATGAGAATACTGATTTAATAAATATAATTCCGAAAAAAGTTAATTGTGTAAATTTACGTACCAATAAATTATCTAAATCTATATTCCAGATAGTAAGATTCTTTAAAGAATATAGACCAGATTATATTTTGACTGCTAATGCTGCTACTATAGCAATAATATTTGCTAAATATCTATCTTTTAGTAAAGTAAAGATTATAGCTTCCCACCATAATTATATCAATAATGAAATTCATTATTTTATCGATAGATTGTTGTTGTATAAAGCATATAATCTGTGTTGGAAAGTAATCGCTGTTTCTTCTGGTATTAAAAAACATTTGGAGGAATTTGGAGTAAGGAAAAGCAAAATAGAAGTGATTACTAATCCTATTAATACTAGCGAGATAGATAGGATGATAATCGAAAGTACAATTGATTTACAAGGGCCATATATAGTATTCTTGGGGAGGCTAAGTGTCGTGAAAAATCTATTGTTCTTGCTAAGTTCTTTTCAGAATGTCATCTCTCGATTTGAAATGCTAAAATTATATATTGTTGGAGATGGACCAGAAAAAATAAATATTGAAAACAAAATAACAGAATTTGGTCTGATAGGAAAAGTTATTCTTACTGGAGCATTAGATAATCCATATCCCATTCTAAATAAGGCTTCTATAGTTGTTTTACCATCTTTGTCAGAAGCTTTTCCAACCGTTTTATTGGAAGGATTGTATTTGGGCAAGACAATAGTCGCAACTCCAACCAATGGCGCACTTGAAATATTAGGGACTGGTGGTTGGGGTTATGTAAGCACTTCTTTTGATGATGCAAACGAATTTTCGGATTTGATTTTAAGAGGTTTAACTCAACCGATAAATCCAAATAATCTGAGGAAACGATTTGATGAAATGTTTAATCCTCAAAATTCGGTAAGTAAGTTAATAAAATTGATGGATATCAATCAATAACAAGCATTCTTTTTTTATACGAGTTTTGCAGATTCCTTTTGCATAAGTTTTTATTTTAAATCATACCACATGTTATATAATACTGAAACGCCATTGTTGTCCATTATTATCCCTTGCTATAATAGTGCTCGATTTATAAGTAATACGATAGAGATGTTATATAATCAAGGACTAGATGAATGTGAATTAATTTTAGTGGATGATGGCTCTGTAGATAATACATTAGAAGTATTAAACCGATTCAAGGATAATGAAAAAGTGTTTGTGATTCATCAAGATAATCAAGGTGTGAGCATGGCTAGGAATCATGGGCTTGCAACTGCCTGTGGACGATATGTCTATTTTTTGGACAGTGATGATACATTAACTAATAATACTTTAACACACTTCCGAAAAGTATTGCAAGAGCATCAATCATGCCAAATGTTTGCCTTTGGCTATGAGATGCGAGAAAATAATGTATTGAGGAAGCAATATGTATTTCCTGCTTTCGATGGTATGGAGTGGAATGGACGTGTATTAATGCGAAATTTTTTAAACAAGAAGTTTTGTGCTCATATATGTAGTGGCATATATGAACGGGATTTCTTAATAAAGAATAATCTTGTCTTCCGAAAGGGACTACACATAGGAGAAGACGTTTTGTTTTTATTTCAAGCATTATTAGCAGCCGATAAGATTTTTTATTCATTACGAACCTGTTTTATTTATCAAGTTAGGGATGATTCGGCTATGCAGGGATATAAGTCATATAGTGAAAAGCAATATCTATCGCATACCGTTCTGCGCGAATTTCTTCTGCCAATAGGCGTAAAAGATAAATTCCTATCTAATTACATTAATTTCTTTCTCCTGTTTTCTTATATTTCAAATTTGCGTTACTATTTGAGATCGGATTGCAAAAACAGAGTCTTGAATCACCAGTTTCTTAAAGATGGAAACATACGGTATAAGTCAAACTATACCGGGAATTTACCTTATTGGATTGCTATGAAAGTTATGATGATAATCCCCCTACGATTGGTTCTTAGAATATTTAAGGGACCTTTCTGATGTGAGAAATTTGCCTGAACTTCACTTGGTAAATTGTGTATTTTACCCATGCTAAACTGAAATATATGAAGCTTTTTGATTATTTGATTGTTGGGAGTGGCCTCTTTGGTTCTGTATTTGCAAATGTGGCTCACAAAAAAGGTAAATGTTGTTTAATTATCGACAAGCGCTCCTATATAGGTGGTAATGTCTATACGGTGAATATTAAAGGAATTAATGTGCATAAGTATGGTGCACATATTTTCCATACCAGTAGTAAACAGGTATGGGATTTTGTAAACTCGTTTGTAGAGTTTAATCGTTACACTAATTCTCCGGTAGCCAATTATAAAGGGAAGTTATATAATCTTCCTTTCAATATGAACACATTCTATCAGATGTGGGGAGTGACTACACCGGAAGAAGCTGCCGAGAAGATTGCACTTCAACGGCAAGAAGCAGGTATTGTCAATCCTCAGAATTTGGAAGAGCAGGCTATATCCTTAATCGGTAAAGATATTTATTATACACTGATAAAAGAGTACACTGAAAAACAATGGGGAAGAAAAGCAACTGAACTGCCTGCATTTATTATTAAACGTCTACCTGTCAGATTTACATTTGACAATAACTATTTCAATGACAAATATCAGGGCATTCCCATTGGTGGATATACAGCTTTGATTGAAAAAATGTTGGATGGGGTTGAAGTGAGATTGAATACGGATTATTTCGATAATAAATCTTATTTTGATTCCATAGCTGACAAGGTGATATATACGGGTGAGATAGATCGCTATTTTGATTATTGCTTCGGACATTTGGAATACAGAACGGTACGCTTTGAAACAGAATTACTGGAAGGGGTTGCCAATTATCAAGGGAATGCAGTGGTTAACTACACGGACGCCGAGACTCCTTATACGCGTATCATAGAACATAAACATTTTGAATTTGGACAACAACCGGATACAGTAATATCAAAAGAATATTCCACGGAGTGGAAGCCCGGTGATGAACCTTATTATCCGGTGAATGATGATAAAAACAGCGCTTTGTATGCGAAATATAAGGAATTAGCAGACCGACAGGATAAAGTGTTTTTCGGTGGGCGTTTGGCTGAGTATCGGTATTATGACATGCATCAGGTAATAGAGAAAGCGTTGGAATTGGCGGAAAGAATTTTATCATAAATATCTGAAAGAAAATATGGAAAAGACGTTGGTGTCAATTATTACCCCAATGTATAAAGGGGCTAACTTTGTGGGGGAAACAATTGAATCTGTACAGCATCAGACATATACAGATTGGGAAATGATTATAGTGGATGACTGTTCGCCAGATGATGGAGCTGGAATACAAGTGGTAAAACAATATTCAGAGAAAGATCCTCGTGTGAAGTTGATAGAGAGTAAAGTAAATTCGGGGTCCTCAGGAGCTCGTAATATCGCTTTACGTCAAGCTAAAGGGAAATATATTGCTTTTCTCGATTCGGATGATCTTTGGCATCCTAACTTTCTTGAAACTCAGTTGGAATATCTCAAGAAACAAGATGCAGTTTTGGTCTTTTCGTCTTATCGGAGAATTGATGAAATGACGAAACAAGAAATTTTGTCGCCATTTATTGTACCGGAGAAGGTGACCTATAAATCTTTATTGAAGACCTGTCCTATATTTCCATCCACTGCAATTTATGATGCAGAAAAATGTGGGAAATATTATTTTAATGAAAAGATGGGAAGTTTGCGTGATGATTATGTGTATTGGCTTGCAATGCTTAAAGACATTAAATATGGTTACGGCAATAAAGAAATACTGGTTGATTATAGGTTACGTAAGTCTTCTGTTACAGCAAATAAAAAGAAAGTGATTTATCCTCAGTGGCGTGTTTTGCGTGAAGTGGAAAAATTACCACTACTTGTTTGCGTCTATAATATTTGTTGCTGGGCAGTGATTTCCTATTTTAAATATCGGAAATAGTTTGTGAATATGAAGAATCAAAAGGGGCAAGCTACGGATTAGATGTGTGAAAATGAACTACAAGGAACTTGATACCCAGAAGATAAAGGACTATATCCAGGCGCATCCCGACGGGGTGGAGGTGGAGGACATCATCGCCCACAGCGGAGCGGAGAAGCTGCGGGTGTATCCGGCCCTGTTCGAACTGGAGCAGGAGGGATGGCTCACGGTGACGGAACGGGAGGAGCTGGGGAGTGCGAAGAGGGTGAAGCTTCACCCCTGACCTTTCTCCGAAAGATAGGGGAGGAGATACCTGAAGAATGAAATCGGGCGAAGCAGCGACAGAGCGGCTTCGCCCGATTTTTGTTTGGAAGTGAAGAAGGATGAATCAAAAAGCTTTGCTTTCAGTTGTTTATGCGACTTCTTTTCTTTACTTTTGCAGAAAAAGAAATATGGAGAAATCGAAAATATATAAGAAACTGGAAGATTTGAAGGCTGAAATGCATGAGCCTGTAGCGACTTATGGTAAACCGTCGGAAACGGTTCAGGACGTGGTAGCTGACTATGTGTGGGAAGACGTCAGAATAGGTATGGAGCAGTACAGACGCGGGGAGTGCAGAAGTGTGGAAGAGTTTCTGAAGAAGTATGGAAGGTGAATATAATTTGCTTGTCTCTTCTCGGGCTGAACAGAGAACATTGTATTTCTATTATTCAAAGATAAAGATTAACTATCAAGTATCAGATATTAGATGTTGGAAAATCGGGCGGAGCGACTGAGAGGTGGCTTCGCCCGATTTTTGTCTGGGGACAGAGGATGATTGTGGCGGTGGAGATTTGGTTTTCTGCGAGGAATTGTGTATCTTTGTTATACGAAGACGGGAACAGAAAAAGAATGGATATGAAGACGACTCAGGAATATATTCAACTGTTGAAGGAGTATAAGCAGAAACGGGGAATACTTTATGGTATATCCCGCATTGGTATTTTCGGATCTGTAGCTCGTGGAGAGCAGACGGAGGGTAGTGATGTGGATGTTTGTGTGGACTTGACAGTGCCCAGTATATTCAGTCTGGTGCATATTAAAGAGGAATTGTGCCAGTTGTTCGGTTGTGAGGTTGATGTGGTCCGCATCCGTCAGAATATGGATGCCCTGTTGAAACGGAATATTATGGAGGAGGGAATTTATGTATAAGAAAGAGCATGTCTTGCATCTGTTAGGACATCGTTAAATCGAATCTTCCGGAAATGCTTGTGGTGGTTGAAGATATGATATCGTTTGTAGAGAGAGACGACGAGTGATAATACAAGCTCAAGTATTAGGTATGAAAAATCGGGCGAAGCAGCGACAGAGCGGCTTCGCCCGATTTTTTTGTTTGGAAAGTAGGGGACCGGAAACAGAAAGCGTCAATAGACATTGAAGAAGACTTCCTGACTGGAGATGTATTGGCCTCCTACCGTGACTTGTACCAGGAATTTGCAATCGGCTTTTCCGGTGATGTGAAGTTCGCTGTAGGGCATGAACAGCACGTAGTCGTTGAAAATACAGGAATCGTAGTTGGATATAAAGGAACCGCCGCAGCAGACTTGCCCGTCTACCGAACGATAGGCGCCGTTGTAGTCCATGAGGCGGGTGCCGTTGGCAAAGCTGAAGTAGGCCGCACAGTTGCCGGGAAGGCCTCTTACTCCATAAGTCTGGAACCGGACGTGTATCTTCATGCCTTTGACAAGGCCCTGGCGCTTGTTGTGTTCTACCCATACTTGTTCGATGGATGCCTTTAGAGCGGCTTGCCTTACTGTCATTTGGGTGGTTTTGTCGCCTGCCTTGACATATACATTCGCACTGCGGGTGGCTCCGGTGGGATTGGACTCCCACTTCAGCAGGAAAGCGGTTTCTGTTTGGGTGCGTATGGTAAGCCAGTTGGCATCGGTCCATACTTCATAGTCTTTCAAGTTTGTTTCGTTGACGTATTTGCCGGTCTTGGTACGCACGGGATATGCCTTCTCACTTTCATTGCCGGGGATGTCGACGGTGTGAGGTATGATCCATCCTTCGATAGACAAAGGAAGCTCCAGGTCGGATAGGCTTCTGAAATTGATAAAGGCGCCTGTACGGTTACGGTATGAATCCAGTAGGGATGTGTATGGATTGTCGTTCGCATGTTCATTGGAATGTTTGAGCGCATGGGTGATGGTGTCATTGGATATAACCTCGGAATACAGGGCGTAGGTTCCGCTTATGAATATGACATGGGGCTTTTGTTCTGACTGCTCCTGGCCGGAGGCGCTGTATAGAGAGAAGAATGTATCGGCTAAAAGGTTGGCTGACACAAATGTAAACTTGTAGTGGAAGGAATCTTTGCCGCTTCCGTAGTATTCGATCGTCCGGTTATCGTATATCTTGATGTATCCTTTTCCCGGCGAATCGTTGACGGTATCGAAATGAAATGTGTACAGAAGGTTCTGTCCCTGGATAGGCATGAAGATGCCTGCCAGAATGAGGAGTGTGAGTAATGCAAATTTTTTCATGGCCTGATATAATAGAGGGTTAACAATCATGCTGCTTCAACGTATAGGACAAAAGTAAACAAAATAATGGAGAAATGGGCTCGAGTTGGTAAAATAATTTTTATGATGGGGTAGTGGACGGTTGGGGTAGAGAAAGATTGCAGCGGTGGAGATTTGGTTTTCTGCAGGGATTTGTATATCTTTGTAAAAAGAATATATATGTATGGATCGTAGAGAATACATATTGCAGTCTATCAAAAATAGGTCGGCAGAGATAATGCCGATGAATGCTAAGGTCATTCTTTTTGGCTCTCAGGCTCGTGGTGACTATCACGAGGGGTCTGATTGGGATATCTTGATTCTGCTGGACAAACAGAAATTGTCTCCTTCTGATTTTGATGAATTTGCGTATCCTTTGTTTGAGCTGGGTTGGATGATAGATGCGGAAATTCATCCGATGCTTTATACCTTTAGTGATTGGGAACGTAGAAATATGCTTCCGCTTTATAAGGATGTTTTAAAAGAGGGAATTGAGTTATGCTGCTAAAACTCATAGTGGTGTGATACATTTAATTGGGGCAAAGTTTGTTACACAAGGGCTTTTGGAGCGAGAATATGGAAGGCTTTTCTCTCGTTTATATGAATTAAGACAATCGGGAGATTATGATGACATGTATGATATAACGGAAGAGGAAGTGATGCCTTATATGGAGAGTACGGAGCTTTTTGTGGCCAAAATGGAAAGTTTGATGACGTTATAAATATAATAGAATGAAGAATCGGGCGAAGCTGAGGAATGGCGGCTTCGCCCGATTTTTGTTTGGGGACGGAAGAAAATAGTATCTTACCTTGTAATGCTATAGAATATTTTTATAACTTTGTCATGGCGAAGGATTTTCTTGGCTTTACAAACTAATTAATGCGTCTTCATTTTATACGATGAGTACATATCGATTCATTTTGCGCGACTATCATGCTATTCAGGATGCGGATATTGTCATTGACGGTATTACAGTGTTGTCGGGTATCAATGGCTGCGGGAAAAGTACGTTGTCACGGTGGCTGTATTATGTAATTAAAGGAACGGCTGAATTTGAGAACAACCTGTTGCATGAATATGTGGATAAGTTGACTGCGTGGGTGGATCGGATGGTGTTTGTGTGTAAGGATATCGAACGGATCAGGAAAACAGGCATAGCTTTTCAGGACTCTGCAAGAGGAAAACTTTATGAGATTCAGGAACAACTGAGAGGAACAGGCGCTTATTCGCGAAAGCAGGTTGATGTGGCCAGAGACTTGTTTTTACAGGCTTTATCCATCGTGACGGATACGCTTGAAGAGAACTTGGACGAGGAAATGTCGGAGGTGCGGAAGGAACGTGTCATGAGGTATCTGAATATGAAGGCAGAAGGGAAGACGATCCGGCAGACGATAACCGATTTTACCGAACAGGCCAGTCGATGGATGGACAGGCTTACCACTACGCTCTACAACGACATGGAACAGCGGGAGGTCTCTACCTTTTTCAGAATGCTGGACAGACAGTTTGGGCTACGAGAGGATTGGCCTTCCAATATACAGCTGGAAGAAGACGGAGTAGGTATCATAGACGGACATCTTTCTAACTTGTATAATCTGAGAAATGCCATTTATGTGGATACGCCCATGTCTGTCACATCGGATTTTACGAACAATCGTTTCTGGAATGCGCTGCGGGAGATGATGACGGAAGAAAACAAGAGTAATGAATCGACAGAGGTAAAGAAACTGTTGCTTAGGATAAAAAAGTTGCTGGACGGACAGGCGGTTCTGGAGAAGGACGATACTTCGTTCAGAAGTCCCAGTTTGAATTATGTTTCGAGTGACCAACAGATTCATATCAGGCTGACTGAGGTGGCTACCGGATTCAAGACGTTTTCTTATCTGCAACGGCTGTTGGAAAACGGATACCTGAACGAGGAAACACTTCTGATGATTGATGAGCCGGAGGCGCATCTGCATCCGCAATGGATTGTGGAGTTTGCCCGCATGCTGGTGCTCCTCCACAAGGTGTTGGGGTTGAAGATTATGGTGGCCAGTCATAATCCGGATATGGTATCGGCCATCCATGACATTGCCAATAAGGAGGGGATACTGGACCATACTTGTTTTTATGTGGCCCGTCAGTCGGATACAAACAGACATGCGTTCAGCTATGAGGCACTTGGGCATGAAATCGGGGAGATTTTTGAATCGTTCAATATAGCGATAGACCGAATCAGGGAGTATGGAGCAGCTGGTGTATCTGAATGAGACGGTACGGGAGCATTCGCTTTACCGGTTGTGTCCGGCGTTGCTGAACGAAGTCTCTAACAGAGATTATCCGGGGAGTGATTATTTTGATACTCGTATAGAATGCCTGGATATGGATTCTTATGAGAAGAAGGTGATGCACAAAGCGCAGGCCGACAATACGGTAGATGCGGTTATCGGAGTTGGAACGTATCACAACAACCGCGCGGTCGATGCGCGCCTGTTACTGGTAGAGTTTAGAATGGGATATGAAAGTACCGGAAATCTTTCCAAAACAGAAATGGAACGGAAAGTAGTCTATACCAAAAGCCTTTTGGGTGGAGAAAAGACGGTCAGCAGACAGAGTCTTTTTGTTTTTAGTGAGAAGGTGGCTCCGATGGCTAAAAACTGGTTTGACAGGCAGCAGAAAACCGGGGGAAATTTCAGAGACTGTGAATCGTGTTCGGTGGTAGACTTTGGTCGTAATATCAAAGCATTGTCGGACTTCCCATATGTGCCGGTTTATTCTGAGCAGGCTATTGTGAGAAGTTTCCAACGGAAAGATGGTTGGGAATATATTGAACAAATGGAATTCTGGTGTGAAAAGGCCAGGGAATTGTTGTATAAGAATCCTTTGGAATGCGACCATATCAGGGAAGTCGTGAAAAAGGAGTGGGAGAATTTTAGGAATAGTTGCCGGAGTCTTTCGGATGAAGAGGAATTGGCTGCTGAAATCCTGGAGGAGGATTTTGGGTGGTTGAGCTGAAGTTATGGAATGATGGAGGACATCATCGCCCACAGCGGAGCGGAGAAACTGCGGGTGTATCCGGCCCTGTTCGAACTGGAGTAGGAGGGATGGCTCACGGTGACGGAACGGGAGGAGCTGGGGAGTGCGAAGAGGGTGAAGCTTCACCCCTGACCTTTCTCCGAAAGATAGGGGAGGAGATACCTGAAGAATGAAATCGGGCGAAGCAGCGACAGAGCGGCTTCGCCCGATTTTTGTTTGGGGACAGAGGATGATTGTGGCGGTGGAGATTTGGTTTTCTGCGGGGAATTTCTTTTCTTTGCATAAAAGGAGGTGAAAGATGAAGACAGATGTATTGATTCAATTGAAAGATGCTTTGCAGAAATTGCTACCATCTGGCTCCCATGCTTATCTGTATGGCTCTCAGGCACGTGGTGATGCCCGTCCGGATTCGGATTGGGATATATTGATCCTGTTGGACAAGCAGAAAATTGAGGCGGAAGATTATGATAATGTCTCTTATCCTTTGGTTGAATTGGGGTGGTCGCTTAATGAGTGCATCAGTCCTGTACTCTATACGGTAAGAGATTGGATGAAATATCATTTTACTCCTTTTTTTCATAATGTGAAAGACGAAGGTGTTTTGTTGTTATGAGTTTGAGTGAAGAGGATATTAAAGCAGTTGTCTTTTATCGTAAGGAAAAGGCGCATGCGACATTGCGTGAGGCTGAAGACATGATCGTGACGAAGCATTGGAATCTGGCCATGCAACGGATGTATTATGCTTGTTTTTATATGGCTTCGGCTTTGCTGGTCAGTGCGGGATTGATTTTGCAGAAGAGGATGTATTGCCATTGGTGGATCCTGTACGTCATCTACTTGACAAACTGGAGAGTCTGATTAATGTTTAATGAGAAGGTGTGGATGAGAAAATCGGGCGAAGCGACTGAGAGGTGGCTTCGCCCGATTTTTGTCTGCGGAGGTTTGGGTATGTCGGGGGGATTGCCTAACTTTGTATAAATAACGCAAATGGAAAACCTTAAGAACGATTAGATATGAAGGGTATTGTATTGGCCGGTGGTAGCGGGACGCGTCTGTATCCCATCACCAAGGGCGTGAGCAAACAGCTGCTCCCTATCTTCGACAAACCGATGATTTATTATCCGATATCGGTGCTGATGCTGGCGGGTATCCGCGAGATACTGATTATCTCGACACCACAGGACTTGCCGGGCTTCAAACGCTTGCTGGGCGACGGTTCGGACTACGGCGTACACTTTGAGTACGCGGAACAGCCAAGTCCGGACGGACTGGCACAGGCGTTCATCATCGGTGAACAGTTTATCGGCGACGATTCGGCCTGTCTGGTGCTGGGAGACAACATCTTCCACGGTAACGGACTGAGCGCGATGCTGAAAGAGGCGGTGCGCACGGCGGAAGAGGAGAAGAAGGCGACGGTGTTCGGCTACTGGGTGAGCGATCCGGAACGTTACGGCGTGGCGGAATTCGACCATGAAGGGAACTGTCTCTCCATTGAGGAGAAGCCACAGCATCCGAAATCGAATTATGCCGTGGTGGGCTTATACTTCTACCCGAACAAGGTGGTGGATATCGCGAAGAATATTAAACCGTCGGCTCGCGGGGAACTGGAGATAACGACGGTGAACCAACGTTTCCTGGAGGACGGGGAACTGAAGGTGCAGACGTTGGGCCGCGGCTTTGCCTGGCTGGACACGGGGACGCATGATTCGTTGAGCGAGGCGTCGACGTTTATCGAGGTGATCGAAAAGCGGCAGGGCTTGAAGGTTGCCTGCCTAGAGGGTATCGCTTTCCGCAAGGGCTGGATTACGGCTGAAAAGATGCGGGAACTGGCACAGCCGATGCTGAAGAACCAGTACGGACAGTACCTGCTACAGGTGGTAGACGAGGTGGAACGAACGGGAAAATCGAACCTTTAAAAATGAAGAATGAAGAATTAATTTTCAACTTTCAATTCTCAATTATCAATTAAACAAGTGGAAATAATCAAAACAAGTATAGACGGCGTGGTGATCATCGAGCCACGTATCTTTAAGGATGCGAGAGGGTATTTCTTTGAATCGTTCTCGCAACGGGAATTTGATGAGAAGGTGAAACCGGTTACTTTTGTGCAGGACAACGAGAGCATGTCGAGCTATGGCGTGATGCGTGGGTTGCATTTCCAGCGTCCGCCGTATGCGCAGAGCAAACTGGTGCGTTGTGTGAAGGGCGCGGTATTGGACGTGGCGGTGGATATCCGCAAGGGTAGCCCGACGTACGGGCAACACGTGGCGGTGGAGCTGACGGAGGAGAACCACCGGCAGTTCTTCATCCCGCAGGGCTTTGCCCACGGGTTTGCGGTGTTGAGCGAGACAGCGGTGTTCCAGTACAAGTGTGACAACTTCTACCATCCGGAAGCGGACGGGGGTATCAGTATTCTGGACGAAAGCCTGGGTATCGACTGGCGCATACCGACGGAGAAGGCGATCTTGAGTGAAAAGGACACGAAGCATCCGGTGCTGAAGGACTTTGAAACGCCGTTTAAGATTTCAGAGTTCTGATTTTTGAATTTAGGGTTCTGATTTCAGATTTCAAATTCGAGTTTTTGTCATGTTTCAATTTTCAACTTTCAATTATCAATTCAAATGGCAACATTTCAACGTACTATAGTCATTACCGGCGGTGCCGGTTTCATCGGCAGCCATGTGGTTCGCCTGTTCGTGAACAAGTATCCGGAGTATCGCATCATCAACTTGGACAAGCTGACGTATGCGGGTAATCTGGCAAACCTGAAGGACATCGAGGACCGTCCGAACTACAAGTTCGTGAAGATGGACATCTGCGACTTCGAGGCTTTCTACCGCCTGATGCAGGAAGAACACGTGGACGGCATCATCCACCTGGCAGCAGAGAGCCACGTGGACCGTTCGATCAAGGACCCGTTTACGTTTGCACGGACAAACGTGATGGGTACGCTGAGCCTGCTACAGGCTGCGAAGCTGTACTGGGAAAGCCTGCCGGAGAAGTACGAGGGCAAGCGATTCTACCACATTTCGACGGACGAGGTATATGGAGCGCTGGAGATGACGCATCCCGAAGGCATCGAGCCTCCGTTTACGACGAAGGCATCGTCGGGCAAGCATCACCTGGCCTACGGCAAGGAGTTCTTCTATGAAACGACGAAGTATAATCCGCATAGTCCGTACAGTGCCAGCAAGGCATCGAGCGATCACTTCGTTCGCGCCTACCACGACACGTACGGGATGCCGACCATCGTGACAAACTGTTCGAACAACTACGGTCCGTACCAATTTCCGGAGAAGCTGATACCGCTGTTCATCAACAACATCCGTCACCGCAAACCGTTGCCGGTGTATGGTAAGGGTGAGAATGTACGCGACTGGCTGTATGTAGAGGACCACGCACGGGCTATCGACGTCATCTTCCACAACGGAAAGATTGCCGAAACGTACAACATCGGCGGCTTCAACGAGTGGAAGAATATCGACATCATCAAGGTGGTGATCAACACGGTGGACCGCCTGCTGGGTCGCAAGGAGGGTGAGGATATGGACCTGATCACGTACGTGACGGACCGTCTGGGCCACGACATGCGTTATGCCATCGACTCGACGAAGCTGCAGCAGGAGCTGGGTTGGGAGCCCAGCCTGCAGTTTGAGGAAGGTATCGAGAAGACGGTGCGCTGGTATCTGGACAACCAGGAATGGATGGACAACGTGACGAGTGGGGATTACCAGAAATACTATGAAACGATGTACGGAAAATAAAGATTACACGGTGTGATAGGGGGCGTAGTGGTAGGCCACGGCTTTTCGCGCTTTCAGGGAAGCCGGTACGTCGATGAGCCGCTGGTTGCTGCTGCCCCGGAAACAGAGGCTCTCGTCGCGCAGGTCCTGACGGAAGCGTCCGTCGACCAGCACGTCGATATACTGCAGCAGAAGGCTCTGGCGAGGGTCTTCGAGTAGCTTTTCGAAGGTATATCCGGTGTAGCACCAGATGTTCTTGTCGCTTTTTTCCTTGATGGCGCGGGCCAGCTCGGCGAAGCCCTCCGGTTGGAACATGGGGTCGCCTCCGCTGAAGGTGACGTCGGCAAAGGGATCGTCGAGCACTTTTTCCAGAATTTCTTCAGTAGACATGCGACGGCCATGGCGAATGTCCCACGACTCGGGGTTGTGGCAGCCGGGGCATGCGTTGGGACACCCGGCCGCATAGATGGAAGTGCGGAAACCGGGGCCGTCGGCAGTCGTGTCTTCGAGAATGTCGAGTATGGAGAGCATGGCGAACGGGTTTATTGGTGAATGACACGATCGTTCAGTTCGGCCAGCTTGGCCTTGTTCCAGCGGTCGGTGGTACCTACGAGGTAGCCGGTGATGCGCTGAAGACGGTCGATGCGCGTGCTGCCACATTTCGGGCAGGCGTCCAGGTGGTCGTCGGAGTTCTCGTAGCCGCAGTCCATACAGCGGTTGCGGTTGTGGTTGACAGAGCCGTAGCCGATGTTGTAGCGGTCCATCATATCGACCACGCGCATGATGGCTTCGGGATTGTGGGTGGCATCGCCGTCTATTTCTACGTAGAAGATGTGGCCGCCACGGGTCAGGTCGTGGTAGGGCGCCTCGACTTCTGCCTTATGACGAGCACTGCATTTGTAGTAGACGGGGACGTGATTGGAGTTGGTGTAGTACTCGCGATCGGTGATGCCGGCCAGGACGCCGAACTGCTGACGGTCGGCACGGGTGAACTTGCCGGAAAGACCTTCGGCAGGTGTGGCCAGGATACTGTAGTTGTGCTGGTATTTCTCCGAAAATTCGTTGGCGCGGTCGCGCATGTAGGTGATGATCTTCAGACCGAGCTCCTGCGCTTCGGCCGACTCGCCGTGGTGCTTGCCTGTCAGTGCTACCAGGCATTCGGCCAGGCCGATGAAACCGATGCCCAGCGTGCCCTGGTTGATGACGGGGGCGATGGTGTCGTCGGGGCGCAACTGGTCGCATCCCAACCAAAGGGACGACATGAGCAGAGGGAACTGCTTGGCGAAGGCGGTCTTCTGGAATTCCATACGTTCGTGCAACTGGCGTGCGGTGATGTCGAGCATGGCGTCGAGCTTGGCGAAGAAGCGGGCAATGCGTTCCTCGGGCTTGGCAATGTTCATGCACTCGATAGCCAGGCGGACGATGTTGATGGTGGAGAAAGACAGGTTTCCTCGTCCGACAGATGTCTGAGGACCGAAACGGTTCTCGAAGACACGGGTGCGGCATCCCATGGTGGCTACTTCGTGCAGGTATCGCTTCGGGTCGTCGGCTTTCCATCCCTTGCTCTGGTTGAAGGTGGCATCCAGGTTGAGGAAGTTGGGGAAGAAGCGACGGGCTGTTACCTTGCAGGCCAGTTGGTAGAGGTCGTAGTTGCGATCGTCCGGCAGATAGCTGACGCCCCGTTTCTTTTTCCAGATCTGGATGGGGAAGATGGCAGTTTCGCCATTGCCCACACCGCGGTAGGTGCTGTTCAGCAGTTCGCGGATGATGCAGCGTCCTTCGGCCGAGGTGTCTGTACCGTAGTTGATGGAGCTGAACACGACTTGGTTTCCACCGCGTGAGTGGATGGTGTTCATGTTATGGATGAAGGCCTCCATAGCCTGATGGACACGGGCGACGGTCTGGTTGACGGCGTGCTGTACCAGGCGTTCGTCTCCCTGGAGTCCGTCGAGCGGACGGGACAGGTAGTCGTCCAGCTCTGTCTGGTAGAGGTGGGAATAGTCGGCACCGTTCAGGCGTTCGAGGGTCTGTACTTCTTCGATGAAGCTGTGGCGGACGTAGGGGGCCAGGTAGAAGTCGAATGCCGGGATGGCCTGTCCGCCGTGCATTTCGTTCTGGGCGGTCTCCAGCGAGATGCAGCCCAGGATGCTGGCTGTCTCGATACGCTTGGCCGGGCGCGATTCGCCGTGTCCGGCCGAGAAACCGTGAGTCAGGATGCGGTCCAGCGGGTGCTGTACGCACGTCAGGCTCTTGGTGGGGTAGTAGTCCTTATCGTGGATGTGCAGGTAGTTGCCCTTCACGGCATTCAGGATCTCTTCGTCCAGCAGGTAGTCGTCTACGAACGGCTTGGTGGTTTCGCTGGCAAACTTCATCATCATGCCGGCGGGCGTGTCGGCGTTCATGTTGGCGTTTTCGCGGGTGACGTCGTTGGACTTGATGTTGATGATCTCCAGGAACATGTCGCGCGTCTTGGCTTTGCGGGCAATGCTGCGCTGGTTGCGGTAAGCAATGTATTTTTGTGCCACATCTTTGCGACTGCTCTTCATCAGCTCCAGTTCTACCATGTCTTGGATGGCTTCTACGGTCATCTGTGCTGCACCGCGGAAAGAGATGTGGTCGGTGATCTGGTGGATGAGCTGCATGTCTTCGCCTTTATCGGTGTGCAACATGGCTTTTCGGATGGCAGTGGCAATCTTCTCTTCGTTGAAGCCGACAATGCGGCCGTCACGCTTGATAACTGTCTGTATCATACGGTTTAGAATCTTGTTTGATGTGGATTATTGTTCTTTTTAGGTGATGCAAAGGTATCAATCTTATCTGATAGTTTTCCGTTTTGGGAAACTTTTTGTGATACAAAAATTGTTAATCATCTGATTTACAATATATATTTGTCTTATTTTGGAAAACTTTGTATTTTATGTGGTTTCTATTTGTGTTCGCACATATATAATAAAAAAGCTCCCGCAGGTGACGGGAGCTTTCTCGGCTTTCTATGTCGAAAATGATTATTTCAGAACTTCGGCCAGCTTTTCCTGTAAGCCTTCGCCGTGGAGGCCGCGGGCGATGATGGTACCTTCGCCGTCGATCAGGACAGTGTGGGGAATGCTGCTTACGGCATACAGTTTGGCACCTTCGCAGTTCCAGTATTTCAGGTCGGACATCTGAGGCCAGGTGATGTTCAACTGTTTGATGGCAGCTTGCCAGGCTTCACCGCTCTGGTCGAGTGATACACCTACGATTTCAAAGTTCTTGTCTTTGTAGAGCTTGTAGGCTTCTACCAGGTTGGGCATTTCGCGACGGCAGGGACCGCACCAGCTTGCCCAGAAATCAACGAGTACCACTTTGCCTTTGCCTACATAGTCGGACAGCTTCACAGTCTTGCCTTCGGGGGTCTGCATCTCGAAGTCGGTGAACTTCTGGCCTACGGCAGTAGCTTTCATCTTTTCTACGTTAGCCTTGATCTTGATGATGGCCTCGTCGTTGTCATACGTAGCGGGGATTTGAGGCATCAGCGGATCCAGTTCTTCAAGCTCCATGTAGTAGAAATTCTGTTTCAGCAGGTGGACACCTACGGCATTGGTGATGTTCTGGCTGATGGCGTCTTTCAGGATGCTGACAGACTTGTCTTGCAAGGCTTCGATCTCGCTGCCTTTGGCGTTACGCTGCTCTTCGGTGAGGGTTGTGTCGTTGGCCATTGATTCGTAGATAGCCATGATTTGTCCGTTCAGGCCGTTGAGCTGGGTACGGATAGTCTGGTAGATGTCGTTGTTCGGAGTACCGGTGGCCGAATCGTTGTCGCGCGTCAGGTTGATGTTGATTTGTCCGTTTTCGAGGAAGAAGTCGATCATCAGTGGTTCCTTGTCCTGTGCGGCATACGTGATATAGCGGTTGGCAACGGTGTCTTGTACACCTTTGAAGGTGAATGTTCCATTGGCGATGACAGCAGAGTCGAGGCTGACGAGCTGGCGGCCTTCTGCCATTTTCAGGTATACGGTGTCGCCGTCGGCGGCTCCTTCTACAGTACCGGTTACGGTGTAACCCTTGTTGCCGTTACAGGCTGCCATTACGGCGGCTGCGGCGAGTAGGTAAGTAAACTTTTTCATTGTTTTGTTATGGATTTAATTGTAATTTGGGCAAAGGTACGTAAAAGATTTCAGATTTTATCGGGAAGTCTGCAAAAGAAAAGAGGACGTGTCCGGAAGACGCGTCCTCTTTCTTGTTTGTTTGAAATAAGTATATTAATGTTTTTTTATTCGGCTGCGGGAGTTTCAGCTTCAGCAGCAGGAGCTTCGGGTGCTTCTTCAGCAGCCTTAGCAGCTTCTTCAGCAGCTTTGGCGGCAGCTTCAGCAGCCTTCTTCTCGGCTACGATTTTAGCTTTAGCTTCGTTTACCTTCTTCTCAGCATCGAGGCGTGCTTTGGCTTCAGCCTTCTTGGCTTCGTCCTGCTTAGCCTTCAGTGCGGCCAGTCCGCTCTGCTTGTTGTTCTTCCAGGCTTCGAACTTGGCTTCTGCTTCCGCTTCACCGAATGCGCCTTTAGCTACACCGCCCAGCAGGTGCTTCTTCATGTAGACACCTTCACGAGAAAGGATGTTACGGACAGTGTCGGTGGGTTGCGCGCCATTCATCACCCACTTCAGTGCGCGTTCAAAGTTCAAATCTACTGTGGCAGGATTCGTGTTCGGGTTGTAAGTACCGATTTTTTCAATAAATCTACCATCACGTGGTGCTCTTACGTCAGCAATTACGATGGAGTAGAAAGCGTAGCTCTTACGTCCATGTCTTTGCAATCTGATTTTTGTTGCCATAAATGTTTATTAGTTTAATGATTTGAATTATGCTACTAACTCGTAATAGCGGGCGCAAAGGTAAGCATTTTCTTTTTGACCGCCAAGCAAATGCACAGAAAATGTGTGGAATGCGTGGACTGCAGACATTGCGACCGGTCATCAGGAATATTTCTTCGGATACCTCAACAAGATGGACAGCAAGGCAAAAAGTCCCATGCAGAAGGGGTAGTAGAGGTTGCCGATGATGCTCAGGGGCGAGATGGACGCCAGGCCTGCCGCGATGAGCATCTGGGCTCCGTAGGGAATGAGTCCTTGCGTCAGACACGAGAAGGTGTCGAGGATGCTGGCCGTCTTGCGGCGATCCAGGTGGAACCGTAAGGCTATGTCGCGGGCGATGGGACCGGTGGTGATGATGGCGATGGTGTTGTTGGCGGTACAGAGGTTGGCAATGCTTACCAGGGCGGCGATGCTCAGTTCGGCACCCCGCTTGCCCTTGACGTGGCGGGTGAGGCGGGAGATGATGAAGTCGATGCCGCCGTTGTAGCGTATCAGTTCGAGCATGCCGCCTGCCAGCAGTGTGATGATGATGAGTTCGCCCATGCCGGTGATGCCCGAGCCCATGGCTCCGAACCAGTCGAAGAATGACATTCCTGTCAGGAAGCCGATGAAGCCGGTAGACACGATGCCCAGCATCAGGACCAGCATGACGTTGATGCCCGCTACGGCAGTGCCCAGTACGACCAGGTAGGGGAGGACCTTGAGCCACTGGATGCTCTCAGTCTGGGGTGGTGCGCTGACGTTCAGTCCCTGGAAGATGTAGACGCCCAGTACAATCAGGGCGGCAGGTACGACGATGAGGCAATTGACGCGGAACTTGTCCGTCATCACGCAGTCCTGTGTTCGTGTCGAGGCGATGGTGGTGTCGGAGATGAACGAGAGGTTGTCCCCGAAGAACGAACCACCCACTACGATAGCCGTCATGTAGGCCAGATCGACGCCGGTCTTTTCCGCCAGGCCGACAGCTACAGGCGTCAGGGCCACGATGGTGCCCACGCTGGTGCCGATGGAAAGAGAGATGAAGCAGGCGGCCAGGAAGATGCCTGCCAGCAACAAGTTGTCCGGCAGGATGTGGAGGGTCAGGTTGACGGTAGCATCGATGGCCCCCATCTGCTTGGCGCTTTGGGCGAAGGCACCGGCCAGTACGAAGATCCAGATCATCATCAGGATGTTCTTGTTGCTGGCTCCGAGAGAGAACTGGTAGATGCGCTCCTCCAGCTTCAGGCTGCGGGTGATGGCTACGGCATAGCACGACGAGAACAGGAAGGCCACGGTGATGGGCATTTTGTAGAAGTCGTTCATCAGCAACGACGTCACGAGGTAGAGGCAGAGGAACACGGCGAGCGGGCTGAGTGCCCACCAGCTTCCCTGCCTGGGTTGGGTGGTTTCTTGCATAAGTAAGGAAGGGGTTATTGATAAAAAAAGGATAATGGATAACGACGTTTCATTATCCATTATCCACAGTCTATGATCCTTTAAAGCGTTACGCCATTCTTGAAGATGGCTATTTCTTTGTAGCCTTTCTTCTCGTTGTTTACCGGTTCGCCACTGGCCACACGGATGATGTAGTCGATGAAGCGTTCGCAAGTCTGTTCCATCGGTTCGTCTTCCAGAATGACACCGGCATTGAAGTCGATCCAGCCCGGCTTGTGATTGGCCAGGTTGGAGTTGGTCGAGATCTTCATGGTGGGCACATAGGTACCGAAAGGGGTTCCGCGTCCGGTGGTGAAGAGTACCATGTGGCAACCGCACGAAGCCAGAGCTGTAGCGGCTACGAGGTCGTTGCCTGGGGCAGAGAGTAGGTTGAGGCCCTTCACTTTCAGGCGTTCACCGTAAGACAATACGCCTTCGACATAGCTCTTGCCGCACTTCTGCGTACAGCCCAGGGCTTTGTCTTCCAGGGTGGAGATACCGCCCGCCTTGTTGCCCGGCGAGGGGTTTTCGCCGACGGGTTCGCCGTGGCTCAGGAAATATTCCTTGAAGTCGTTGATGAGCTTCACGGTCTGGTCGAACAGTTCGCGGTTGCGGCAGCGGTTCATCAGGATGGTTTCCGCACCGAACATTTCGGGTACTTCGGTCAGTACGGTTGTACCGCCCTGTGCCACGAGGAAGTCGGAGAACATGCCGAGCAACGGATTGGCCGTGATACCCGAGAAGCCGTCGGAACCACCGCACTTCAGGCCGACACGCAGTTCACTCAAGGGCACGTCTTCGCGTACATCCTGCGAAGCCTTGGCGTAGAGTTCGCGCAGCAGCTTCATGCCTTCCTCGAATTCGTCGTCTACTTTCTGGGTAACCATGAACTTCACGCGGTCGTGGTCGTAGTCGCCCAGGAACTCGCGGAATACGTCGGGCTGGTTGTTTTCGCATCCCAGGCTGACTACGAGTACGGCACCCGCATTGGGGTGAAGTACCATGTCGCGCAGGATTTTCTTGGTATTCTCGTGGTCGTCGCCCAGCTGGGAGCAACCATAGTTATGCGGGTAGGCCATGATGGCATCCACGCCGCTACAGCCGGTCTCTTTGCGCAGGTTTTCAGCCAGCTGGTTGGCAATGCCGTTTACGCAGCCCACAGTGGGGATGATCCATATCTCGTTGCGGACACCTACATCACCGTTTTTGCGGCGATAGCCTTTGAAAGTCAGTTTCCGGTCTGCAATGTCCAGACTGGCGTCTACAGGATTGTAGGTGTAGTCCAGCAGGCCGGCCAGGTTGGTCTTGATATTGTTTTCGTTCATCCAGTCACCCTGCTTCCGGGCTTCGCGTGCATGTCCGATGGGGTATCCGTATTTGATGACGTTTTCGCCTTCAGCCAGATCTTTCAATGCAAATTTATGTCCGGCGGGTATGTCTTCGTTCAGTGTGATGTCTTGTCCGTCCACCGTGATGGTTTCGCCGGCCTTCAGAGGCAGGATGGCTACCGCAACGTTGTCGGCCGGATTGATTTTCAGGTACTTTGTATTCATAATGCCTTTTTAAATTAGTTAGTTCGTTATCGGTTGTAGTAGAAGTCAATGTTTTCCTTGGTCAGCAGGTCGATGGGCATGAAGTTGACGTGTGGTACTTCTTTCTTCAGAATCAGGTGGTCACAGAGGTACTTGATGCCGTTGAAGCCTTGCAAAGTGGGTTGCTGGGCTATCAGAAAGAAGATGCTTCCCTGCTTCAGGCATTCGACGTTGCGTTGCAGCAGGTCGTAGCCTACGAGATTGAAATCTGTCAGCTGCTTTTTCTGCAGGTATTCGCCGATGATGTAGGCCTTCGAGTTGAACGTGATGCCGTTTTTCAGCGTAGGATGTGCGGCAAAGAAGTTGTCCAGCATCTGCGTGTCTTCACTGTCGCGTTTGGCGTGAAGGTTGAGTTCCCAGATGTGGCAGGCCGGGTGGTTCTGCTTCATGTATTCCCGGAAACCTATTTCGCGTCTTTCCTGCTGGTTGGAGCCTACGATGCCTTCGTTTATCTTGCGGAAGATGGCAATTTCCTGTGCGTCTTTTCCGGCCAGAAGCATCAGCATGCGGGCGGCAAAGTGTCCGCTTTGGTGTGAGTTCTGCCCGAAGAAAGAAAGGGCCGGCTGCTCCTTGATGTTTGAGTCTATATATATATAAGGTATATTCAGGCGGTTCAGTGCGTCAGTAAACGGTTGGGTGTACTGGGGAACAGTGGGGGCAAAGAGTACCCCGTCGGGCTGCATGTCTACGATTTGTTGGGACGCCTGCTCGAAGGAGTGGTAGTCGTACGGATCGTAGTGGGACAGGTGTGCCTGGATGTTGAAGTCCGAGTAAGTGGCGGTTGCTTCCCGGATGCCGGCCTCCACAGCTGTCCAGTATTCACTGGCTTCGTGTTGGGGCAGCAGGCAGGCGTAAGTGTAGTTTTTGTTGGTGGCCAGTGCGCTGGCATACATGTTGGGCTGATAGTCCAGTTGTTTCAGTATTTCCTCCACGCGTTTGCGGCTGGACTCGGATACACCGCTGCGGCCATGCAGGACGCGGTCTACCGTGCCCACCGAAACGTCGGCCATCTGTGCTATGTCTTTGATTCTGATTCTGCTCATCTGTTCAGTTACCTTTTACCGTGATATACCTGTCGGACGAACCTTGTTTGTCGTCTTTGTGTACGTACACAATAATAATCTTAATATTTTCGACACAAATATATAATAATTTTTTGTATTCCAAAAATTGTTGTATCTTTGTGCCCGCACACGAAAGATGTGAGATATGGCCGGTTTTAGACCTTACTTGCATATTTTCAAGCAATTATATGTATTTGTAACGCGAAAGTTATAAATTGAAAGAAAACTATTATTCATTACTTATTAAAAGATAGAAAGATTATGGGAAAGAAAGTCGTAACCCTTGGTGAGATCATGTTGAGATTGTCTACTCCGGGCAATACTCGTTTTGTACAGTCTGACTCTTTTGATGTTGTATACGGTGGTGGCGAAGCCAACGTGGCTGTAAGTTGCGCCAACTATGGACACGATGCCTATTTCGTAACTAAATTGCCGAAGCACGAAATCGGTCAGTCGGCTGTCAACGCACTGCGCAAGTATGGTGTGAAGACAGACTTCATTGCCCGTGGCGGCGACCGTGTAGGTATCTACTATCTGGAGACCGGTGCATCCATGCGCCCCAGCAAGGTGATTTACGACCGTGCCCATTCTGCTATAGCCGAAGCTGATCCTTCCGATTTCGATTTCGATGCTATCATGGAAGGTGCTGACTGGTTCCACTGGTCGGGCATCACGCCGGCCATTTCCGACAAGGCTGCCGAGCTGACTCGTCTGGCTTGCGAAGCTGCCAAGCGTCACGGTGTGACTGTTTCTGTCGACCTGAACTTCCGCAAGAAACTTTGGACAAAGGAAAAAGCTCAGTCTATCATGAAGCCGCTGATGAAGTATGTAGACGTATGTATCGGTAACGAAGAAGACGCCGAACTCTGTCTGGGCTTCAAACCCGATGCTGACGTTGAGGGTGGAAAAACCGACGCTGAAGGCTACAAGGGCATCTTCAAGGCCATGGCCCAGGAATTCGGTTTCAAGTATGTTATCTCTACGCTGCGCGAATCCTTCTCGGCTACACACAACGGCTGGAAAGCTATGATTTACAACGGTGAGGAATTCTATGAGTCTAAGCGCTATGACATCAACCCGATCGTCGACCGTGTTGGTGGTGGCGACTCCTTCTCCGGTGGTATCATCCACGGCTTGCTGACGAAGCCCAATCAGGGTGCTGCCCTCGAATTTGCTGTAGCTGCTTCTGCTTTGAAGCACACTATCAACGGCGACTTCAACCTTGTTTCTGCAGAAGAAGTAGAAGCTTTGGCAGGTGGCGATGCCAGCGGACGTGTACAGAGATAAACATTCATCAATCATTTATCGTAAATTAAATCAAGAAGATCATGGCAAAATTCGATAAGATAGCCGTATTGAACAAGATTGGTTCGACCGGCATGGTACCTGTGTTCTATCACAAGGATGCAGAAGTAGCAAAGAAAGTGGTAAAGGCATGTTATGACGGCGGTGTCCGCGCTTTCGAGTTTACAAACCGTGGCGACTTCGCTCACGAAGTATTCGCCGAGGTTGTGAAGTTCGCAGCCAAGGAATGTCCTGAAATGGCTATGGGTGTAGGCTCCATCGTAGATCCTGCTACGGCAGCTCTTTACCTTCAGTTGGGGGCCAATTTCATCGTAGGTCCGCTGTTCAACCCCGAAATAGCAAAGATCTGTAACCGTCGTCTGGTAGCTTATACTCCGGGTTGCGGTAGCGTATCTGAAGTAGGTTTCGCACAGGAAGTAGGCTGCGACCTCTGCAAAGTATTCCCGGGCGATGTACTTGGTCCGAAACTCGTGAAAGGTCTGCTGGCTCCGATGCCCTGGTCCAAACTGATGGTGACTGGTGGTGTAGAGCCTACTCAGGAAAACCTGACTTCTTGGATCAAGGCTGGCGTATTCTGCGTAGGTATGGGATCCAAGCTCTTCCCGAAGGACAAGGTAGCTGCTGAGGACTGGGCCTATGTCACTGAGAAGTGCAAGGAAGCTTTGGGCTACATTGCCGAAGCAAGAAAGTAATTTTTTGACGTATCAGTCCCGTGTAGGTTAGCAGTGGGTTTCGGAAATCTGTTGCAAAGCCGAAAGGGAAAATGCGATATTCATTTTGTTTAAAGGTGTTTAAGGGGACAACCATCGGAGCACTCTCTCGAGCGCTTCGGTGGTTTGTTTTTTGATGAATATTGTAAACAATCCTGTCGAACTTGAAAAAGATGTTATAGATTGGCGGTTTTTGAGCCTGCCGTATTGCTGATTACAGAAAAATTCATACCTTTGCATCGTGGTTGTGAAACCGCAGTTTTCATAGGTAAATTAGTTAAGTACTAAAGAGAATTTTTTTCATAGGCTATTTAGTTAGAGTTTTCATAGCGTATTAGATTTTTTTTGATGTAAAATTTTTAAGATTGATTTTTGGATAACAAGATGATGTAAAACAAAAGAAAAGCCTTAGGGCTTTTCTTACGCCGAGGCGAGTAGTTCGTGAGAACTGACTCGTTTTTTTTATGTCTGTTTCTGTAGGCTATAACTACCTACTTTAGCTCCGTAACTACCCACTTTAGCGTCGTAACTATCCACTTTAGCATCGCCATTGCCTACTTTGGAATCCCCATCTTTAATTGGGAGGAATGGCCATATATAGATTATAAAACAGGAATAAGTTGCCTGGAATTTTGGCTAATCCGAAAAAGAAAACTATATTTGAAAACTGAAAAACCGGGCATAAATCCCGTTTGGAACCTTTCTGAAGGGGAGTGTTGCCCATTTATTTCTCTGGTTGCCGACGGTAATTTATAAATCCTAATAAAGGCAAAAAAAATTAAGAAAACATGTTATAGGACATACTTTTTTATTTGGCTTGTCAAACGAAAAGGGCCTATATTTGCACCGTTATCCTGAAAACAATCTTTTTACCTTAAAAAAAAACTAATACCTATTGAAAACTGAAAACGGGACTTTGTGAAAAGCTCCGTTTTTTTTTGCTCTATTTTAGGGAGCAAAAAAGAAATACCCTCCTTATCAAATGTTCAAGACAGGTTTGATAAGGAGGGTATATTTTAAAGGATGTATTCAATCCGCTTTTTTCGGATTATAATTCAATTTCAGCAATCTGCGGATTGTGATCCGACAGGAACGTAACTCCGGTGCCTCTGGTCGGTTCTTCAGGAATAAGCACGCTGTTCACTTTGATTTGTGGAGTAACGAATATGAAATCGATCATTTCACGTTGGCTTTTTTCTCTTCTTCCAAAGCTATGGTATGTATAGTCTACACCAGATTTCTTGTCTGCTATTTGGAATGCGTCTTTAAGTACAAATGTATTTTTAGTAAGGGTATTGTATGCGTCCGACTTGTTGTTGACATTAAAATCTCCAGTCAGTACTGCAGGTTCATTTCCAGGCAGTTCTTTGATTCGATCGATGATAAGCAGAGCACCTTTGTTTCTCGCTTCTCCTCCTACATGGTCGAAGTGTGTGTTTATCGCCATGAATACTTTTCCCGTTTTCTTGTATTTAAGTTTTACCCATGTGGCGATACGTGGACATGCACCGTCCCATCCGATGAATCCTGCGCTGTCCGGGTATTGGGACAACCAGAAGGTATTGCTGTCGAGTACTTCAAATTTGTCTTTTTTGAAGAATATCGGAGTATATTCACCTTTGGTGGCTCCGTCCTCGCGTCCCACTCCCACCTCTGTGTATTCAGGAAGTCTTTCTTTGAGGTCTGTCAGCTGGTTATGAAGTACCTCCTGCATACCTACAATGTCAAGTCCCTGTTCTTTGATAAATTGGGCCACAGTGTCTTTTCTGTATTTCCAGTTGTCCATACTGTCGGCTGGATTATCCAGTCTGATGTTCATGGTTGCCCATTTAAGGTTTAATGTTTCCTTCTTGTTTGTGCATGCAGACAGGAAACAACTTACTCCCAGTAATAATAATCCAATCTTTTTGATCATAGCGTTTTTAGTTTTTTGTTCTGTTTTTGATAGTTTGTTGTATATCCAAGCAAAAATACGATATTTTGTATATAATCCCACAATACTATTGATAAATCTTATCGGTAAGTTCGATTTTGCTTCAGAATAGGAGAACAAAGTTGATTGGTAACCGGTCTGTTCGGGTAACTTGGACTGTTTTCAGCGTAATCGCTTGATTATTAATAATAAAAAATAGGCACTTCCTGACGTGGAAGTGCCTAACAAAAACTAAACTAGACTTAACTAAACTATTCTATTGAAGAGTTTCACAACTCCATTGTTCTATTTGTCCGCAAATATACGATTTATTTTCGGAATATCAAGTATGGATAGCTAAAAAGTTGATAGTGTGGGCACTTCAACTTCTGCGGTCGAGGTATTCCTGAAAAGCGGCCTTGTAGCTTTCACTGACAGGAATACTGGTTTTACCGAAGATGATGCGGCCTCGGTCGATGATACGTATTTTGCTCTTTTGCACAATGTAGGAACGGTGGACGCGCATGAAACGGGAGGCCGGTAACAGCTCTTCCATAGCCTTCATGCTCATGAGGGACAGGATGGGGCGTTGGTTGCCTTCTTCGTATATCTTGACGTAGTCTTTGAGGCCCTCCACGTAAAGGATGTTGTCCAGTTCGATCTGTACCAGTTTATAGTCGCTTTTGACGAAGATGGAAGTGATTTCGTCGTGGGGTTGGTTGAGGAGTTCGAACCAGCGTACGGCCTTGTTGGCAGCTTGGAGAAAGTCGGTATAGGAGATAGGCTTGAGCAGATAGTCCAGTGCGTTTACCTTGTAGCCATCCAGCGCATACTGTTCGAAGGCGGTCGTGAAGATGATACGGGTACGCGAATCTACCATTTTGGAAAACTCGAGTCCATTCAGTTCGGGCATCTGGATGTCAAGAAAGAGAAGGTCGGTTTGTTTCTCAGGAAGTTCTTTCATGGCTTGTACGGCACTGGAATATTTCCCTGTCAGTTCGAGGAAAGGGGTCTTTTCCACATAGCTTTCTAGCAGTCCGAGAGCCAAGGGTTCATCGTCTACAATGGCACATTTCAGTTTCATATCTTTTATTCGTTTTGAAGTTCGTTAGTGGGATAACATTCAATGGTAAGTGTCGAATGGTATTCTTTTCCGGTTTCGTCAATTCCCTGTTTCCAGGTGTAGCGGCCGGGGTAGGAGAGTTCGAGGCGGCGACGTACTTGTTCCAGTCCGATGCCACTTCCACTCTTGTCGGTTTGCGATTTGGGGTGATAGCTGTTGATAATTTCGCAGCAAACGCAGTTGTCAGTCTGGCTGAATCGTATGCGGATATAACTGGGTTCGGTGGGCGAGATGCCATGCTTGAAGGCGTTTTCGATGAGGGAGATAAAGATAAGCGGGGCTATCTCCGTACGGTTTTCAGGCCCGATGTCGAAGTGGGTTTCTACCGTGACATTGGCTGCCAGCCGGATACGCATTAAGGCAATATAGTTGCGGATAAAGTCCATTTCCTTGTTGAGGGGAACGAGATTCTGCTGATTGTCGTAAAGCACGTGACGTAACAGACGGCTCAGTTCCTGTACTGCCTGTTGTGCCTTGTCAGCATCGAAGGCAATGAGAGCATAGATATTGTTGAGCGTGTTGAGCAGGAAGTGAGGGTTGAGCTGACTGCGCAGATTCTTCAGTTCAGCTTCTGTACGTTGTTGCTCGGCTTCCCGACGTGCATTCTCATTGGCAGCCCAACGCCGACTCATGCGGATGGCTGCGCTGAGTCCCACAGTGAGTATCATCGAGAAAATATCACGCAGGAAGAAAATCCATTTTGGGGGTCCGTCAGGCCGTTTTATGGGACGGAGGGTATCAGGATGTACCATGATAAATTCCTGCCAAAAATGCGATCCGGTTGCGATGAGCAAGATGCATAAGACATTGAGTGTAAGATAGGTTTTGACATGATTCCTAAATAAATACCGAGGGATGAGCAGACAGTAATTTAGGTAGAAAATAATGAGAAACGAAAGGGGAACGATACATCCATGGCGCAGATAACTGGTCCATGTGATATTGAACCCGCTCCGGCTCATCATGAGGAACGGGAAGCCGAAGACGATACCCCAGCCAATGATGTGGGTTAAGGCTTCGACGAGATAGGGGCGTTGTGACAGGTTTTGTTTTATCATAGTGGGACAAAGATAAGATTAAATGAAGAATTAATCATGAAGAATGAAGAATTATTTGAAGGCATGGATAATACGGATATACGTGATAAAGGAGGAGCTTTATTCGTGAGAGTCCGTACAATCCATGCCTGTAAAGCGTCTTATTCGTAGCGGATAGCTTCGATCGGGTCGAGACAAGCAGCCTTCTTGGCAGGATACCATCCGAAGAACACGCCGGTGACGGTGCAGACAGCGAACGAAAGGATGACACTCCAGGGCTGGATGAAGATGGGCCAGTGGGCTACGTTCTTGACGATGAACGACGCGCCGCATCCGATGAGTACACCGATGATACCACCTGTGATACTGATGAGGATGGCTTCGATGAGGAACTGCGACAAGATGTCGATGCCACGGGCGCCGACGGACATGCGCAGACCGATTTCTCGGGTACGCTCTGTGACGGAGACGTACATGATATTCATGATACCGATACCACCTACGACGAGCGAGATGCCTGCGATGCAGGCCAGCAGGGTGGTCATCAGGTCGGTCGTGGTGTTGAGCATGGAGCTCAGCTCCTGTTGGCTGCGGATGGTGAAGTCGTCTTCGTCCGTTTCGCGCAGTTTGTGGTTGCGTCGCAGGATGGTGTTGACTTCTTCCGTGGCATAGTCGGTCATGTCTTCAGAGAGGGCCGAGGCGAAAATGCCTTCCAGATAGGTCTGGGCCAGCAGTCGTTTCATCACGGTGGTATAGGGAGCCAGTACGACGTCGTCCTGGTCCATGCCCATGGAGTTGTAGCCTTTGCTTTTGAGGACACCTACCACGCGCAGGGGGACCTGATTGAAACGGATGATACGTCCGATGGGGTCGGTACCGTCAGGGAAGAGGTTGTCTACGATCGTCTTTCCGATGACACAGACCTTGGCGGATACCTGGATATCGGCTTCGGTGAACATCTCACCTTCTTCGACCGTCAGCTGACGTATCTCCAGATACTCTGTGCCTACACCGCTTACCGAGGAGGGATAGTTGTTGTTACCGGCAATGAGTTGTCCGCTGCTCGATACGTTAGGACTGATAGCCGAGAGAAAAGTTGTTTCGTTGCGTAACGATTCATAGTCAGTCAGCTTCAAAGTCTGCATTTCGCTGGGATCCATGCGGACACCTCCTCTGCGTTCACCTCCCGGATGGATCATGATCATGTTTGAACCCATCTCGGAGATTTGTGCCTGGATGCTCTTCTTCGAGCCTTGGCCAATGGCCAGCATCGTGATGACGGAGGCCACACCGATGATGATGCCCAGCATGGTGAGGAAGGCGCGCAACTTGTTGTTGGAAAGAGCACGCAAGGCTATTTTGAATAAATTTGTTCCGTTCATAATGTTACTTGCTTTTTAGATTCAGTCCTCTTCGGGGACGGGGAGGGCGGCCAGTGCTTCGGCTGCATTCAGGATGTTCGGGTTTACGCGGTCATCCTTTACTTGTCCGTCGCGCAGGGTAATGTTGCGGCTGCTGTACTGGGCTATTTCAGGATTGTGGGTGACGAAGATGATGGTACGTCCTTCGGCATGAAGCTTCTGGAAGAGGACCAGGATTTCGAATGAAGTTCGCGTATCGAGGTTACCCGTTGCTTCGTCGGCCAGGATGACGGCGGGATTGTTGACCAGTGCACGGGCAATGGCCACACGCTGCATCTGTCCGCCGGACATTTGGTTGGATTTGTGCTCCAGTCGGTCGCCCAGACCGACGGCCACCAGGGCGTCGATGGCCCTGCGGCGGCGTTCGGCGGCCGAGACTGAAGGGTTGTACATCAGCGGCAATTCCACGTTTTCTACAGCAGTGGTTTTCGGCAGAAGGTTGTAGTTCTGGAAGACGAAGCCTATCTTGCGGTTGCGCAGGATGGCGCGCTGCGGCTTGGACATGGTGCGCACGGCAATGCCGTCCAGCAGGTATTCGCCACTGGTAGGAGTATCGAGGCAGCCCAGGGTGTTGAGCAGGGTGGACTTGCCCGATCCCGACGTTCCCATGATGGTAACAAACTCGCCTTCGCGGATGGTGAACGAAACGCCACGCAGAGCATGTACCGTTTCATCGCCCACCTGGAAATTGCGTTTGATGTTCTGAAGTTCGATGACAACTTTGTTCATGGCTGTTTTTTTTTATTGTTTGCCGTTACTGCTGCTCTTTTTCTTGTCGTTTCCCGGAGGGCCAGGCATGAAGGGGCTGCGTTCGCCGGTCTCCTGTTCGGCTTCGGGTTGAGCGCCGCGGGTGATGTTGGCCTCGCAGATGACTTCTGTTCCGGCTTCGATGCCGCCTGTTATTTCAGTGTAGCTTCCGTTACTGATACCTGTGCTGACGGGGTGGGCAGTGAAGACATTGCCTTCCTTGGTCCACAGCTTGTGTTCACCTTCGCAGTCGTTGATGACGGCATCAGCTCCTACAATGGGACGGGCGGGGGTGAAGCGCAGGGCAGCGGCAGGCACACTGTTCACACCACGTTTGTCTAGCGTGTAGATAGTGATGTTGGCTGTCAGACGAGGCTTCAGTTTCAGGTCAGGATTGGGAGCTGAAATGACAACTTCGTAGGTGACTACCGTCGTGCTACTGGTAGTGCTGGTCGATGAGGAGGCTTCGCCCAGGCGGATCTGCGTAACTTCGCCTTGGAAGGTATCGTTGGGGTAGGCGTCTACGGTAAACTCTACACGTTGGCCCAGTTCTACGCCGCCTATATCGGCTTCGTCAACGTCGGCTACTACCTGCATTTGTGTCAAGTCGGCGGCAATGGTGAAGAGGGTCGGAGTTTCGAAGCCGGAAGCTACGGTCTGTCCTTCTTCCACATCCTTGCTGATGACTACGCCGTCGATGGGCGAGGTGATGGTAGCATACGACAGGTTTCGTTCAGCCTTGGCCAAAGCTGCCTTGCTGCTGTCGAAGGTGCTTTTTGCCTTCAGGTAGTTATATTCGGACTGTTCGTAATCGGTGTCGCTGATGAGGTTCTTGGCTTTCAGTCCTTTGTTGCGTTCATAGTTTTTCTTCTGATACTCGTATTCGGCTTTGGCACCGTCGTAGGTAGCTTGTGAGGAAGCCAGCTCGCTTTCCAATGTTACCTTATCCATCAGGGCGATGAGCTGTCCTTCCTTGACGATGGTGTTGTAGTCTACATAAATTTTGTCGATGATACCACTGACCTGTGTACCTACTTCGACTTCGGTGACGGGTTCGATGGTTCCGGTAGCGGTGACGAAGTTCGAGATGTCCGTCGGTCCTACCTTGACCATCTCATAGGTGACCTGCTGCTTCCGGCTGCTTCCTCCGAACAGCCATATGGCTGCTCCGGCTACGATGATGACGCCTGCCGTGAGGCTGATGATTTTCTTCTTGTTCATATTCTAAATCTAAATTTTGATTGTTTTCTATTTTGTTAAAGTTCAAACTTCTCGCCTTGATAGAACTGGAGCAGGCCGGCGTTGAGTAGTGCCATGTACTTTGCCTGCAACATTTCTTGCTGGGCGCTGAGGAGATTGTTCTTCTCGGTAAGCAGTTCGACGGTATTCTTCATGCCCAGGTTGAACTGTTCGCTGACGAGGTCGTAGCTGGTTTGTGTGCTCTCCAGTTTCTTGCTGGCGGCCACGTATTGTTGTTGGGCGCTATTGGCGTCGAGCCACAGGTTCTCGATGGTTTTGTAGAGCGTTTTCTGCTTGTCGAGCAGGTCCAGTTCGCTGGTCTGTTTCTGGAGTTTGGCTTTATTGACCGACGACTTAGTTTGGCGCTTGTCAAAGATAGGGATACTCAAGGTGAGTCCCAGTGAATTGTTCCAGTTCTGCTTGACCTGTTCGGTAAAGCTGAAGTCGTTTCCGTTGGCGTTAGTACTTCCGATGCCTGCGCTGAGGCTGATGGTAGGCATGTAACCTGCACGGGCAATCTTGATATTGAGGTCGGAAGATTCGACGTCGAGTTTGCCTGACTCAATCTCGGGACGCATCAGCAGGGCGGTACGGTAGACATCGGCCTTGGTGGGCAGGGGCGAAAGCACCTGTGTGTCGTCGGGCATTGTCATGTCGAGGTTCATTTCCTCGCTGCCGTCCAGCTCTAGCAACTGTTTCAGCTGGAGTTTGTAGTCCTGCAGGGTGGCCTGCGAGGTGACCAGCTGATAGTTGTCGCTGCTCACCTGTGCGTCCAGCTGGGCCAGGTCGCTCTGGGCGATGCTTCCGGCTTCGAAGAGCTGCTTGCCGCGTTCGTATTGGGCCTGGCTTACTTCGAGAGTTGCTTCGTTTATCTTTACAGCTTCGGCAGCATAGAGTATCTGTACATAGACCTGCATGATGCTTTCTTCGATGGAGTTCTCGCTTTCGGCTACGGCCAGATCGGCGATACGTTGACTGAGTTGCTGTTGCTTGATGGTATTCAGACGTTTGCCACCGTTGTAGAGCGTCCAGTTGGCATCGATGCCATAGCTTCCGTTATAGGATGTCTTGCTCTGACTGGTGGTGATGTTGTCGCCGCTGATGATGGTACCGTTGGTGGTATTGGGGCGGTTTACGACGCGCTGGCTGACGCTGGCGTTGAGCGAGGGGAAGAGGTCGGCTTTGGCCGTCTTTACATCTTCCTGTGTGCTCTGTGCGCTGATGCGGTTGCGGCGGATGGTAATGTTGTGCTGCAAGGCATAGTCTATGCACGTCTGTAAGTTCCATTGCTGAGGAATGGAAGTGTCGGCTATGCTGTCGGTCTGCACGGTCGGCATCGTCTCGACGGTCTGTGCTTCTACGCAGGTGATACCTGCCAGGCAGAGAGCCGTCAGGGTGAATGTTCTTAGATCTGTCATATTGCTTGAGAATTTGGATTTTTCTACTCTATGATTTTGTATCTCTCTTCTTTTTCCTGACACAAAAGTAGTAGACTACTGGCAGATGTGAAAAAAAGATGGACATAGGGCGGATGGATAACGGCCAGTCGACAGATTTCACCGACCAATCGGCTTTTCTGTCGGTGAACAGTTTTTTTAGGTGGTGGACTATTGATTTTTCCGGTGAAAGTGGTTGGTGGTTTCAAAGATTGGATTATCTTTGTATTATTATGTTTGACCTTAAACAATGAAACAGTTTATTCTGACAGTTTGGCAATTCTATCGCGACGGCTTTCGCAGTATGAAGCTGGGGCGGACGTTGTGGCTGATTATCCTCATCAAGCTTTTTATCCTGTTTTTCATTCTTCGATTGTTTTTCTTCCCTGATTTCTTGAATCAGGCAACTGAAGGTGGAGAAAAGGATGGATATGTGAGCCATGAATTGATTGAAAGGATGCCGTAAAAAGATTCATTTATTTACAACCTAACCATTTATTTTCTGATTAAAATCTTTATTATTTATGATTGAACACATTGATTCTTCGCTGATCGACTGGTCGAGGGCACAATTTGCACTGACCGCCATCTACCATTGGATTTTTGTGCCGCTGACCTTGGGGCTGGCCGTGGTCATGGGCCTTATGGAGACCTTCTATTATCGGACGGGCGACCTTTTCTGGAAACGGACCGCCCGATTCTGGATGAAACTTTTTGGCATCAACTTCGCCATAGGCGTGGCTACAGGGCTTATTCTGGAGTTTGAGTTCGGTACCAACTGGAGCAACTACAGCTGGTTTGTGGGCGACATCTTCGGAGCACCGCTGGCCATCGAGGGTATTGTGGCTTTCTTCATGGAGGCGACGTTCATTGCCGTGATGTTCTTCGGCTGGCAGAAAGTGAGCCGCGGCTTCCACCTGGCCTCCACGTGGCTGACGGGCCTGGGCGCCACCATCTCGGCCTGGTGGATACTGGTGGCCAATGCGTGGATGCAATATCCTGTGGGGATGGAGTTCAACCCTGATACTGCTCGCAACGAGATGGTGGACTTTTGGGCCGTAGCCACTTCGCCGATGGCCGTCAACAAGTTCTTCCACACCGTCCTTTCAGGTTGGGTGCTGGGAGCCTTGTTTGTGGTGGGCGTCAGCTGCTGGTATCTGTGGAAGAAGCGCGAGCGCCGCTTTGCCCTGAGCAGCATCAAGGTGGGTGCGTCCGTAGGCCTGTTTGCGGCACTGATGGCTGCCTGGACGGGCGACGGGTCGGGCTATCAGGTGGCCCAGCACCAGCCGATGAAGCTGGCCGCCATGGAGGGTTATTACGAAGGGCAGGAGGGAGCCGGCCTGGTGGCCTTCGGCGTGCTGAACCCTGCCAAGCAGAAGGCCGGCGACGGCGTGGAGCCTTTCCTCTTCCGCATGGAGATTCCCAAGATGCTCTCGTTGCTGGCCGAGCGCAAGGCCGATGCCTTTGTACCAGGTATCAACGACCTGCTGGAGGGTGGTTACGAGATGAAAGACGGCACTAAAGCCCTTTCGGCCACAGAGAAGATGGAACGCGGACGCAAGGCCATCGGGGCCTTTGCCGCCTATCGGGAGGCGCGTGCCCAGGGTGACGATGCGGCGGCCGAGGTCGCTTCCGTCGAGTTGAAGGAGAACATGCCATATTTTGGCTACGGATACATCAAAGACGTGCACGAGCTGGTGCCCAACGTGCCGCTCACCTTCTACATGTTCCGCGTAATGGTGATGTTGGGTGGATATTTCATCGTGTTCTTCCTCGTAGTGCTGTTCGTGGTCTTCAGGAAAGACCTGAGCCGCCTGCGCTGGTTGCAGATGGTGGCCATGCTCAGTGTGCCGCTGGGATATCTGGCCGGACAGGCAGGTTGGGTGGTGGCCGAGTGCGGACGCCAGCCGTGGACCATCCAGGACATGCTGCCCGTAGGTGCGGCCATCTCGAAGCTGGAGGTGGGTTCGGTGCAGACAACCTTCTTTCTCTTCCTGTTCCTCTTTACCGTCCTGCTGGTGGCCGAGGTGGGCATCATGCTGAAAGCCATCCGAAAGGGACCTGAGAATTCAAACGTAGACATTCATTCTTCAAATTATTGACGTTATGGCATTACTTCAACAATATTGGTGGTTTGTGGTCTCCCTGCTGGGAGCCATTCTGGTGTTTCTGCTTTTTGTGCAGGGGGGTAATTCGCTCCTGTTCTGTCTGGGCAAGACGGAAGAACAACGGCGCATGCTGGTGCTCTCGACGGGGCGCAAGTGGGAACTTACGTTCACGACGCTCGTTACCTTCGGCGGTGCCTTCTTTGCTTCCTTCCCTCTGTTCTATAGTACCAGCTTCGGCGGTGCCTATTGGTTGTGGATGATTATCCTCTTCAGCTTCGTGTTGCAGGCCGTCAGCTACGAATTCCAGCTGAAGGCGGGCAATCTGCTGGGCAAGAATACGTATCGTGCCTTTCTGGTATTAAACGGCGTGGTTGGGCCTGTCTTGCTGGGCGGAGCGGTAGCCACGTTTTTCACGGGTTCGGCCTTCTATGTGGACAAGGGAAGCATGACGGAGACGATGATGCCCGTCATTAGCCGTTGGGCCAACGGATGGCATGGGCTAGACGCATTGGGTGATCCCTGGAATGTGGTGCTGGGGCTGGCGGTGTTCTTTCTGGCACGGGTGCTGGGTGCCTTGTACTTTGTGAATAGCATTGCCGACGAAGAGTTGGTGGGCCGTTGCCGCTGTTCGTTGTGGGCCAATGCGAGCTTGTTTTTGGCGTTCTTCTTGGGCTTCTTGGTGCGCACGCTGCTGTCCGACGGCTATGCGGTCGATCCTGAGACAGGACTTGTGTGCATGGAGCCTTATAAGTATCTGACGAATTTCCTCGAGATGCCTGTGGTGCTGGTGCAGTTCTTGGCAGGTGTGGTCTGTGTGCTTTGGGGCATCGGGCGTACGTTGTGGAAGAAGGGCTTCGACAAGGGCATCTGGTTTGCAGGCATTGGTACGGTACTGACAGTACTGTCTCTTTTATTGGTAGCCGGCTACAACAATACGGCTTACTATCCTTCGACGGTCGACCTGCAAAGCTCGCTCACCTTGCAGAACAGCAGTTCCAGTGAATTTACTCTGCGAACTATGGCTTATGTATCCATTCTCGTCCCCTTTGTGCTGGCCTACATCTTCTATGCCTGGCGGAGCATCGACAATCGCAAGATAGAGCGGCAGGATACGGTTGGTGAATGACAGTAGTGTTTTTCTATTATCGTCTTAAATGAAAAAAGGCACGGATGCTGCAGCTCGCGAGCTGTCTGGCATCCGTGCCTGAATAATATAGAGAGTTTTTGAGTTTGCTTTATTTGACCAGTGTCGATGAAGGGTGATGCCCTGCTCGGGTAGTAGCATCGGTTGCTGCATCCTTGAACTTCACTTGATAGAACTTTTCGTTCTCATAAATGGTGTTCACGCGGATATTCAGTCCTTCCTTACCTTCCAGCAAGTCTGCTATATTGTCCAGTTTATAGGAAACAATGGCCGAGCCGGGTACGAGTTGTGAATCTTCATTGGCATTATGGCGGAATTCCAATGTCACATAACCAGCCTGATCATTTTCGCCTGTTGAGGCTTCGTTTACTATCAGGCTCAGCATGTGCTTTTTGTCGGGATTTTCGCTGTGCATGAACTGACATTCAATGTTCAGGTAATCCTTGCGCGTGAGCCACATCTGTGTAATGTTGATTTTGTCATCACCGATGCTGTCTTCTTTTTCAGCAGGCATGAAGTAAATATCCTTAGTCAGGATGTCTTCTATCCAACGAATTTTTGCATTGTATTCATAGCCGGGCATTTCTTCGGGCAGTTCGTCAAAGAAAACGAAAGCTCGCTGGCCGTCTACAGCTTTGTAGTTGTGCAGATTGCTCATGTCGCCGGGGAAGAGCTTACTGTCTTCATCCAAGAGGACGTAAAAATCACCTTCACTGTCACTCAGTGTCTTGATGGTTCCCACCGTAAACAGGGGATTGCTGTCGTCGTCGTCCAGACACGACTGGAATATCGGCATGACCGATAGCAGAAGTATGCACGCAATGAAAGTCGTGCGGATTTGTTTCATCATGTTCGTATGGTTTTTAATGGTTTTTGTCTGATAAACGCAGTTTTAGATAAAATACTGCATTCCGATTTGTTAAAGAAACAAAAGTGTATTTTTCTTCCCGGACGATGCAGTATTTTTGCGTCCAACGCATTTTATAGACAAACACGTGTAAAAGGAGAATGGAAGAAAAAGAATTGGCCGAACAGTGTCGGCGGGGTGACAACCGTGCCCGCCGGGAATTGTACGAACGCTATGCAGGGCGCATGTTGGCTTTGTGTCTGCGTTATTCGGGCAATCGTGAAGTGGCCGAAGATCTGCTGCACGACGGCTTTTTGAAACTGTTCTCTTCCTTTGATAAGTTTACCTGGCGTGGCGAAGGTTCGTTGCGGGCCTGGATGGAGCGGGTGATGGTGAACACAGCGCTGCAATACCTGCGACAGAACGATGTACTCAACCAAAGTACGGCTTTGGATGATCTTCCTCTTGAGGCTTATGACGAACCAGAACCTGAAGCCTGTGAAACCATTCCCCAACAAGTGTTGATGCAATTTATCAGTGGACTGCCTGCTGGTTATCGTACAGTATTCAACCTGTATGTTATGGAGGGCAAATCACATAAGGAAATTGCTGCCCAACTGGGCATAAATGAACGTTCGTCTGCTTCTCAACTGGCCAGAGCCAAGGCTTCATTGGCAGAACAGGTGAGGGCGTGGATGAAAGCGAATAGATAATACATTATATTATAGTATTAAAGATATGAGCGACGAATTGTGGTTAAAGAAAATCAAGGAACGGTTGGACGACTGTTCGGAATCTCTACCTCCCGGTGGTTGGGAGAGGTTGCAACGAGAGTTGGACAAGGCTGCTCCTGCTGCGGTTCCCCATCGGAGTCGTCTGGTGATGATGCGCCGATGGTCGGTAGCAGCTGCCGCTTCGGCATTGGTAGCGGTTGCTGCGGTCAGCCTGTGGTTGCTTCAGAGTCCTGTAGGGCAGGAGGTACGTCGTGCCGAGGTGCCCGTTGTTACTCAGCCGGACGAGATACCAGGTTCCGTTCCCGAAAACGAACAGTTGGCTTTGGCATCTGAAATTCCTTCGCGGACAAAGAATTCCAGAACAGTTGTTCCGGTGAATGTAGCAGCTGTGCCCGTGTCGGAAGCGGCAGAAAATATAGAGACCAAAGAAGGTGAAGATGTCATTGAGACAGTGCCTGTCGTAGATGTTCCCGAGGTAGAAGATGTAGCAGTTCCCAAAGAAGAGAAAAAGGAGTCTGTACGCCGTTCTACTCCGAAGAAGACCAGTCTGGACGAACCGCGTGTCATCAGTCGGTCACAAAAGAGAGAGGATGGATGGTCGTTCGGCCTGTCTGTGGGAAACCGCAGTGGTTCTTCCGATGGTGGTGATAAGGATCTTATTTATGATTCGGGACCTGGCGGTCTGGTACAGGGCAGTAACATCAACCTGAGTGCAACCACCAATGGTGTGATAGCCATTCCCGGTGAGCAGGAGCTGACGTTCAAGGACGGTATGCCTTACGTGCTGAAACGGAGCGATGAACCGGTCGATGCCAAGCATCGTCAGCCTGTCAGTGTAGGTTTTTCAGTCAGGAAGAATCTGGGGCATGGCCTGTCTGTGGAGTCCGGCTTGATGTATACCTATTTGTATTCCGACCTGTATTTTGGCAAAGGCAACAACAGTGTGGAGCAGAAGCTGCACTATTTGGGTATCCCGTTGCGTGTCAACTGGAATTTTGTCGATACGCGCAAGTTCTCGGTATATCTGTCTGCCGGTGGTGCTATAGAGAAATGTGTATATGGGAAGCTTGGTGACGAAAAACAGACAGTGGATCCTGTACAGCTTTCGGTTTTGGGTGCACTGGGTGCTCAATATAATCTATCCCGGCGATGGGGCCTGTATGTAGAACCGGGTATATCTTATTATTTTGACGACGGTTCTAAAGTACAGACCATCCGCAAGGAACGTCCCTGTAGCTTTACGCTACAGGCAGGTTTAAGACTCACTTATTGAGTAGAAATTTGAAAATAACTGGTTGGGTCAGTTGACTATCACGATGGGGAAATACTCCTTGAACAGTGCTTCGGCTCGTGCCAGCTGTTCGGGAGTATTTTCTTTTATCTCTTTCAGCTGGTAGTCCAGTCCCATGGCTTCGTATTTGTGTACTCCCAGTCGATGGTAAGGTAGTATTTCCACCCGTTGTATGTTTTTGTAGGTTCCGAGTATTTCGCCCAGGTGGCGGATATCTTCTTCCGCATCGCTATAGCCGGGAACAAGAACGTAGCGCAGCCAGAAAGGACGGTTGTGTTCTTCCATCCAAGCGGCTGTACGCAGTGTTTGTTCGTTGCTTCGTCCTGTGAGCAGTCGGTGGCGTTCGGGGTTGATTTGCTTGACGTCGAGCAGTACGAGGTCGGTCAGTCCGAGCAGCGTCTCCACATGTTTGTTCCAGACACCTCCGTTGCTGTCCAGGCAGATGTGGATACCCTGCGCCTTCAACGCTTGGAACAGTGGTATCAGTGCTTCAGCCTGTACGGTAGGTTCTCCACCACTGAAGGTAATTCCTCCTTTTTTCCCGTAAAATGGTTTTTGGCTGACGGCCATCTCCAGTATTTCCTCAGGACGTGTTTCTTTGCTTTCTCCCTTCGGGTCGATGGTGTCGGGGTTGGCACAGTAGAGGCAACGGAACGGGCAGCCTTGCAGAAAGACGACGAGCCGGAGTCCCGGCCCGTCGAATGTTCCCATACTTTCGTAAGAATGAACTCTAATCATAGTTTGTTACATGCGTTCGTGGAATGAGCGGCTGATTACTTCCAGCTGGTGTTCACGGCTCAGCTTGATGAAGTTCACGGCGTAACCGGATACACGGATGGTAAGTTGCGGATATTTTTCGGGATGCTCCATGGCGTCCTCCAGCATCTCGCGGTTCAGTACGTTCACGTTCAGGTGGTGGGCACCCTTGGTGAAGTAGCCGTCCATCATTGTTACCAAGTTTTCCACACGTTCTTCGGCCGTTGGTCCAAGCGACTTGGGTACGATGGAGAACGTGTTGCTGATTCCGTCCTGCGAGTCGCGGTAGCGCAATTTGGCTACAGAGCTCAGGGAGGCGATAGCTCCGTTCTTGTCACGTCCGTGCATGGGGTTGGCACCCGGAGCGAAAGCTACACCTTTGGCGCGTCCGTCGGGAGTAGCACCTGTCTTCTTGCCATACATGACGTTGGATGTAATGGTCAGCAACGAAAGGGTAGGGCGTGCGTTTTTGTAAACAGGCAATTTCTTCAATTCTTCGCTGAAGTAGTAAACCAAGTCTACGCCGAGGTGGTCCACACGGTCGTCGTTGTTGCCGAAGCAGGGGAATTCGCCTTCGATGTCGAAACCTTCAGTCAGGCCGATTTCGTTGCGACGTGCCGTCACTTTGGCATACTTGATAGCCGACAGAGAATCGAGTGCGATAGACAGTCCGGCTACACCGTAGGCCAGGTTGATGCGCGGATCTGTATCTACGAAAGCCATTTGTGCTTTCTCGTAATAATACTTATCGTGCATGTAGTGAATGATGTTCATCGCTTCGTTGTAGACACGTGCTATTTCGGTAAGTACCTTTTTATAGTTGGTCATTACCTCTTCGAAGTTCAGTGTGTCGCTGGTCAGTACGGGGATACCTTTCACCATGACGGTACCCGTGTTTTCGCAACGTCCGCCGTTGATAGCCAGCAGCAAGGCTTTGGCCAGGTTGGCACGTGCTCCAAAGAACTGTATCTGCTTGCCGATAGCCTGATAGGATACACAGCAGGCAATGCCGTAGTCGTCGCAACCGCGAACCTCGCGCATCAGGTCGTCATTCTCGTATTGGATGGAGCTGGTGTCTACCGAAACTTTGGCACAGAAATCCTTGAAGCCTTCGGGCAGGTCGGGGCTCCACAGTACGGTGAGGTTGGGTTCGGGCGATGGACCGAGATTATAAAGTGTCTGCAAGAAGCGGAACGAAGTCTTCGTTACCTTTGTACGTCCGTCGTTGAAACGTCCTCCGATAGCTTCGGTCACCCAAGTCGGGTCGCCTGCAAAGATATCATTGTAAGACTGCATGCGCAGGTGGCGAACCATACGCAGTTTGATGACAAACTGGTCGATAAGCTCCTGGGCGAAAGTCTCGTCGATATGTTCGTGAGCCAAGTCATATTCAATGAAGATATCCAGGAAAGACGATACGTTACCCAGCGACATGGCAGCTCCATCCTGTTCTTTTACGGCAGCCAGGTAAGCCATATACACCCACTGTACAGCCTCTTGTGCCGAAGTGGCAGGGCGGCTCAGGTCAAGTCCGTAGTATTCGCCCATTACTTTGATTTCTTTCAGCGCCTTGATCTGTTCGGTTACCTCTTCGCGCAAGCGGATGCGTGCGTCAGTCATGGGGCCGGTCAGGTTGCGCTTGTCTTCTTCCTTGGCTTCAATCAGGCGGTCAATACCATAGAGGGCCAGTCGGCGATAATCACCGATGATACGTCCGCGTGCATAGTTGTCAGGCAGTCCGGTGAGGAAGCCCAGCGAGCGGAAAGAACGTATTTCGTCAGTATAGGCGTCGAACACGCCGTCATTATGTGTCTTGCGATAGTGTGTGAAGATATCCTTCACTTTGTCATCTACTTCCAGGCCGTTTTCGCGGCAAGCTTTGGCTACGACGTTGATGCCGCCGAAAGGTTTGATGGCGCGTTTCAGCAGTTCGTCAGTCTGTAAGCCGACAATCAGTTCATTTTCCTTGTCGATGTAGCCTGCTTGATGTGAAGTGATGGTGGATACTGTGGTATTGTCCAAGGAGCGGACACCGTTGTTGTTTCTCTCTTCCTCGAGTGCTTTCAGGCAAATTTCCCAGATGCGTTTGGTACGTTCGGTAGGTCCTTGCAGGAAAGATGCGTCTCCGGTGTAGGGGGTGATGTTTCTGCTGACAAAGTCAGTCACGTTGATTTCTTTGCTCCAGAGCCCGTCAATGAAAGTCTTGTTCAATTCCATAAAATTCATTCAGTTTTTGATGGGTTATAAGAAATAATTCTTTTGAGCGTGCAAAAATACATTAAATATTTCATATATATGGCATCTTTATGCGTATTTCTATGCTGAATAACATAAAAATGACAATATGTAGGTATTTTTTTTCTGAGACTATTGTATTTCAGAAAAATATTTGTACCTTTGCCCCGCCTTTGAAAAATGGAGGTACTCCCCGATGGAGTTTTGGAGTTTTGGAGAGGTGGCAGAGTGGTCGATTGCGGCGGTCTTGAAAACCGTTGTGCTGCGAGGCACCCGGGGTTCGAATCCCTGTCTCTCCGCAACAAACGCTGAAAATCAGCAGATTGCAAAACAAACACCCAGTTTTACACCCAAGAATGTAAAGTCGGGTGTTTTTGTTTTATTTAAGATAATACAACCACTACATAATAAAAGAGTAGCGATATTAAAAGAATCCGATGAGAAAAGACTAATATTTATCTATCCATTCAGTTTGATTTTTCAGGACTTTACATCGTCCTGAAAGTATTTGTTATTGTATTCCAACGTCAGGAGTGGATTATAATACAAGTTTTTTGTGTGGATAGAATTTCGTTTTGCTTAATGTACGAAAGTACTTATCCATAAACGCATGAAATATTAGCACAATGAATCATTGGAAATCAACTTTGGCCGTGATAGGAATAGGCCAACTCATATCTATTTTAACAAGTACGATTGTTGGCTTCTCCATTATTTTTTGGATTAGCAACGAATTTAAATCCCCGACAGCTTTATCTCTGGCTATTTTAGCTGGATTTTTACCACAATTTGTATTAGGCTTGTTTGCCGGGGTCTATGTTGACAGATGGAATCGAAAGAAAACGATGTTTTATTCGGACTTGTTCATCGCGTTCTGTACCCTATGTCTTTTTATTGTGATAACCAAGGGTTATAAAGACCTTTCTTTTTTTTATCTATTGACTGCTTGTCGTTCAATAGGCAGTACGTTTCATGCACCTGCTTTACAGGCAAGCATCCCTCTACTGGTTCCCAAGCACCATCTTGTCAGGGTATCAGGTTTGTACCATTCCATTCAATCCTTCAGTGAGGTGATAGCTCCCGTTGTAGGGGCAAGCCTCGTTGTTTGGCTTCCCATACAGTATATTCTGCTCATAGATGTGATCGGAGCTGTTGCTGCTTGTCTGACCTTACTTTGTGTCCAGATTCCTTCTCTTCAAAAAACGAAAGTTCTTCCAGATTTCAAAAAAGAACTGACGGAATGTTGGCATACCTTGCGGCGTACAATGGGCATTTTGCCTTTATTCGTATGCTTTACGCTGGTGACTTTTGTCCTTATGCCTGTTTTTACGTTATTTCCTTTTATGACGCTTCTGCATTTCAACGGAAACATTTTGCAAATGGGAGTTGTGGAAATGGGTTGGGGCTCAGGGGCATTGTTGGGCGGTTTAGTACTTGCCTGTAAGGCTTTGAAAAGCAAGCAAACATTAGTGATGCATACGGCTTATGTGATATTGGGATTGTATCTGATTAGCGCCAGTTATTTACCATCAAGCGCATTTATAGGTTTTGTTTGCCTAACATTTACAGGAGGCATAGCCTATTCCATTTACCATGCGCTTTTCATCGCTATTATTCAGCAGAACTTGGCTTCGGACATGCTTGGACGGACTTTTTCTCTCATCTTTAGTTTGAGTACCTTTCCATCAATGCTGGGTATCGTAGCTTCAGGATATTGGGTGGAAGCATGGGGTATCACATCCGTCTTTATGATCAGCGGATGGGTTATCTTTCTGATTGGAGTGGGTGCAAATTTTATTTCTTCAATCAAGCAGTTGGATAATTACGCATAGTATTATTTATTAAAGAATTATTATATGACAAAGAAAGAACACACTACGATTACAGAGTTAT
>ERZ824522.302-NODE-302-length-61765-cov-7.356798_pt1 | contig 61765 bp, 39 predicted proteins | sample MGYA00519935_ERZ824522 | MGnify/ENA primary metagenome ERZ824522 (study PRJEB31778, sample SAMEA3449160) | human gut metagenome | biome: human gut; feature: human-associated habitat; material: faeces | place: United Kingdom | collected 2010/2012 ...
GTACTGTTGATAATGGTGGTGAAAACCAAGAAGGACAACAGGGACAAGGCGAAGGACAGCAAGGAAACTCCTCTACGGGGGAAGAAGTGGTATTATCAGAAGGTGATACTGTAAATATTGATGGTGTAGATTATACTATTGATGCTAACGGTAATGCTCTTGCTGCCGATGGAACTATATTTCGTACTGCTGCTGAACTTGCTGAACTTATATCTCAAAATGGTTCTGAACCAAGTGTTCTTGAACAATTACAAACTCGTTTCGGTTCTGACTTTAAAGATGAGAATGGTAATCCTATTGTATTCGATAATAATACAGAAGGTATTGCTGCTTATGTTGATACAGTAATTCAGAATAGAATTGCAGAAGCTCAAACTGCTGCTCTTAATAATCTGTTTGAAACTTATCCGCAAGTAGAACAAGTTATTAATCATCTTAAACTTAACGGTACTCTTGACGACTTCGTAGAAATTCCTGATAGAAGTCAGATTACTGTTAGTAAAGATAACGAAGAACAACAAGCTACTTTCATTCGTGAAGAATGGAAACTTAGTGGTAAAAAAGGAGATGTAAATAAATTCATTGACTATTGTAAGAACGCCGGTATTCTTTATGATACTGCTGTTGAATCTAAAGAAGCTGTTGATAGCATTTATGAATCTCGACTTGCTGAACAGAAAGCACAAGTAGAAGCTAAAGAAGCTGCTGCTGCTGCCGAAGAGAAAGCATATTGGGATAATGTAGAAAAGACTATTAGTAAAGGCGAACTATTAGGTTATAGTATTCCTGAACAGATTCAGTGTAACAAAGACGGAAAGAAAGTAATGCTTAGTCGCAAAGACTTCTTGAAGTATGTGTCTACTCCTGTTGACAATGAAGGTAATACAGCCTATATGTTAGACGAAGCTAAAGTTGATTCTAATGCTCGTATGCAGGATGATTTACTTAAAGCATTTCTTAGGTTTACTGGTGGCGATTATGCTAGTCTTGTCGGTATGGCTGTTAATAAGCAGAAAGTTCTATCTATTAGAACTACCGCAGCACAAACTACTGGTAAAAGGACTGTTATTATCAATAGTAAAGGTAATAATTCTAAGACAGTTGATAATGACCAACTAGTCTTGAACTAACTAAATTAAAACAAATATGTACAGATTAAGAGAAGTCGAAAGAGGTAGATATGATGATAGAGGTTACTCTAATGAGCAATCTCTTGCTGCCTTAATGATTCAAAAACCGGAAGAGATTAACAACTTCCTGACTTACACTTATGGTATGGAAGATGACCGATTCCCGCTAACTTTCCTTACAGAAGGACAAGGTGCTGCTGGTGTTCGTGATATTACTACTGTTGAGTGGACTTGGAAGACAATGGGTCGTCAGAGATTCAATGATTACATTGTTTGGGCTGATACTAATGATACTACTCCGGGTATTGGTGGTAAACCTATTAAGGTTGAGTTTGCTACTGGTCTTATTATCGAACAGTATGGTTTGCTTGCTCCTGATGGTAAGACTGCTGTTCGTGTAATGCGTGACCATGGTGCTGGTAGTCATGGTGGACATCTGTATTCTTTGCAGCTAAAGAATCCTGATAAGAGTGCTTATGTTGACCCTGCTAATCTTGAAAAAGGTAAGTATTGGTGTATGTTAGCTCCGTCTATTCCTGAATCTTATTCTAAGGGTAACAAGACTAATGTAATGGGTCCAGGCGTTATGAAATCCCAGCTAGGATTCAAGCGTTATAGCAAGGAAATTGCAGGTAACATTAGTAATGTTATTGTTAGCTATGCTTTCAAGACTAAAGACGGTGGTACTGATACTCGTTGGATTAACGAAGAAATGCGCCAGTTCGATGTTCAGATGCGTATTTCTAATGAGATTGACTTATGGACATCTCGTTACAATCGTACTGTTAATGGTACTATTGATATGAAGGATTGGGATAATGACCAACCAATTCCTGAAACTGCTGGTATGTTTGAAATCCTTGAAGAATCTAACTACGATACTTATGGTGAATACTTACCTCTTAGTAAGCTAAAAAGAACTATTGGTGACGTAGTTGATAAAGATACCGATACTGGTTCTATGGAGATTACTCTGTATGCAGGTAAAGGTGGTATCGAAGATTTCGATATGGCTATCCGTGAAGATGTTAAGTCCGAAGGATTCATTACTCCACTTGGAGAGAAAATGATTGGTGAAGAAGCAGGTGGTCTTACTTATGGTAAATACTTCCGTAAGTATAAGACTATTGACGGACATACTGTTACTTGTATTCATCTTCCTTTCTTGGATAAATCTCCTATTGCTGAAACAGCAAAAGCTAATGGACTTATTCATCCTCGTACTGGTTTGCCTATGACATCTCACAAACTGATGTTCATTGACAACTCTGTATATAACGGAAATCGTAATGTTCGTATGGTACGTATGAAAGGTCAGTCTTACCTTGTTGGTGTATTGAAAGGTCTTACTCCTATTCCACCGTCTTGGGGTTCTGTTCCTAGCAATTCTATATCTACGGATATTGATAAGTCTCAATATGAAGTTAAAATGTCTCGTGGTCTGCAAGTAGATAGACAAGAGAAGATGTTCATGTTGGAGTGCGTACTCTAAGTTAAACAATTAAAATTGAAATTATAATGGAAGGACAAGCACCAAAAGCCGGAACATTCGGCAGTAGTCTAAATAATCCAACTAATAGCCCTAGTGCTACTACACAGGCTAAAGCTCCGGAAACTCCTAGAGAAACCTATGAACAACTTCTTAAAAAAGAAGATGGTTTAGATAGAGACTTCTTAGAAGAAAGATATATTACAATAGCTCTTGCTACTGATATTACTATTAATTCTGTTTATCGTCAAGTTAATGCTAGATATATCGTTGACCGTCACGATAGCATTGGTGGTAGTATTAATTCAGCTAGAATCTTAACTAGCAACTATAAAGAAATGGAAGCGTACATGCCTTCTCTTGTTGGTTGCTCTGTTAATTCACAGGAATATATTACTCGTGTTCAACGTTGGTTCAATAGCATATCTATTCCTGTTGATGGTGAAGGAAAGAAACTTAATTGTTCTTTCCAATGGAATAAGAAAAGAGATTATCTGAACTATAAGATAGATGAAACAGAGATTATCGAAGAATATGATAATGCTGAAAAGTCTAATCCTAAACAGTTGAAAGATGCTATTGCTAAATATGTAACTAAGATTAATGCTCTTGAAGCAACTCGTTATCAATACGGACATCCTATTAAAGTAGATGATTACTTAGCATATCGTCATTGTTTACTTTATCCGATTGTCGCTAAAGACGTAGCTATTATTAGCTTCGACCCTCGTGTTAAATTCTATATTAAAGATGAACAACGAGAAAACAATCGTCTTAAACGTAATCGTATTCAAGCTAACAAGGCAAGACGTAATTATCTTGACGCTATTGATAATGATGCTAAGTTTAAAGCTATTTTCGTATGTTACTCTGCTAGTAACAAACAGGATGTATTATCTAACTTGTTACTTGATAGAACTATCCAAGAAAAGATGCTTGACGACTTTGCAATTAAAGAGCCGGAGAAATTCAACAAACTGTTTAACAATTCACAAATTGAGCTTCAAGCGTTCATTGAAGAAGCTATTGCCAAAGGTGAGCTAGTTCGTTCTGATGTTAATCAAACTGTTCTTACTCCCGAAGGTGGATTTATCGGAGCTAACATGAAAGAAGCGTTGGCTTATTTCAGTAATCCCGAAAATGCTGATTATAAAAGAGCACTTGAAACTAAACTAAAATTATAATAACTATTTATTATGAAAGTAGCAGAGATACATAACGAGTTCATGCTTCTAGCTCAACAAATGGGCATGAAAACTGTGCGAGCAATACTTCCCGAACAGGTAGACGAAATAATCAATTTAGAGACTATCGAATATGTGAAAGATGTTTTCTCTCGTAAAGGTAATCGTGAACTCGATGGTATCTCTGATAACGTTATAAGATTAACAGAACTTAGTCCTCTTCATACTAGTATTAAGATTGAAGCTGAACAAGGAGATATAATGTTTGGTACTGGTTATAAGATAGAGTTAAACGACTATCCAACACCCATGTTCTACACATCTATCTACTCCTTTAAGGGGGATAAATCTTATCGTTGCAGATTGATAGACTTAGACTTAGTGAGTGAAACGATGAACGATTATCATTCAAAGTCTATTGTTATAAGTCCTATATGTTATAAGACCGAATCTAATATTGAAGTGATTGCAACATTTGAAATAGATAAGTTCTTAGTTAATTATATTAAGTATCCTACTCTAATTAGTATTGCAACCGATACTACGAATGAACTATCAGATGTTGCTATGCACGAAGTTATTAAGAGAGCTGTTAATACCTTTAATGCTATCTCTAATAATAATAGTTATGAGAAAGTTTCAAACGAATTATCTAAATTAGAATAAAATGGAAAGACTGTTGTTTGCAGGTAATGTTGCATTAGCTACTACTCCCGCTACTCTAGCTGCTGTTAATGCAGCAGGTATTACAGAGGGTGCTGTTGCTCTTTACGACAACGAAGGTGCAATCATCTCGAAAGCTCTTACTAAGAACATTCCGATGTTTACCTTGTTTGTTGGCGGTGGAGCATTTGCTAATAAGAGCAAGTATACCAATATTGTATCTGATATTGATACTAGACGTTTCTCTTATGTTAAGAGTGTCTATGCTGCCGGAACTAAATTTAGTGCGGAAATTACTGTTCCTACCCCCGTAGAAGGAAAGGATTATACGTTAACTATGGCTAAAGCTCATACTGTTCTTAATGAACGTTATAAGTGGTCGGCTAGTGAGCGTGCTCGTGAAGGTGATACTGCTGCTATTATTGCTAAGAAGTTAAGTACTCAACTTAATTCTCTTGGTAAGAATGAAGGATTTACTGCTAGTGTTGCCGCTGCTAAAATTACCGTAACTGGTACTGATTATGAAGCATGGAATCTGATTGCAGGAGATTCATTGTTTGGAGTAACTATTACTACTACAAAAGCTGTGAAACCAATTAATGATGATGCTGCTCTTAAAGAATTACAGATTCGTTGTATTGGTGGTGAAGGTATTAATTCTACTAGCAATGATGCTCGTAAGTTATATACTTTGCCGGAATTCTCTAATGCAGGCGGTTGGACAGTATTTACACTAACCTTCTATCCTCATCGTGACCTTCGTAGTGGTAGTACCGAAAATGTTAAGACTATTATTCATCTTGCTATTCCGACAGGAGCTGCTCAAATAGCTACTCTTGAAACAATATTTGCATCTATTAATACTCCGGCAGCAGCAGGAGCTTAAAGAAAATATTGTAAATATAACTCGTAATAGTTTAATAAAGGGGTTGCTATTAATGTTAAAATTAGTAGTAATCCCTTTAATCATAAATAGGGATGAAAGAAATTATCGAATCTGCTCTTAATCAAGGCTTGAGTTCCTTGATAACTATTTCTATTTTCCTACTATTATATAAATGGTTGGATAATAAGAAGAAGACTGAAAGCGAAAAGTTTGTTAGTTCTATTAGTAGTACTCTTGATGAAGTATCTAAATCATTGCTACAAGTCTCAACGTTTATCACTGATATTACAAAGAATATCATAGATAAAGATAAAGACAAGTGTAAGACTGCAATAGAAGATTCTATGTTCGCTTCGGCAATGAGATTGACTATATTCGTTACTAATACTGTTATTAATAACCACGTCCATACTAATAAAGATAATATACTTGCTAATATCCATAATATAGTTAATGCAGAGTTTTACAGTGTATTCTCTAGCTTAGCTTTATATAAGATTAATGGAATAAAAGCTAGTGATAATATGAAAAAGGATTGGATGCCGTCAGTGGAGAAATCTATAATAGAAATAGTGTTTAATGACAATCTTAGTAAAGAAGATAAAATATCTAGTTTTAATAATAAAATAAACTTGAAGTTTCAGTCTTATATAACTTATATAACAAATAATACATTAAAGTAATGGACATAAACTTCGATAATGTAAAAAGCAAATTGGTTGATAGAGGTGTACAAGTTGTACACCTCTCTACCATTGGATTCGTTCTTACTAATGAAGATATATGTAGATATAATGCTATGACTATTCTTAGTCACATGCAAAATGTAGAATCTAAACTTAGTGAGAAACAACAACAAAATCTAATTGCAATGTATAACGAATTAATAGTAATGCAATGAGAAAGAACGAAAATGGAATGTATACTTACTTGGATGTTCCTAGTAAGTATAATTGTGTTTATAAAAGATTGCTTATTAAGTTAAGTGACTTAGGAGTAGACATGATTAAAGATTGTACTTCTACTTGTAAAGGTATCAATCGTCAAGTCATTAATTGTTGGAATATGTTTCAATCTGCTTGTGCCGCCTATACATTAGGTTATTGGAAACAGGCAGATTTACTCATTAATTATATTAATGTTTCTTTAGCTTTGAACTGTACTGAATATACTACTGATGAGAAACCTGTATTTATGACATTTGAACTTAATATTCCTATGTCAATTACTGGTGCTCAACAGATAAAATATAATGAAGCTACATTTGTTATCGCTAATAAAGAATATGTAACTAAAGATACTCTTACTATATATCAAGTTATTAACGAAAGAGAAAATATTATAGCTTCAGGATTATCTATTGATAGTCCGGCTAAGTTTAATGAATTAACACTTAATGCTCAAGTAGGACAAGTTTATATATTTAGAGCTAGTATAGAAGGAGAAGACGGTGAAACATATTATTCTAATGACTTTATTGTCGAATGTAAGTCTATTCCTAAAATGAACGTAATGTATTATGGACATACGGATATTGCTCCGCAAGTATTTGATAAAATGTCTGTTAGTGATATTATGGCATTAGAAGGTAATACTCCTAGAACTATTACAGGAGATAAGAATAATACATTTACTATTCATCAAGAAAAGAAGATTCATTATCTTCTTATACCTGATACACTTATGACGCTTATTAAAGCTGAATATGGTACTATTCTTGTTACTACTCTTTGGGACGGTTCAGACGGTGCTTATAAGACTAATAATCCTGGTGGTACTGTTGATGATATACATTATAAAGTATTCTTCTTATATTCTCCTTCTGTATTTGATGATGCTATTCGTATAACCTGTAAAAACAAGTAATATGAGAAAAGGAATAAGTATAGGTCAGCCTCTTGTTAACAATAGTGTAGATGATAATTATAATCCTCTGCCTGATGTTGATGCTAAGTATGGACCTTATAATAGTATTGCAGAAGCTCTGAAAGAATTGTCTCCTGAATTACGTTCGGTAGGTCTTACGGTAGGTATTAAACAAAATAATATTATTAACGAGTATTGGTTTAATGGAGGTATTGAAAGCGAGAATCTTGTAATTAAGCAACAAGGTGGTGGAGATGAACCAGTTCAAACTGTTTATATACAAGACAATCCTCCTGCTAATACAAATTCTCTTTGGGTAGATACTTCTGGATTAGGGGCAGCTCTTGAAGAAGATGAAAAGCTAGCTCCTATAATTCAATCTATTCAAGTGATACAAAAGTATCTTGATACTATTGTCCATCAGAGAGATTTAATTATAAATCCCGGTCATGTTAGTAATACTTTTACTAAGTCTATATTAAAAGAATATACTCCTATTGACCCTAATACTGGACAATTAGCAATTAGAGTTGCTGCTGTTGGTGAAAGTCTTGAACCTGAAACAGATGAATATGAACCAAATACTAAAGCGGTTCGTGGGCATTATGGTACTCTTAAAGAAATTCAAGATAACTTTAATAATTTCGTAGATTACGAACTTCTAATTGCTACTGATGTAAAACGTCTATATACTAAGATTAATGGAGAACCTGTTAATCTTACTGGTACTAGTTCAGGCGGTGGCGGCAGTATTGATTATGAAGCATTGGATAAATTAGATACTATTGGCTTCGTTGCTCCTAATGGACAAGTATATCGTGTTAAGGTTAATAATAACGGACAGCTAGTAGTATATAAGAAAGAGTTAGATACACCACAAGCAGAACCTACTGGTGGACAAGAAGAACCTGGAACTGGTTGGGTATATGTAACTACTCTATATTTACAAAAGTTATATATTAACTCTTTGTATTGTGGCGGTATTACTAGTGACGAATATAGTTATAATCCATGCTCTCATAACTTCGTTGAACTTAGTAATCTTACGGGTAAAGATGTGTCTCTTAATGGACTATCATTACAGTATGGTACAGAAGGTGGAAATTGGGAAGTACTACCTTTATGGGGGAATATCAAAGCAGGTTCGACATTCTTAATTAGAGGTGCTCAATGTTCAGTAATGAATACTAATACTACTCGTATTAAAGTTGAGACTTATGATATGGAGTGGTATGCTAGTGATGGTAATCTTATTAAGTTTGATAATAAGAAAGCTAAATTTTTCTTGACTTGGGGAACGTCACCTAGTTCTGTTGCGAATCCTTATAATAACACGACTTCCCCTATAAGGGTATCTAAAGGTTATATTGATTTAGTTGGACTTCAAATCTTAAATGCTGGTGATGCTGATAAAGTTGATGCTGCTGAAAATACTGCTTATGGTTATCTTACTAGTAAGTATTTATTTACTAAGTACTATACTATGGACAATGTTAAGCAAGCTACTAAAGCTCTTAGTGCTAGAAATAACGCTAATGATATGTACTTTGTTAATCTCGAAGCAAACATAATACCTAGAGTAGATTCTTATACTCCACGTGCTAGCTTTGAGAATAAGAATATATTCTTTAATAAGACTTTACTAGACCATACTAAACCTAATAAGGTTACTATGACTTTAGGTAGAAAGGCTTGTTATACTTTTAATGAATCTAATGAACCTAATGATGATGCTAGTAGATGTTTCAATTGGGTGTCAGTAGGTTACTATGATGAGTATTTATGGTATCGTGCATATAGAAGTGACGGTAGTTATACTAATTGGACTAAAGTAGAATCATTTAAAAATGAGACTGGTGTTCGTAAATATTATAATCGTATTCGTGCAATAACTACTGATGGTACTCCTTTTACTACTCATAAAGTAATACTTACTCATTTAGGAGAACAATATGATACTCATACAAGGGATAAGAATATTTATTACGAATATTATGTAGGTAGAGACGAAACTTATAAGAGCGATATTCGTAGATTTGTAGTTATGAGCGAAAATGCAGGGAGCGAAGTTCTTAACTTTGTTCAGACTTCCGACCAACAAGGCTTTAATTGGGATGAATATAATGTATGGAGAATAACTGCCGGACAAATAAAGAAGGACTTTAATAGATATGAAAATAGTAACATATCTGTGTGCTACTTTATGATTAATACTGGCGATATGACACAGAATGGTAATCGTATTAATGAATGGTTAGATTATGAAGCAGGAAGAGAACCACTATACGATATTGCTGAAATGGTAACTGTTGGTAACAATGATTTAACTCCGGCTAATGTATATGTTCTTGGTGACGGTGGAGATGATTCTAAAATTAATGCTACTAACATTCGTTTCTTCTATTGTTATGAAATGGATGAAGATAATCCTCCTGTATTTACTGTTGAAGGAAAAGAAATATTCGTTGAATCATTATATTCATTCGATGTTGGTCATACCCATTTCTTATGTGTTAATAGTGAGATAAGTTCTAATACTGAAAGAGATGTTTACGGACTTACTACTACTGGTGTAATGTATGATTTAATAAGACAATGGTGTGAAAGAGATGATGCTAATGCAACTAATGCTAAAGCTAAGATAGCTTATTGTCATGAAATGCCTTTTACTATTATTACTCAAAATCTTATTAATTCATTTTATTGGAATAATGAAGAAAACACTAGTGTTGAGAGAAGTGGTAGTAGATTGAATTTCAATACCACTAAAGCTAACGCTTATTGGTTCTCAAAGTTCTTACAGACCCACAATTACCGTTTATGTCTTGGTGGACATAAACATACTTACAGTTGCAGTTATCCGATTTTAGAGAACGAAAACAGCTCTATGAAGCCTATCATACAGGTCACTGCGGACGTTTTAAAGAAGGATTTTAATTCTGATGAATTATATACGGAAACTGCCGAAGGTGCGTTAAAAGGGCAATCTTTCCCTAAATCTTGGGAAAATAATACTAACTTTGATATGCTGAAACACTTGTGTACATTTCAATTAGTAGATGAAATAACTGCTCCTGTATATCTTATGTGTCAGGCTAGTGGATATAAACATACTAGTAATAAAGAACTTCCTAGTCCTAATATTCCGTGGTTAAGGTATTTCTTTCCTGCTAGTATTACTATTAATAGTAGAGACGATGTTACGGCTAAAGTTAATGCAGGTCAACGTTATCCTTTCTATATTAAGTATTTCTTAAAGCTAGGCAAGGTAGATGATTTACATTATTACCCTAATTTACAAGCTACTGTTAAGAAGCTATCTAATGTATTTAATAATTCCGGTAAGTATAATGTTAATCTTCAAGGATTAAATCCAGCTTATGGAGTTATTGGTGGTAATGGAGAAACTAATAATGGTAATGATATAATTAACGTGAAATTTCCAACTTATAATATTAGTTGATTATGGCAGATAATATTAAAAGGTATAATCCTAAAACTGGTAATTGGGATATAAGTTCTTCTGGAAAAGCTACTGGTATTGTTGTCGAAGACCCTCGTCTTATCGACCCTGAAGTAGCAGAAGAAGGTGTTACTGGTGAAAGTCTTAATGATGTTCTTGTTCGTCATGAAAAAGAATTAAAGAAACATGGTGGATATATTGCTTGGCTTGCCGAACATGGTGGTGGAGGAAGCGGTGGCGGTGGTGGAACTACTGGCGATAAGATTACTCTTACTAACGGTAATATAGTAAAAGAAGGTAATATTAATTATCTTTATTCTACTGTTACTGCTAATATTAAGTTAGAGTATCTTATTACTTCTAGTAAGAATAATAAGAGATATTTTATTACTGTTACTCTTGATGGTAATAATATTATCGAAGGAAAAGAAGGTTGGACTAATAGTCCTGGAGTTCTTACTATTCCACAGTTAGATAAATTCTCTGCTAATAGTAATCACTCTGTTGTGATTACAGCTAGCGATACAGATGGATTTTCTGCTGAATCTTATCTACTTAATATAGTAGAAGCTAGTATTAAACTTACTAGTACTGTATCAGGCAATACTGCTACTGTTGGTCTTGATTACTTCTTTACTTATAGTATTACTAGTAAAATTATTGGTTCAGATGTTAATCTTGTTGTAACAAATGTAACTAATGGTGCTACTAAAACTATTGAATTAGGTAAGACAACTTCTACTGCTCCTAAACAAGTTAATGTTAACTTATGGGAACTAGGTAATATTATAGCAGGTAGTTCTTATACTATACAAGCACAAGCATTTACTTCAATGAATGAAGCTACTGTTCAATCTGATAAAGTAACAAATCGTGTAGTTGTAGAAGATGGTGTTAATCTTGTTGTTCTAGTAGAAGGTATTACTAGTAAAGCAGAAGTAGATGCCGGAGTTGAGAGAACTAAGTTCTCTCAAAGCGGTAATGTATCTTTTGCATTTACTCCATATCTTGCAGGAGTTAGTCTTATTTATTATGCAGTTAGAATCGAACATAATGGTATTACTAAAGATATAGGTTACTTTGATGAAGGAAACTATAATGATAATCAATATGTTCAACGTGGTAAACAACAAGTATTTAGTTACGCTATTCCGACAGAAGGAGATGTTATTGGTAATTGGAATATTACACTTCGTTGTTGGTCTGAAAAAGGAGACCCTGTAACTGATACAGTTCTTGCTTGTGAAGTAGTATCTAGTTCCCAAGCTCTTATTGCAGACCAAAATCCTAATAATAGTAGGTATGCTAGTTGGCACGTTCGTCAAGAAAGTTTCCCTCAAGTATCTACTACTAAAGTTTGGACTAGTAATGAACCAACATTTACTGCGCCTGGTTCTATTACTCCTAGTGGTGCTGTAACCAATCTTAATGTATATAATGCAAACGGAGTACTATCAGGCTTCTTAACAGAGAATGGACAATCTATGTTACGTATATCAGGAGAAGCCTATGGTGTTATTGATGTACAACCATTTAAAGATGATATAACAACTCTTAATAACTGGTCGAGACAAGGATTTGGATTATCATGTACATTCAAGTCAGATATTCATCCGTTCTCAAATAGAACAATCTTCTTTATAGGAGATTACAATACTGACGAACAATTCTCCGAAGGTATTAAAGTAGGTCTTGAAGATATTATTTGGTCTTATACAGATGGTAATATTAAAGAAACTATTAGTTGTAAGATACAACAGAACGTTATTAATACTGTTGATTTTATAGTTAATAAGAATCAAGGAAAGATGATTGTCGGTATCTTTATCAATGGTATACTTAATGCTGCTCGTGAAATAAAGACTGACTTTACTTGGAAGACTAATTCTAAGATATATCTTGGTTGCGATATTAGTAATTCAGGACAGATTCAAAACTTTGCTGATGTTAACTTCTATGATATTAAGTTGTTCCGTGTTCCTGCTAATGATAAAGAAATTGTTATTAATGCAATGAACTCTAGAGCTAGAGCAACTCTTTTATCTGATGGTAGTGTAGACTTTACTGAATACAATAGAATGAAGTTAAAGAACTTCTTCTCCACTTCTGATTCAGAACCTCATTCTACTCTATGGGACGATATTAACCAAACTTATGCAAGTGTCAATTTCAATAGTCTTATCTCTGATACTACTAGAGTATTACCAGTTGATATAATGTTGATTAATTGCGCTAATACTGGTTTTACTCGTGCTATATTTGAAGAGATTGGAGGTCAGAATAATAATTGGTATAGTGGTTGTACTATGAGTTACTTTAGTCCAACTTCGGGAAAGTCTAGTTCTGAATATACTACTGATGTTTCTATTTCTAAGCAAGGTACTTCTACTTTGAATAATCTTATTAAGAACTTAGAGATAAGATTTGATAAAATGCTTAAAGATGATGATGGTGGTAATCTTGATTACGAACTATTCCAACCTAGAGAGACATGGTTTCCTGAAAGACAATTTACGCTTAAAGCTGACGTTGTTGACAGTGCTCATGCTAATAATGCTTCTATTGGTAAATGGATTAATGATAACTCGGATTTCTTATTTGAGAAAACTCCGCCTATGGAGCAACTTGAATCTCATCGTCCAGTAGATACTCGTGATAGAACTGTAAAAGATAAGGTCACTATTAAACAAACTCTTGAAGGTTTTCCTATAATACTTCTTATTCAGTTTGATGGAGAAGAAACTCAAACTATGCTTGGTATATATAGTTTTAACTTAGGTCGTGGAGCTTATTATAATATGGGATTCCGATTTATGAAAGACTTTACTACTAAGATAAAGAATACAGCAGGTGAGTATGTTGATAATAAACTTCCTGCTTTTGTTACTTCTTATCATACTTATGCTCAAGATGAACTATTCGGAAACATAGACCAAAGAAAAGTTTATTCTTATGAGTTTGGGGAAAATGCAAATGTTATTGTAGATGGAGAAAAGATATTACCATTAGCATTGTTTATGCAAGACGATTTATCTATTATCAAACATGTAGGTGAATTTAAATATAATGGTGGTAATTGGCTAGAGCCTAGTGCAGCTGTTACTGATGATAATATTTGGAGAGCATTACAAGAGTTATTCTCTATCTTTGCTCAAATGACTTCATCGACAGTTAAGAAATACATTTGGAACGAGACTTCCGGTGGTTATGAAGAAACTGCTGGTGAATATCCTGCACAGTCTAGTTGGTCTACGCTTGCTGCTGAACTTGATACTAAGTTCTCAATTAAGAATGCTTACTCTTACTTATTAACGTGTGTAAAGTATGGGCTTGTTGATTCATTAGGTAAGAACTTAACTTTAGTCTGTTATGATGTTGGTGGGGCTAATAAGTGGTTTATCAGATTCTATGATATGGATACTGGTAATGGTCTTGATAACGTAGCTCTTGAATCTGTTGCTAAAACTGCTTGGTTAGATACATTTAGTAATAATGATAATAATGATGTTAACTCATTAGTTATTACTAAAAACGCTGCCGATGGTGGATATGATACTTATAGTTCTCGTATGTGGGACGTATTAAGAGATACTATCTTTGCTAATACTGGAGTATTCGATAGTTCTCTTGAAACTCTTTGGGACTTATGGAGAAACAATGCTACTATTTGTAAAGATATTAATGATTATATAGATAATTATTTTGCAGCTCAAACTAAAGATTGTGGAGAGCTTCTGTTTAATTATGATTATAATGTTAAGTATCTTACTGCTTATGTTGGTGAATCAGGTGGACAACCTTCTTATGCTAATATTGAATTTCTACATGGTACTCGTGTTGAGTATGTTCGAGATTGGATGAAGAAGAGAGTTTGGTTCTTTGACGGAGTATTTAAGTATAGCAATGCTGCTAATATTCAACCTTATAATAATAAGGGTACATTTTCCGCAGGTGGTGCAGAAGCAACTAATCCTAAGCTAGTTGTTACTTCCAATTGTCCTGCAATATTTGTAGTTAATATTGGTAATACTACCGATACTAGATATTTCTTAGAAGAAGGTAAGCCTACTGAAATCAGATTATCTCCTATTAATTCTTTCAATACACAGATTACTATTAATAATACTCCGCAAATTAATGATATTGAAGGATTGGGCGGAATGAGATTTCAACGATTCATGTCTACTATGAAACTTCCTAGTTTCTCTAAGTTAGACCTATCTTCTGTTGATACTCTTAGTGATTCTCCTATTCCATTTGAAACAGTATTCGTTAATGACGAAGATTATTCTGACGTAAGACATATTGATTTAAGTAATACTAAGTTTTGGAGTGGTAGTATTGGACAAGGTACGTTTACGGTTAATATAGAAAAGTATACCAAGTTGAAAGATTTGAATATATCTAGTTCTATTGTAACTTCTATATCTTTGCCTAATGCTTCTCTTGCATTACTGAATATTACTAATTCAGCTGTTGAAGGTATTAGTTTAGTTAATCAACCGTTCTTGGAATCATTAGATTTCTCCGGTTGTAAGCGATTGAAAACAGTTACTATTGATTCTTGCGATAAGATTACTGAATTAAATCTTAATAATCTAGGAGATTTACATACTATTAAGATTACTTCATGTCCTAATTTGAAATCTATTGTATGTACGAACAACGTTAACTTAACTACATTCAATGTATCTAATTGTAATAATGTCGAAACAATTAATATATCGTCATGTACAAACAGAAATCTTATTGTTTATATTGTAGGTGCTCCTAATATTAAGACACTTAATATGTCTAATACTAATACGGCTAACGATATTCAAGCTGCATCTGAACTTCCTAAACTTAGGACATTGAATATAACTAATAGTCAAGTTGAAGCTATACAATATGGTAATGCTGCAATTCCTACTTATAATGGTAATAAGATATTTGATGTTAGTCAATTAATCGACTTACAATTCAGTGTTCAAAACGCTAAAGGTGTACACTACTTTAAATTTAATAATAATAAGGAACATCCTTTTAATGTAGGTTCTGCGTTCTTTGTTGGTTGTTCTAACTTAAAGAGAGTATTTGGGCATATTAGTCTTAATGGTAATGGTGTATTCAATCAATGCTCTAAATTCTATATTCATGAACCCAAAGAAAAGGTAGAAGGTATTACCCCTGATTATAATGGTGAATGGTTTGGTCCAGATACTAATACTGAACAAGGCTCTGTTGATTGGAGAAATCATATTGATTTATCTACTAACTTTAGTATTGGCACTACTAATTGTACTTCTATGTTCAATGCTACTAATTGTAGTATATATGATGTTTATTATTTTTTATATAAGTGTGATAATGTAACTACTCTTGATGGGTGTTTTGCTAGTGCTAAGAATGTTAAATGGGATTTACTAGATAGTCCTAGAAGAAATATGTTTAATCATTGTACTAAAGTAGTTACAATGAATTCATTATTTTGGGGAATACAGTCACAAGATTTTAAGATACTTACTAGTACTTATGAATATGGCTCTACTGAACATAATGGATTATTTAGCCCTCTTGTTAGTTTACAAGCTATGGATTCTATATTTTATTTTGGTGGTACTAGATATACAAGTCCTGCTTTCTTAGCTAAGTTTAAAGGAAATGTTCCTTCTAAACTTAAAAGATTAAGTATTTTTAGTACTGGAACTGTTAAGTTCGTAGATAATATTAATGATTGTCCTAGTGATAGTACTATCAACGACCATCTTGTTAATGCTGATTGCGGAACACTTCTTGCTAATCTTCCTGACTTAGAATATTTAAACACTATGTTTAATGGTTCTAATATAGATTTTAATCAATTAACAGATGAAGATGTAGAAGATGAAGTAAAGTATTGCCCCTTATTCTATAAGAATACTAAACTTAAATATATCCAAGATTCATTTAAAGGACTTGTTAATTCTACTGGTTCTTTATATAATGTATTTGGCGGTACTGTTAAGAATAAGACACAAGTAAGATTCCCGACAGCTTTATATGGTATCTATAATTCATTTAGTTTAGGTTCAGGTTCTAATGTTACTTTTCCAATCCACAACTCAATGTTTAGTAGATTGAAGAACTCATTAAAATATATAACTGGACAACAAGCTATTAATGAAAGTACTTTAGGAAGTTTTCAAGGATTCACTAAACAGTTCATTAAAGAAGGAGAAGAAACATTTCCTTATGATGTATTTACTGGTTGTAATGCTATTGTTGAAATACCGGGATTCTTTGCTAATCTTGTTCTTCCTACAAATACTGTTGTTGAACTTCCTCTTGATTCATTTAAGACTAATTACAATCTTACTAACATAGCAAACTTATACTTTGATATGAAGAATTGTAAGTATAGTCTTACTGGTAAAGGTTTCTCTAATTGTAAAATAGTTAATGCTTATAGATGTTTCTCTGAAACAGAGAATACTTACGTTAAGAAAGGTTCTGTTCCTTATGGACTATTCTATATGGAAGCTACTAATAATTATAGTTGGAAAGGCTGGAATGAAACCGATGCTTCTACTAATAGTATAAATGAGAACTACGGTATTGATGAACATGGAGAATGGATTCCTGATGAACAAGCACCAATGCCTACTGAAATCACTTATAATAAACAGAGAACTCTTCCTAGAAAGACAATAGTTAATATGTCTTATTGTTTAGAGAGATTCCAAAGTACGGAAGCACAGGCTTATACTATAAATTATGGTAATCTTACTCCAAGTAATTATGGAGATATTATAGTACCTAATGAAAAGTATAATCCAGTTAAGTATATTCTTAATCCTAATTATGACCCTAGAGAATATCTCGATGAAGAACAGACAATGATTAACTATAATAGAGATATTCACAGAGTAATCATAAATAAAGACTATGATAAATATGAATATGCTTGGAATGAATATGCCTACGATGGACTTAGTGGACTTGAAGATATTATATTAAATAGTAGTCTTTATACAGCTGTTTCAAATGGAACAATAAATTGTTTTCCTACTATACCTGATGTGTTTAAAGATGCTGCTGCTTCAATTGCTCCACCTAGTTCTGTTCATGCTAATAGAAAAGTATTAAATTACTTATGTTCGCCTGACTTATTCTATTATTGTACTAATGGAACTAATATGGTTATTAACGGTGTGTTTAGTGGTAGTGGTAGACCTAATGGAGACCCAACATACGATTACTTTAACTATGGTATTCGTGGTCGTATTCCAACTAACTTATTTAAACCAGTTAGTAATGTTACTGATTTATCAATGACATTCCGTCGTTGTCCTTTAATTCTTCCATATAAATGGAATAATTCCACAGGAGATATTGGTGAAATGTTCTCTAAGCAAATGTTCGCAGGATTAACTAAATTAACTAATATATCTTATATGTTCTATTTCTGTGTAATTCCTGCTGATGTTATTGTGCCTGTTGAATTTGTAATTGATTGTATTAACTTACAGGATATATCTTGTTTGTTCTTAGCAGCACAATTTGAATCAACTGCTAGTCAAGCACAACAAATAGACGATAATATATTCGCTAAGAATGTCAATCTAAAGAATATTAGTTATGCTTTTGCTAGTGGGCAAAGTCAGGGCGATTGGTTAGGTAGAAGCCCTAAGAAGATTGGTTCTACATTGTTTAATGCTAATAAACATAAACAGCTTACTAATGTTACTGGTGTATTCTATAATGCAACTTCTACTACTGGTAGTGTTCCTGAATTTTGGAATTGGCTAAATAGTCTATCCTCTGTTAATAGAGCGAATGTATTCTATGCTATGCGTAAGGCTAATCTTACTAATGGTAATAATGTTCCTAGTGGATGGGATACAGGTATGGTATAACAAAAAGTTGATAATAGTATTGTATAATTAAACAAAATTTAGTTTCTTGTAGCGTCCCCCATAAAGGAGTGAGTATTAACAGTAATCACATCTCTTTATGGGGGAAGGTTGCAAAGAGTAATTAATAATCATTTAAAAGTAATTATCATGGATAATCGTATTTATAACAGAGCTAATGCAGCTAATAGTTTACAGATTTCTATAATGGGTAAAGTTGATGCTGTTGCAGAGTTTTCTATTCCTAATGGAATGGGTGGTAAAGAACCTTTCCTATTAAAGAATATAACCGAAGACCCAATACAAGTAGAAGTAGTTCTTGCAGGTATGGAAGAACCTATTACTACTGTTCTTTATTCCGGTTGGAATGTTGAGTTAGTTAAACAAGTTAATAACGCACAAGCTGATACATTACAATATGGGTACTAATACTGGTATAGGTATAGGTATCGGTATTCCTTTTAGAAATAATGCTCTTGGTGGAGATAATATGTATTTTCCACCGGAGCTTAAAGCTCGAATGATTGGTGTTTGGGATAACTATGGTAAGAAGAATACTGATGCTGATAGGAATATTATTAAAAATAAGATTCCTAATGCGGGTGGAGATTTAGAGATTCTAAATAGTGCTTATAGGTTAAATAGTGGATTTGGTGGATACAGTAATGACTTTCAAGAATATACATATCATGAGAATGTAGTAATTAAAACTGATACTAATGCTGTTTTTAATGCTGGCGGACAATTATTAATTCCATATTCATCATTAACTAAAGATATTCCTTCTTTTAAGATAAAAGTTAGTGGATTAAGTAACACTTATCATTTTCGTTATTATTATAGAGATAATAATGGTGTTCAACATTCCGTAAATATGGTTAAAGATGGTAATTACGAATTACCTATTTGTTATAATGTACAGAATAGTTCAGATGGCACTGATTGTGGTTTTGCTAATAATGGTAGCGATATAGTAACTGTTGAAATATTACCTGCATTTGAAGGAGCTTTAGTAACAGATGGTATTAATGATATTATCACGTCTATTAAAACATTAGAAGAATGGAATATTGGTGATAAAGGAATTACTATTGTTAGTATGATTCATCAAATTAATACTAATACTAATAATTTTATTACTACAAATAATATTAGAACTGATAATAAAGTTATAGGTAGAAATATAGTTAGTAATATAGAAAAAACCGGAATATACGGATGGTATAAAGAAAATATTCAAAGCGATACCATTAATGTAATAAATAATATATTAGGAGACAAAAATGATTATACTTCACATTCTAGTCCTTCTACAAATATTAATTCAATTAATAATTCCAAGTTTTATGTACAAGGCTATGCTGTTGAAAATGGTTTTGCTGAAATCTCTTCTATTGCACACTATTGGACTTTTGCAGTATTAGGTAAAGCTACCGAAGATGAAATCAATCTTATTATTGCTAAATATAATCTTGATAGAACACTTAGACCTGATATACTTTGTAATATAACTAAGCAAGGTATTACTAATGATAATCATGCTGACTTTAATGATAAACTTATTGATTACAGTGGTAATGGTAGAGATATTCAAATGTATAATCTAGCTTGGAAAGGTGGTAGTGGTGTTGCAGCCAAACAATATGAAACATTTAAAGATTGGACTAGTGAATCTTCTTCAACTTCAATAATAAAGCAAATAGATGAATTTACTAGAATTGTAGAATCTACTACAAATGGTTATTTGGTAAGTAGAATAAAAAGAGATTCTGATTTAGATAAAGTATATAGTCCTATAAATGTTTATCTTTATCAAGATAATAATTTCTTAGTACACGAATGCAAATATGAAGTAGATGGAGTAAAGTATGCTATTCCTATAAATGAACCAGTTGGAAAAGGTTATCATAAATTAGAAATGTATACTAAAGATAGATATACAGAACTTCCTGAAAATGCAGAAAATGTTGTTCTATCAGAATGGTATTTTCCTAAGTCAACTAAAGGTTCTATAAAATATAGTATTATTCCTAGTTGTAAAGGCGGTATTCTATTAGATGGTATCAATGACTTTGGTAAGGTAACAGGGATGCCGATTTATAAGGATTATACTTTCATTATAGAAAGAGAATTTTTAAATGAGACTTTCCTTAATCAAGTATGTCTAGTAAGTAAGTCTAAAGTTGCATCAGAAATAGAAAATGGTGGTGCTTTTATTGTTGATAATATTAGTGTTAATTCTATTATTAACCCTTATAGTTTTTATAAGACCACTAGTTTGCCAGGTTTAAATACTTTTGATAGACAGATAGTATTTCAAAGTAAATACAAATATCTTGATAAAGATATTGCTGCTGGTACTTCTACTGATAGTGATACTTTATGGCTAGGAACATTTAGAGATAATGACCAGAGGTTCTTCAACGGAGCTATCTACTCTCTCATGTCCTTCCCTTATAGTATGTCCAAGTTCTTGATAGAAAGACAACTAAAGAAGCATAAGTTAGGAACATTATATCCTAATATGGTTGAGTTTAGACCAGTTATAAAAACTAATGTTGATTATACACTTATACAGTTCTATATTAATAATTATACTAAACGCATATATCCTGGAGATTATATACCAATTAATACTCCAATACAAGTAAATTTCTATCTTAAAAACAACGTAGATGAATTGATAAGTTTTAAAGTTAATGGAAACGATTCTACATTTAAGAGAAGTACGGTAGTTGATAATGCTTATAATATAGAAACTCTTCCAATTACTAAATCCCCTCAAAAGATAAACATTACTATTGACGAGTACATCAGGTTTGAGGACATTATTCAGCCATATCCGGTTCTATTGAGATTCAATGATGAAAACGGTAATGAGGTATCTTGGGGAGGTAAATTTAGAGTAGGTTCTACTATTACTAGAATAGGTGGTATTGATGATACTGAAAGCAATCTATTAAACGGTTTATATTCTATTAGTGGATTGTCTTTAAATGGTAAAGCTGTTACTAGCAGTACTAGTATCGTTGAAAAGCAAATGGTATTTAGAACTACTGCAACTTGGCTTCTTGATAATAACGAACCTAAATGTATCCTATCACCTAGACTACTACGTATTCCAAACTCTAGCTACAAGATACTCGGTTACATTCCTGATATATCCGGTCACGGTAATCATGGTAAGATAAACAACTCTGCCTATGCTGGTATGAGTGGAGCTAATGGGTATGTTGAGAACTTTAACGAATGGAGAGTTTCAAAAGATAATGTAGTTATAACTAGAACAGATAGTAAAGCAACCATAACTAAGATAGGAATTAATTCAAACACTCTTCCGTTCTTTCAAAAAGATGGTTCAGTATTAATAAACAACTATGTTCTTACTGTAAATATTACTGGCATTCCAGAAGGAGTTAAAGGTAAGTTTATTCATAATAATCTGTTTACTAAAGAACTTATCGAAGGTAAAAATACAATTACTCTACAAAATGATGCTGGATGGTATGGTTTTACTTTCTATAATGAAAATAACGCTATAATTGGTGATTGTAATATTACTATTGAACAAATCGGTGAATACGAAGGTGCATACTGTCTTGATGGCGTAGACGACTTTGTTACTATTCCTACTCTGTCTAGTGGAGGCAAGCAGGTGTTGATGAAGGTGAATTGGAATAGTCTTAATCATGTGTTATATGACCAAAGAAATAATGCAGAAGCTCCATTTTGTATTGTTACTGCAAGTGGGACAATTGCTTATAATCAGAGAAATGTAGGAGGGAATACATATATTGATGGGATATTGAATAATCATATACTTGTAGATGATTTACAGGCAATTACTCATAATATAGTTCTTAATAATGATTATAACGTTGCCAATAGTAATTCCTTCATAGGAACTAACTATACTAAGAGTATTTACGCTCAAATGGCTCTCTATGACTTCATGCTCTTCGATAACATCTCAACAGACGATAAGATTAAAGAGCTGAATGAGTACGTAGGAATAGAAGGCAATACAGAATGGAGAAAGACGGAATAATTGATTTAAATAACCCAATATTTATAAAAAATGAATAAATGAAAATAATGCCTTATAAACTACTTAAAGTAGTTTATATAATACTTGCTATAATTGCAGTAGTTATGTATACATTAAGTTTAATATTTAATATTTAAAGATTATGATTGATTACATTGTATTTCCTGTTGCTGATATAGATGAAGAGAAGTCAGCAAAGATTGACGAACTTAATTTAGTTCCTCGTAGTAATGTTAGTAAAGACAAAGTATTGATGAAGTGCCAACATTATAAAGAAGTGTTTCCTGAAAAAGTAACTAGAACAGTTACTACTGATGAAGAAGGATTGGAAATTATTAGTATTGAATATCCTTATGAAACTTATTCTAATGAAGCACTTGCTACTTTATTGTCAAGTCCTGAATGGAATTTTAAAGAAGATGAGGTAATAGAAGATTCCCCCATAGAGGAATGACATTACTTTATTGCTTAACTCTAAGCCCTGCTTATAACAAGTAGGGCTTTTATTTTGTTCATACAATACCTAACTTTTAATAAAATTATTGTTTATAGCTAAAATAGATTAATGGTCGAACTTCTTATATTATCCTTTGTTATGAGTGTATAGTAGCTGCTATAAGATATTCTTAATTTATTAATCTAAACCTTATTTATTATGCAAGTAATTGAAAAAAGTTAAAGTCGTTCCCGAAGGTTATAATGGTGCAGGGATGGACGGTTATGGTCGCCGTGATGTTAACGGTAAAAGCTAATGCAGGTCTTACGCTTGGTATTATCGGTACTGCTCTTGGAGCTTGGGCTTTATTTTGGTAATCGTCGTTCTGCTGGTGTTCTCGGAACTGGTGCAGGTCTTATGGGAGACGGTTCTACAAACATTAATGTAGTTGGTGCAGGAATGGGAAATGCTGGTGCTCCTACTGCTTTCCAAGCATGGAGTAAGTCTTGTGAAGATACTCTTGCTTTGCAGGGTGGTTTGTATCAGTGGGCTTTAACTCAACAGAACCAACGCTTCCAAGACCGTCAGGTAATAGACAGTGAAATGTTCGGTTTGTATAAGTCACAGATTGATGCAGACTTCTTGCTGTACAAGGGAAACCGTGATAACTATGATTCTCTTAAAGCAGAGATTAGCGAACTTAAAACGCAAGTTGCTGTTAGTGCTGCTATTCGTCCTTATCAGGATAAACTTATCCAGTGCGAAATCGAGAGAGCGTTCACCGCAGGTATCAATTATGTCGATAAAAAGACTTGTAATGTTATCTATGGTGTTACTTGTCTACCTAATGAGCCTACTACAACAGGTCTTGTTGGTAGAAATGCCAATGGTTGTCTACCGTGTGGATTTACTCAAACGGCTAGTACTCCTGCTACATAATATTACTAATCAACTAAAGAATAAGTTATGTTACCTATTAATCAAGTTATACTGGGCGGAACAGACCCTTTGTTAAATACTGGAAGTCTTACCGACCAAATCCAATATTTAGAAGAACAAAAACGACTTATTGAAGCTAGGCAAAGACAGATTCAACAAGCTGCTAATGGACAACAAACTTTGCAACAAGTTAGTCCTCAACAAACTGCTAAAGTAAGTGTTTGGGACTTGATTGATGCAGAGATTGAACCTCTTACTAATGAACAAAGAAGTATGCTTTCTACTAATGAAGAATATGTAGCTAATTATAATAATCTTCAATCTATGGTTCAAGCAGAAGTTCTTAATTTAGTAAGAGCTAATATTGAGAATAGTCCGGAAGGCAAAGCTCTTTTAGATAATCAACTAAAGTTAGTTAAGAATCTAAAGACTAGTATAATCGAGATGTCACAAAGAGAGATGCAATTGTTCAATGCTTTTAAAGAAGCTAGTGCAAAGAATCCTTCTCTTACTTATGATGAATTTATTAAAACTATGAAGTAATGGTAGAGGTAAGTGTAGTAAAACAAAAGCTGCAAGATTACATTGTTAATCAGATAGATATTCTTGGCGAATCTAATCCAGCTATTAAGTTAGTTAAGCCTTTGGCTAAACGTGCAATTATTAATAACATTGATAGTTTTGATAAGTTTATCAATACTATTGCTAAAGACGGAAAGATTGATATTGAAGGTATAGTTGACGAAGAGATTGAAATAATCAAATCTATTCCTAACTTTGATTTTAATATTCCAGTTTTAGGTAATGGTAACATCTCTAACGGTAACATAACTCTTTCTATTCCTTTTATTAATAAAGGAATTATGTTTAACCAGTCTGATTTGGAAACATTCAGACAACTATTAACTAAGTAATATTATTATGAGAGAAGTACCATACGAGACAGACCAAGATGTTCGTGCTCGTTCTCGGAGAGACGAAATGTACGAACGAATTAATGATTTCCTTGCTCGTGGCGGTCGCGGAAGAAGTGGTCGTGGCGGACGTGGAAGAGGAATGATGAATCGTATTGGATATAAGACTTACGACAACTACGACAGGGATGAACAAAGAGGTTACGGTGAACGTCATAGATATGATGAAAGTCGAGGTTATGATGGAAGTCATGGCTACGATGAAGAAGAACGTATGCTTCTTATGCAAATACTTGGAGTAGATGGAAACGAACGTTATAATGATTATGGTGATGAACATTTTAATAAACAGGAAGCTAAACGTACTGTTGATGAAATGTACCATGTCAAAGACGGTAAGAAATATATCGGTGAGAAATACGATATGCAGAAAGCTCACGAAGTTTGTAGTAAATTCAAAGATAAACTAGAAGATGAAGTAGAAGTTGCTGATGTTTATGTAGCTATTAATGCTCAATATCACGACTACTGTGAATTATTCGAGAAGTGGTTCGGAAAAGGAAACTTTGACGATATGATATTCGAGAGTGCTATCAGCTTTTGGTTCGATGATGTAGACTTCGGAGAAGATAAACTCTGGAAATACTTTAATGAATTGAAGTAATACAAGTTTTGTTATATTCCTAAAGAGAGATTACTAAATAATAGTAGTCTCTCTTTTCTTTTTAAAATAAAATCCTATATTTGCATCTGTAATATAAAACTTAATGCTTATGGGAATATTTGTTAAAGTGTTGTTTGTAACTATAATAGCTATTACTATTATAGTATTCGCATGGAAAGAGATTACTACTATTCTTCCTGTGAAAGTTGTATCTTATGTAAAGATAGCTGGTGTGCTATTAAGTGTTATCCTAGGTACTCTATTATTCTTATTGTAATATGGACTTCGGGAATATACTTAATGAGATTCTACGTACTACTGCTACTAGTTTCGATTTCGCATTTGTTATCTGTGTTAATGTACTAGCATATCTAGTAATTAAACTAGTTGACAAACTTAATGGAGATAAAGTAGTAAGTACTTGGAATAAAAGAGTGATAACTCTTGTATGCGCTGTATTAATGGGAATAATATACTTCTCATTAAAGTTAGGTGATGTTAAAGTAGTACTTAATTCTATTATTCTTAGCTTTGTATTTTGGAGTTGGATTCTAAAACCAATACTAGCCTTCTTCAAGATAGATTATAAGAAGTTTATAATAGAAGATGATGAACCTAATCAATATCCAAAGTAAGTACTATTAGTGAGAGTAGTAAGTGAGAGTCGGCTAGCAATAGTCGGCTCTCACTGTATACACATCTCTTTATGGGGGAATAAAAACTACATCCCATGCTCCTACGCTTTCATAGAAGCTCGTCATTGCATTTTAGTGCCTAACCTTAACTTACTATTATCCGATAGGCTTGCATGCCTCTGTGAGCCTTAAAATGCGTCACGTGTATAAAAATGTTTACAATGCGAACGCTTGTAAGCTAGATAGTAAGCTAGATAATAGTGCTGAATCAAAATTATTAATAAAAGTCTTGTTAATACCAATATAATAACTATATTTGTTATAATACTAATTCAAAAACAAAAGTAATATGGCTTCATTAAATCAAATTGTATCTGAAATAGCTCATGCTATTCATCAGCCTAATAACTTTACTACAAGACAAACTATTCGTAGTGCGGTTATTCATACATTCAATGAACAGATAAGACAGACTTATGAGCGTCATGCTAATGTCGATAAGATATTAATGCAGAGATATAGGATAAGTCTTATTAATGTTCCTGACGGAGATATATTTCAAAGTCTTGTAAGTACAAAGTATAAAGTTAAAAGAAGTAAGGTTAGAATACCTAGACCAGTTCGTCTTGATAATAATCTTCCTTTTGTTAGTGTTCGTACTGTTGGTTATGATAATATGGCTATTCCTTTTATTAAAGAAGCAAATGCTCAATTTTATAAAGCATTGCCAGGAATGTGTACTAGTCTAAGTTATGATTATATCAATGGTTATCTATATGTTAATGGAAATGGTAATCCGTTGATTGAACCGCTAGGACATATTGTTATTGAATCGCCTTTTGAAATACCTACTGAAATTCCTGTTGAAACAACAGAAGGAGTTGAATCTAACTTCGATAATGATGATGAGTTTATCATTCCCGAAGATATGGTAGAACGAATCAAAGATGTAATCTATAAACGTAATCTACTTAATGTAGAGAGAGTAACTAATGAAGTCCCAGTTAAGGATGATATAAATAAACAACAAATAGAAGTATAATTATGGCTAGCGGTGAAAGATACGACCACAGAAATATGTATACTAGTTTTATAAAGACAGCCGAAGAGGATTATGTTCTCGTGTCTGAAAAGATAGCTAGATACAAATCTTTATTATATAAAATCAAATATTCTATTGAACAGAATAGAAATGCTATTGAAGCTATATTTGATGTATGTGTCTATAACTATTGGGAATGGAATACTGACGAACTAGATGTTGATAGAAAGATGGAGACAGCAATAGATGCTAAGTTCGTTAAATTCGATTCTTCTAAACAATTAAGATACGGTAATATATATCGTAACTTAAAACAATACTTTAGAGTACTTCGTAAAATAAAAGAATATGAGATAAGACAGCAGAGAATTAAACATCGTAAGAACATTACTCGTCCTCAATACGAAGCCTATTGCAAGTTATTCTTTAGAGAAGTATCTAAAGAAGTTCTAAGAGGAAAAGTTTATAAGTTTGAAAAGAGACTTGGTTGTCTTATAATAGAAAGAGTTATAGTCAGAGATAGTTTTACTACTGCTGATGGAAAAGTTGTTAAGTTCAAAAAAGTAATTGACTATTATAAAACAGAACTAAACAAAAGAAATCTTCTTGCACAAGGACTTATTCCTTATAATAAGAAAGACCATGCAGCAGCCTTACTAAGAGGTGAGAAATACGAAGGAGTTAAATATGTGGAGTATCTTGATAATCCTTATTATTGTAAATTACTTATGATTGACGGTACAATTAAGAATAGACCATTATTTAAATTCTATGGAACAAATCTTCACATGAAACGTAGTAATGATGATATACTATCTGAATGTAAGACTGTTGAGGATATTATTAATGTTGATACTGATATTAATAATCGTCTTTCTTTAATTAATAAGTTTGACCCAAGTTACACTATAAAATATATTAGAAATAATGAACAAAGAGCTATCTTCCGTAGAAACTATTATCGCAAGACTTGATAATGATTTCAATATTATGAATAGTGATTATATACCTAGAGTAGGTGCTTGGTGTATAGATGCTATGAATGAGATGGGTATTCTTCAATATGAAGAAAAAGAAACTACTATTGATGTCGTTGATAGAGTTGCTTATTTCCCATGTTGTATGAATGCTTTTAAAGTTTATGTTGAGGGTTGCGAGATTTCCCCCTTAAAGAACGGTAAATGTTCTTGCTCTTCCGGTACTACCGAGCATTTCGTTCAAGACAGAGAAAGAGCTAGAGAACGTGAAAGTAAGCGTACTGTTGAGATTGACCCCGAAGGTTACGAAGGAAAGAATTACGTGTATCTTCGGGATGCTAATGCAATCCAATTAAACTTTGATGCTGATATTGTTACCGTATCCTATCTTACAGTTAAGACTGTATATAGTGATACGTTTCATTGTAATATACCTGTTATTCCTAATAACGGTAAACTTATTGAAGCACTTGAATGGTTCTGTATGTGGAAGTTACTAAGTAGAGGAATTAAACATCAGGTCTATTCTTTACAAGGTGCTATGCCAGTTAATCCATATTTGTTATGGAGAGATTCTCGTGACAGAGCTAGAGCTTCTGTTATTAATGAAAATCAAGATGCTAATGCTTATAAAGGTTGGTCGTCATTCTTTTATAATTCAACATTTAGACCTAGAGACTAATGGAAATAGTTAAAGAATTAAATAAAGATGATGGGTTAGAATTTATAAAGAATGGTTCTATTACCCATGCTGTAAATGTCATAGTTTCTAAAGATGGTAATTCTATTCAGAATGAACAGTCTTTAGAAACTATTGTTACTTTAGATGAAAACGAAAGGATAGTAGGTATTATTCCTTGTGCTAAAGAACTTGTCATATTTACTGCTAGTAGTAAGATATATCGTTATAATGAAGATAATAAAGAATTATCTTTAATTGAAGCATCTTGGAAATGGTATGGCGGAGAAGTATTTGGAACTTATACTTATAATGTTCGAGGTGATTTAATAATAGCTATTAGTGAACGTGATCCTAGAGAAGATGTTCCTCTTAAAGTTATTAATCTTAATAATGCTAATTTAGGTTCTGATAATATATTTACTTTAAATCCTGATATTCCTCAAACTACTGTTGTTGATTACGGTCAAGAATATGGTGGTAGAATGAGAAATGGAACTTATTTATTATTTATAAGATTTGAAATTAGTGATAATGAATTCAGTAGTTGGAAAGATTTAGGAGTAGTTATTTATCTATCTCCTAGTCTAACTAGTAATATAATATCTTCTGTAACTCTTCAAGGACCTAGTAATACTACTTCTACTTATGATATTAGAGACTATGCAAGAGAAGATATTGAATACAACGCTAATTCTATATTTGCTACTTTAAATATAGATAATAAAAGTGGAAATACTTTTAAATCTTTCCAAATAGCTTATATATGTACTTATAAAGATGGAAAAGAAGCATTTAATTTAGGTTCTTATTCATTTAACGAATCAGGTACTTATAGAATATCAGGAAATCGTAGTAGTAAAGAATCTATTTCAGTAGATGAAGTTTTAATATCCGCTAATAACTTCAATCTTTATAATGTAAAAACAATGTGTAACTATAATAATAGATTATATGTTGCTAATTATAAAGAAGAAACTCGTAAGTTAGATATTTCCAATATTGATACTAGTAGTATTGCTGTTGGAGTATGTATGGAAGAAGATTACTATGGAAATAGATTAAATGATGGATATGTTTTAAATGTAGGTAAACCAATAGAAGATGAAGTATACAGATTCTATATTCATTATGTTCGTCCTGATGGTAGTTATACAGAAGGTATAGTAATTGAAAATAATAATTATCGTCATAAAAAAGACGATGGCACATGGGAGAAAATACCTGTTCAAATAGTTATAGGAAGATATTATAATACTTCAACAAATAAAGATGTTGATATTATGTTTGATTGTTATGATGATACTAAGGTATCTGATGTAAAAGCTGCAATCGAACAAGCTAAGATAGATTATCCCGGTTATTATTCTTCTACTATTAAGGATAAACTAGGACTTATAGATATGGCAGAAAAAGCTAAAATAGATTATTATTGGTTTAATCTTGACCCAAGATTTACTAATGGTAATACTACTCACGCTAGTCCGTATTGGAATATGATATTCTGTTGTCCTTATACTAATAATAATGGAGATAGATTATTTAGAACTCCTCATAAGATTAAAGGAAACTTTACTTTTAGAGAAGTTCCTATGTATGAAGGTTTTGTAGGTTTCTTTATAAGTTATGAAGAAATACAAAGTATTCTTATATGTGATGGTATTGTTGACCAACATAGAGATATTGCAATAGGAACTGATACTAATAGTAAACTTCAAAGTAGTTTTAATAGTGTTACTCCTTATGGATATAGTTATCAGTTTTATTCTGATGATATATATGTATTAAAGAAAAGTGCTACTCCTAATGTATTTGTTGATTTAGGAGTATTTAGTTTTATGAATCGTGATGCTCAAAGTGCTAATGAAGGATGGGCTGCTAAATATATTGCTAAGGATTGTTTTCCGGGTTCTAATAGAATAGCTAATATAGTAAATACAGACCCATATTATAATATAGAAAATACTTATAATATGGGAGTATCTGCAAGTATTATAAGTAATACAGGGGGACAATATTATAAACTTACTTTTCCTTCCGTTGGAAAAGCAATAACTCCTGTAACTGTTAATGTTATGGATGATGGGAGTGCTAGAAAATTAACTACTATTGGAAGATTACTTTATGTAAGTCAAGAAATATATATTAAGAAAGAAGGAGTTAAATTAATTCGTTTAGGACAAACTAAATATATTAATGGAGAAATTACTCCTACTGGAAAGTATATGTATGGAGATAATCTACAAAAACAAAATGTTACAGGATTTGTATCCCTACAATCAGTTATCATATTTGATAGTGGTGGTGTTAAGTTTGTTGGAGATTGGTGTCCTAGATTTGGGGATGATTCTTTACAAGATGAAAGATTTTATAGGAGATATATAGATAACTTAAATCCTTCTGCTAATACTCGTGATAATCTTCATATAAATGCAGTAGAATTTTATAAACAAACTCCTTATCTTCCTTCTGCTAAGATAATGAAGAATAATGTTCCTGAAGTTTATTTTACTTATACTAGTTCAGGTGTTATTAAAAATATTGGTAATAAGCAATTAACTGCCGCAACATTATTTGATTTATATGAAATAGCTTCTATGTATTACGATTATGCTAGACCTAACTTAAATGCTTATAATCCAAATGCAGTTAGTAATCAGATAACTACTTATGGTAAATTTATTCGTAGAAGTAATGTTTTACAATCTGAATCAACTGCTAATGCTTGGAGACAATTTCCGGCTGATGGATATAAAGTAATAAGTGAAAATAAAGGAGACATAATTAATATACTTGGAATAGGTATTTATCTTATTGCTCATTGTGAACATTCGATGTTTATCTTTAATAGAGATTCCACTCTTGCTACTAAAGATAAAGACGTTCAAATGTATATGCCTGATGCTTTTGATACTGAATATCAAGAAGTATTTACTAGTGAAAAAGGATATGGCGGTTTACAAGATTATAATGCCTTTACTTGTAATGAAACTGGTTATATATTCTTTGATAAAAGTAAACGAAGAATATATAGATTCGATGATAAACAACTTAATGATATTACCGATGGTATTCAAAGTATTATAGATAATTATGTAACCGAAGATACTATTATTGATATGGGAATGGATAAAGAGAATAACAGACTAATTTGCTCCTTTACGGGGGAAAATCAGATTATAACCTTATCTTATTCCTTTATTACAAGTAGTTGGATAAGTATTCATAATTATTCAGGTAAGTATTTTAATACTAAAACAGAGTTATATTTAACTAATGATAATGCTCTTAATTATGTATATAGATTAGGTAATATAAAAGTAAATACTTTTCTTAATTATGGGGATTGTACAATTCCTGAATCTAAGAATATATTTTATCTAGGTGATAAGAATGTCGGTTGTGCTGTAATAGATATAATATTTAACTTAGAGTTTGAAACAATTAAGTTACTTAATTATATTTGTTATGCTATAAAAAATTCTAGTAATATTAATTATAGTGGAGATAAAATTCTTATATTTACAAACTCATGTATATCGTCCGAATGGGATATTAGTAATGAAGAACGTAATGTTCCTAATCTTACTAAAGCATATTATGAACATGGTAAATGGAACTTTAATTACTTCCGTAATCTAATTAATACAGTTGAATTGCAAGAACCTATAAATAGGTTAACTGGAAAATATAACTTTAGTATAATGGATGGAGAAGAAGATAGAATAACGATAAGTAAGAATTATAAGGCTAGCGACAGTCTTATCAATGGTAAATATATTGGTATTCGTTTTATTATTCATGAAACTAATTCTAAAGTTAGTCTAAGTAATATTGAATGTTATGTTAATAAATACAGAGAATGAGAACAATTAATAATCGACGACCTAAAGCATTTATTGGTGCTGCTATATCTGTTGGTACTCAACTTATTGGCGGTATTATTGGAGGCGCTAAAAGGCGAAAAGCAGAAGAAGCTGCTAGACTAGAACAAGAACGTCAAGCAAAGTTACAAGCTGCTCAACAACAGGCTTCCTATATGACTGAAAATGCTGAAAATGATGCTAATGTTTATAAGAATATTAGAAATCAGTTAATGAGAAATGGTGGAAATATCCCCCGTAAAGGAGCTGCTCCTTTGATTGCCGAAGGAGGTACTGCTATTCCTATTAAGAAAGATTCGTTTCTTCTTAAAGGACGTAAACATAATACTGGTGGTATTATAATCGGTAAAGGCAAGAATAGTATTGAAGCAGAAGGAGATGAAGTAGTTCAGATTACTCCTAAACAACTTAAAGTGTTTAGTGCTCAACCTATACTTAACGGTAATAGTCCTGCTGAATTAGTTCAGAAAGGTGCTGAACCTTCTAAAGTGTTTAATGCACAAGAATCATTTAAAGATAGAAATGGTCTTAATGATGATGGTACTAAAAAGAAAAGAAATATGAGAACAATAACTGGTAAAAAGAAACTAGGTGGTTTATCTCGTAAGAAAGATTACGGTTCAGATAAGAAACCTTATCCTAGCGTTAAGTCAAATGATTTTGCAGGTGGCGGACGTAGTTATCCGATTCCAACTAAAGCTGATGCTCGTGATGCTCTTAGGTTAGCAGGTTTACATGGTCGCTCTGATGTAAAAGCTAAAGTATATAAGAAATATCCTGAATTGAAAAATAAGAAAGCTACATTAGGAACTTTTGGAAGTTTGACTGGTGCTAATCGTAGATTGTTAGCTCTTAATCAAAATGTTCCTTCTGCTGGAATTACTGCTGGGGCAAAGATTATTAATCCTAGTGCTTCTAGTATTAAGCCTATGAATTTATCTTCTAATAATGGAAGTAAAGGTTTTAATCTATTTAAAGGAATAGATAAAGGAGAAGCTATTAGTTCAGGAATTGGAGCTGTTGGAACTTTAATTAGTGGATTACTTAATAAAGGTAGTATAGATAAAACTTCTGCTCCACAAGTTCCTACTCCTCAATTAATTGTTCCTGCTAAACTTAAAACTAGCGTTAATATAAATCCTCAACTATCGGATGTTAGAGAATCTGAACTTAGTCAAAACAGATTGGTTGAAGGAAATACTGCTAGTTCAGTAGCTAGTGTTGCTAGACAACAAAGAATATCTAATAATGCTTTAAGTCAAAGAAGTAGATTAAGAGGCGAGAAAGAAAATCTTGAAACTCAATTGCAAAATCAAGACGCAATAAATCGTCAACAAGTAGCTTCTTCAAATGCTCAACAGATTAATGAAGCTAATAGATTTAATTCTATATCTGCTACTCAAACAGCTAATGATAAAATTCAAGCTACTGCTAATAATCGTACACAAATGATTGAAGGTATTACTAGTGGAGTTAGAGATTATCAGTTAGGTGTAGATAAGAAACGTTCGGAAGAAAATGCTACTGCTGCTATGATGTCCGCTAATCCTGAACAAATGGAATTGTTCTTAAAACTAATGGATAAGAATAAAAGTAGACTAGGTAATATACGAAGTACTTTATTCAGATGTGGTGGTAAGAAAAAGATTGCTTAATTATAAATACTATAACTATGCCGATAGATATTAAAACAGCAGGTTATCAAAAGAGGGAGCGGGTTGCCGCTCCTTTAGATGTTTACAATAGTACGTTAAATACTCTTCAACAGAAACATGATACTGCTATCGAAACTAGTAATCAGATTAAAACATTTCTTGCTAATAAGCAATTAAATGAAGCTGAAAATGAATGGCTTGATAACTATTCAAGAGATATTAATGCTCAAATAGAAGCTAGTGCACAAGACGGAAGTTATGCCACTGCTTTAACTGCTGCTAAAAGATTAGCAGGAGAAGTAGCTAGTAATCCAGGTCTTATTGGTCGTGAACGTTATCAACAAGAGTTTAAAAAGTTCCAAGATGAAGTTACTAATAGTAATGCTTATGATGGAGATGTTAAGGCTTATACATTGGAACAGAACAAATATAATTATCAAGACCAAACAGATGAAACAGGTAAAGTAATAGGTGGTAATCAATTCCAACCTAATTATCGTCCTGTTGAACAAGTAGATTATAATACTTTATATCAGAAAGTATTATCTACTGTTGGTGTTGATTCTAGTTCTGGCGAACAATTAGTATGGGGAGATGCAGAAGGCAATCTTAAAGACGGTCAAGGTAATATTGCTGCTGGTGATGTTCCTTATCTTAAAACAGCTAGTGGTGTTCAACAACTATCAGCAGATAAGATTCGTGCTGCATTTGAATCTGCTTTAAATGAAACTCCGGGTGCTCGTGCTTCTCTAGAACAAGACTATAAAGTAAATGTTTGGAAAGCTAATAAGGGAAATAAGAATAATCTTGTTACTAAGCCTGACGGAACTATTATGTCACAGAGAGAATTTGAAGAGAACCTATTTGCTCCTAGATATGCTGCTTCTGCTTATCGTAGAGTTGAAAGTAGAATTAATCCTGAATTAGGATTTAATCTATTAGCTGCTGCTCGTAAAAATTCTGCTAAACCTAAGACTGGTAAAGAACCTGATTTACTTCCTTCTTTAGCTACTATTGGTGGTAAAGAAAAAGTAGAACCTGATACTCCTGCTAAAGTACAATCTCAATTAAATACTCTTAATGGTCAATTATCTAATATGTTTTCTTCTTATGGAATATCTAAATCTCTTCCTTTAGATGAGGCATATAGTAAACTACGTTCAGGTATTGCTAATAATGTAACTTTATCCGATGCTGCTAAGAAACAATTATTAGATGAAGCTAATACTTATTATAGAGGAATAGCTAATGCTAATAATCGTTTAGATGCAATGAAAGGACATCTTACACAAGAAGAACAATATGCTTCGGAGTTCTTAGGTAAGAGACTAAGTAATGGAGATATGGCTGATACTAATAATCCTATGCAACTAGAATATGCTAATAGAATGAATAAGTTATTTACTGATTCTAAAGGCAATAGTTTCGATACAGTTCTAGTTAATCCTATTAACGATAGTAGTAAAGCCGTCATTATATCTAAACTTAGAACAGATATGGGACTGACTAGTAAAGATGTGTCATTTAGTAAAATAGGAGATAAAGAATATATTCGTATTAGTAAAGACGCTTATATTCGTTTAGCTCCTGAAATAGCAGATGTTCTTAAACTTAGTCCCGTAGGATTTACTACTGGTAATAATGCTCCTGAAAAATTTACTAGAAACGATGAAGTTTTCTATGGAAATAAAGTATATGGTAGTTTAACTACTATGGCTATTGCAGGTTTTAGAGCAATAGGACGAGGTGAAATAACTACTGCTAAGAGTACTAAAGATTCTCCTGCTTACGTATATGAAAAAGCTGCACAAATGTCTAATGCTGCAACTAAACGTATATCTAAATCATTACCACCTAGTTATGTTGATGTTAATGTATTTGATTTACCTCCTCATATAGTTGCTACTGGTCAAGGATTTGAAGATGACCAATTAAAGAACTACAATGAAAGAGTAATGAATATGATTAGTATTGCTAATCCTGGAAGTATTGTTATTAAGAAACGTAATGCCGAAGGAGTTCTTGAACCTGTTGAAGATAATAGAGAACGTGATGCTATTATGCAAACTATTCAAGCACAAGTTAAAAAGAAAAACGTTAATAATGGCTGGTGCTCATCCTCTTCTACGGGGGAATACGGAGTATTCTTAAATATTCCTTATACTCCTAAGACTGGAAAAAATAGTGCTAAGAATCCTGATTCTGAAATGGAAGAGAGAATACAAAATGCAGTAGCTGGAGATTACATGATTACAGGTGCTATCATTAATGATGAAATAGAAAGATTCAAATCTCTACCTGCTGTTAAAGCAATGGACACTCTTAATTCTATTAAGTATAATAACGCACTTAAAAGGAATTATCGTTTATCTGATGCTGAATTTGGAGATGGAACATATTCTGCTGTTACTGATGGTGGTAGTTTCTATCAGATATTAGACGCTAATGATGAACCAGTAATTAAGATTACAGAAGGTGAGTTATTTCAACGTATGTTTCAGAATAATCAAGCTAATGCTATTCTTGCTCCTGTTAAAGAGGATATAAATCTTATTAGTGCAAGGAATGGTTCTATTGCAAATTCCCCCATAGAGGGGCAGCAAGTTATTGCTCGTCCTCTCATGCAGAAGGCTATGATTATGGCAGGTGCTACTGGTAATCTTAAAGAACTAGATATAGATACTAAGAGACAAGTATTTCAATTCTTTAATCGAATGTATTCTAGTCTTACAGGTGAAACTCCTAGTCAAGTTATACTTAATCAAATGAACGACTTAATGAAGTAAGCGTATGCCAAATATATTTGATGATATATCAGTAGAAAAAGCTCCACTAGATAGTGGGGCTAATTCTGTTAATATGGCTAAAGAAGCTCCTACTGTTACTAAATACAAACTTGATGTAGCTGCACAAGGCGACTTCATGTTTCGTAATCTTAGTGGTAAAGAAGTCTTTACTGGAATAGAGGAAGATTATCATTCTTTAGCTAAGTATGGTGCTGAACCTAATCGTTATCAAAGTAGAGAAGAATTAGAAACTCTTCGTGCTAAGAACCAATCAGCTTGGAAACAAGCAGGTAATGCTTTAGGTCAAACTATTGGAACAGTTATAGGAGATACTGTTGGTGGTATGGGTATGTTAGTAGATTTAGCTACTGCTGGATTATGGGACGATAAACCATTTAGTAATCCTATTACTAGAGCAGGTGATGCTATATCTGACTATGTTCGTGATGATTTATTTCCTATATATCGTGAGAATCCTGATAAAGCATTTGATATGAATGATTTTTCAGGTTGGTTCTTTAGTCAAGTTCCAAGTATTGCTAGTTCTTTATCTCTGATGGTTTCTGGTGCTCTATTAACTAAAGGAGTTGGAGCTGTTGGTAAAGGTGTTGCAGCATTAGGACGTAATAGTTCTAAAGTAAGTCGTGCAATGAATTGGGCTAAGAAAGCTACTAAATTAGATAATGTGTATCGTGCTAATAAGTTAAAACTTATCGCTAAAGATGGTATTACTGCTATTGGTATGCGTCTTGGTGAGAATTATCAAGAAGCTCGTGGAGTTGCGGAACAAATAGAAGGAGAAGCATTGTCGTTATTTACAGGAATGTCTGATGAAGAATTTCAAACTTGGTTAGATAATAATCCTGATATTGCTAATGAAGCTAAAGAAAGAACTAAAGAAGAAGCTGCTCTTATAGTTGCAGATAAAGCAGCTATGCGAAACTTTGGATATAATGTAGGTAATGTATTCTTTGACTATATGCAGTTACGTGCAGTTAATAAAGCATTAGGTCAAGTTAATCGTGCTATTACTCCTCGTATTCGTTATTCACAGAATCAAGCTCTTGATAGAATAGCTTCTACTGGAATTGAATCTACTAGTCAAACACTTGGACAGGCAGCTAAAGGAACTATTAAAGATTTCGCAGGAAAGATAAATAGAGTTATTAATTCTAGTGAGAATCTTTTGTTATTTGAATTATCGGAAGGTATTGAAGAAGCTATTAACTTTGTAGGTCAAGAAGAAGGTACTTTATATGGTCGTTACCTATTAGGTCAAGCTGAACAATATAATGGTGCTGTATCTATGGATAGAATAGAGAAGTACTTACAGAATCCTCAACTATATAATGCTGCATTATGGGGAGTTATTGGAGGTGTTACTTTTGGTGGTGTTATGTCAGCTATTAATAATCGTAAAGGTGGTAATGTAGAAGAGAAACAACGTATTGCTGAAATCAATGGTCGTGAGCAAGTATTCAATGAATATGCTCGTCAGATGAAGATTATCGAAAATGGTGAGAATCCGTTTCAGATAGAACGTGATGCTAAAGGTAATCCTATCACTTATCTTGATGATGGAACTATTAGTCAAGACCCAACAGTAGGTACTACTCGTTATAGTAAAGTTAGTCCCGAAGAACAAGAAGATTTACGTGCTGCTGCTAAAGAGAAGTTCACAACTACTCTTACTTTAAATGCTATTCGTTCCGGTAACTATGAGTTACTCGAAGATTATATTGAAGACCCTAGATTAAAGAAAAAGCTAGTAGATGCAGGTCTTGCTGATGAAGCAGAATATGATAGAGATACTCAATCTATAAAGAAAACTATGCGTACTGTTCTTAATAGATACGTTAATTATTCTACTGCATTACGAAGTGCTAATATAGATGATGCTCTATTAGATGTAGCTATATCAGAAAATATAGTTAATGCACAAGAAGCTGACTTATTAAATAAACGAGTAGAAAGACTTAATACTATTCAATCTCAATTAGAGAATACTATTCCTGCTATTAATGAGATTCTTGACCCAATGGCTAAGAATCGTATGCAGTTAGGTATATTAGAGCAGTATCGTCGCGAAGTAATGTCTACTTATAATAGTCTAAAGAATAGTAATAATCCTTTGGATAAAGCACAAGCTAGTCAATACTTAGATATATCTAAGATAATAGAATCTAAAGTTAATGACTTACGTAGAGGTTTAAGTCCTATGGAAAGTTTATTCTTAGATAATGTTCGTAGTGTAGAAAATATAGCTCTTGGAATAGAAGGTAGTCAAGAACAAAACGCACTTATTAAGAAACAGATAGAAGAATTAAATGAAAATGATGTAGCTCTATTTAAACAAGCAGGTAAAGACTTTAGTCTAGGTACTCTATCTAAACAAGTTCGTGCTATTAATTCAGAATATATGGATAATATGGGACAGATACTTCTCGATGAAATTCGTAGAGATAACTATCGTTCTAATATTATTACTACTAATGAACAAGCTAAAGAGTTTGAAGATACTCGTAAGAAAGAATTAGAAGATGCAGCTAAGAATCTAGTTAAGTCAGCAAAGAAGAATCTTAATGACTTTGTTAATATGGCTAATGAAGAAGAGCTTGGTAATCTTGAGAAAGCACTAGATAATGCGTTTACTGATGAAGAAAGTCAGAATACTAGCAATAAGAGTTTATCTAATGCTGTTAGTATTCTATCTAATTCAGAGAATGGTAAGAAAGATATAGCATCTTTAAGAGAAGCTATTACTAAGAGAAGAAATAGTCTTGCTGCACAAAGTCAGGCACAGCAACAGAATGGGAATAATCAGCAACAAGACTCCTTTACGGGGGAAGCGAGGAGCGAAGCGACGAGGCAAGAAGAACCAGAGGTTAAGCCTATTCCAAAACCTAAACCAAAGACTGCTAAAGAAAAGAAGCTAAAAGAAACATTAGATAAAGTGGTATCTAAGGCTAATTCAGGTGTTGTAAATAAAGCTAATATTAATAACTTAGAATTTACAATAGTAAAGCCTTTTGCTAGTTTAGGAGATGTTAGTAGAAAACCAGTTAAAGTAAGTGCAATAAACGTACGTGTTAGTAAATTTGGCAATGTTAGTATTGACGGAATGGATGCTAAAGGTAATATCATTGCTGATGTTACTATTGATGAATTAAATGCTGCTATTGCTATCGGAGATGTTACTTACGTAGATACTAGTAAATCTGATGAATCTGCTCCTACTGATACTAATGTTCTTGAATCAGCTATATCTGATAATGACTTAGAAGGTCAACGTCAACGTATAGAAGAGATAAATTTAATTATAGATTTATATAATCAAATACAAGGTAATCAGATAGAAGGTAAGACATTTACTAGTCTTAATGATATGATGGTTTATCTACAACAGTTAAATCCTAGAGCTGTTAGTTTGTATAATGATATTAAAATTCTAGCTAATCGTCAAATAGTAGATGGTAAGATAGTTAATGTTGATGAAGAGATTAAAACTCCTTCTGATATTATACAAGAAGCAAGTAAGACTTTAGATAAAGCTGTTGCAGAGAATAAACAGAATACTAAAGATAATGGTTACTTCTTTAATTTAGTTAATTTAAATGATAGTAAGGTTTACTCTCGTATCGGTCAGTTAAAGACTAATGATACAGTAAATGTAGAACTAGATGAAAACGGTAATCTTATTGTTAAGTCTCGTGGAATTAAAATAGGCGAGTTTCCTAAGATTGGTTATAATAATGGTAATGTTGAAGTTATGAATCAAGGTTGGAGATATACTGTTAGAAACGATAGTATAGATTTCATAACTCAACTTCAATCTATTATTGCTAGTGAAGAACCTAGTGCTAAAGAATTTGTACAACTGCTTAATAACATACGTCGTTTGTATCGTGTTCGTAATAACCCTGAAGTTGAAGGAACATTCGGACATCAACTTAATGCTCTACAAGAGAATGTTCATTGGAAGAACTTAACTAGTTTATTTGGTGATACACAAACTAATCTATTAGATAGGATTAAACATCTTAATAATATCATATTCTTTAATAATGCTCTTAATGTTAATCAATCTAACTTTAGTATCATTGTTAATGAATCGTTGACTAATTGGATGAATAAACTCAAGAAGTCTTATACTGACATTAATAACTTAAAGTCCTCTATTAGTAATACTAAGTCTAAGAAGAAACGTCTAGTTGTTGGTCGTACAAGTTCAGGTAGTGTTATTTATGCTAGAGATAAACAAGGTAATCCTATATATCGTAAGTTTGGAGACGTAGCTACTAGCGAAGCTACTGACGGTTATCGTCTAGTAGTAGGAGTTGACGGAGGAGTTGCCGATATTAAATCTAATAGTATTATCACTGCTAGTCGTATTCCTAGAGGAGTAGTTGGTATGACTATTAAAGATTCGGAAGGTAGACTTATTGCAGTTACTAGTCGTGAGAATACTATGAGTAATAGTGAAACAGAAGCTACTGAATATACTAAGAGGTTTAATGAAGGATTAGATAAATTATTCCATTCATTAGTAGATGCTACTCTACAAGGCAATACTGACTTACATCAACAACTACTAGATGAAATATCTAAGTATGTAGGTAAGCAAAAAGCTCTCTATGGTTATGAAGTTGTAGGTCGTGCATTTCGTCCTCTTAATAAGATTGGAGCTACTATTTACTTTAATGTTGCTGATAGAAATGTAGCATTTGCTATACCGGGTGAAACTAAACCTAGAAGACTTATGGCTCGTATGCCTAATGGTTTTGTTCCTACTAACAATCATGGTAACTTTAGTACTATGATGGAAGGAGTATATGCTACACTTACTCGTAATGTTATTAATTCAGCTATTCGTGGTGAATCTAATTTATTTAGAATGGTAGATGGTAAACTACAAGCTAAGATACCTAATATACTTCAAGATGAATGGATGGACACAGGTTATAGTAGTTATGAAGAGTTTGTAGCTAAGGACGGAGTACTAGTTACCGATTTAGGTAATGTTACTGATAGTAAAGGTAATATCATTAGTAACTTTAATTATATAGGAGATGTATATAATCGTAATATTACTCTTATGAATCCTAGTCGTAGTGCTGGTCGTACTAACGCGGCTAACGCCGCTATTTCCCCCGTAAAGGAGCAACAAATTGTATCTCCTGTTGCTACTCCTGACCCACTTGCTAGTCAAGATAGTGCTCCACAAGTAGGTACTCTTATGGAAGTTGCACAAGCTAATACTACTAATCCTAATCTATTATCTGTTATTTCGGCATTAGAATCTGCTGGCATTGCTCTTAATCCCGATATTGAAATAGTAGGTGAAAAAGGTAGATTTGCAGGAATAGTTGCTGGTGGTAATACTATTACTCTTACTAATAGATTCGATACTCTTGAACCTGAACGTAGAGTACTTACTCTTATACATGAAGGTGTTCATTATCTACTTAATGATGAACGTGCTAATATAGAGCAATCATTTGGTGACCTATATGATAAGTTTAGTAGTTTTATTAATCAGGATTCTGCTTTAGTAGAAGAATACGGAAGATTCTTAAATAGTGATAAACCTAGAAGTGTAGCTATTGAGGAATTTGTAGTTGAAGCTATTACTAATCGTACATTTGCTAGATTACTTTCTAGAATTAAATATGATTCTAATACTAAAACTGAATCTAATAATCTATTTACTAAGATTATTGATGCTTTAGTAGATATTATAGGTAAAGTTGGTAATATAGATAATACGTTACTTGGTGAAATTCGCAATCGGTTATCTACTATTGGACTAGAAACATCTGATACAGCTAGTACTACAAGTACTGTTCACGATGATGTATTCGACAGGGCAGAAGAAGATACAGGCGTTCCTACTGATGATGTTTTTGATATTCCTGATATAGACCTAGATTTAGATAGTGCTATAAGTGATAACTATCGACAAGTCGATAACTTCGATAGCTTAGTGGAAGGTTTAAGTAGTCGTCAAAAGGCTATTGTGACGCATTTGTTTGACACTGGTGAGCTTAGTTTCGTATGTAGTTAAGTAAGATAAGCCTAGAGACGAAAGTCCGGCAGAGAGCCTTAGAATGAGCCATTTTAAGCGCATCTGCCGGACTTTTATATTTTCCTTATCTTACTATCACGATAGCATATAAAATGCGAAATTCGGCAGGAATTTGCGGTCTACGAGCATCCGTCCGCCTTCGTAACGTGCGGTTTTCGTCCGTCTAATGAATCTATTTGATAGTATTGATAATAATGCTATCTTTGATACTGTTAGTAATTACTTAATTAATAATATAAAGTATATGAGTTGTACTCCTAGTAATCCTAAATTAGATAAGCTATTAGAGCTTACTAATAATGATGTTAGAAAGTCTACCGAATATCTTGCTACTATCGAAGATACTAGTTTTCGTGAGTGGTATCAAGAAAAGACTGGTAGAGATTTCAATGAAGAGAGTATTGATGCAAACACTGTTAATGCTATTATAGCATATAATAACAGAGAGACAATTAATACTCAAGATTATGTTCAGAACGTTCGTACTTCACGAACTGGTATATTTGGTAATGATATAGCAAAGGAAGACCATGCTATTAATATCCTTAGTACTATTTATCTAAAGAGTCAAGGAAGTATTCGTAAAGCTCTTGCTAATAGAAAACGTAAAGGTGAGAAAGAAGTCCTAAAGGATAAAGCTGGTAACGAGTTAAGTCCTCAAGCTGCTGTAAAGTTAACTATGATTACTTATCTTAATCGACATCTTAAAGAGAATGATAAGAAACTTACACAAGAACAAAAGGCTTATATCGGTACTATTATTCGTAATCTTTACGATGGTGGTAATTATAACCGTAATGAGTTATTTGATATTGTTATTAATTCACCCGAAGTTATTAGTCTTAGCAAAGAGTTTGGCATAGACACTAACGAGGATTATGAAACTAATGATGATGCTAAAGAAGATAGTGAACAAGGTAGTCGTCAAGAAGACCCTGAAACTATTGCTTCTTTACGTGCTGATTGGTCTGAACTAGCTGACCAACGTAAAGACATTGATAAGAATGTTAGTAAAGAAGTAAAAGAATGGTTTGCTCGTTTACCTAAAACTAATAGCAATTCATTTATTAATGAAAAACCTGATACAGCTAGTGATACTTATTCAGGTATAGCTGAAAGTGTTGGATTCTCTAGTTCTTTTAAAGCATTGAATAATTATGGTAACTTCTCTAGTGTTGAAGCTATGGTAGAAAGTTTCCATACTATTGCTGAAAGATTTAAAGAAGTATCTCATTTAGAATATGCCGCTCGTCTATTAGAAGATGAAGCTAATATTCAGATAAGAAATAAGATATTTACTCAACTAAAACAATCTATTTGGGAACGTAATGAAGTAATTCAAAGTGCAGACGGTTCTAATGTAGTGACTAAGAATCGTAATACTTTCCCTAAACTTAATCTGCAAAATAAGATACTTAATAGTTTTGATTCTCTTGTTCATAATCCTTCTATTATGAATGGAGATGTTGCAGTATTAGAAGAACTTAAAAATAGATTATCCACATTAAACAATTCAAATACAAATGAAATACAAGAAATCTCGGAAGAGCTTGCGGCAATCTTTAATAAATATAACTTCGGCATCAATAGGCAGGGTGTTGTTAACTACATTCGTAGCTTCGGTGATAGTCAACTTTCTAATATCACTAGTCTTATCAACGATTTGCTAGAATTTAATAAAGTTGTAGCTAATGCATCTAATATATTAAAGATAGATAATGAAGCACAACGTATATATTATGCAGGTGAATATAGTAAAGCTAAGAATGATGAAGAATATACAGTAGTTCCGTTTGATAAGTCTCAACTACAATATAAAGGCGGTTATGCTAATAATATAGCTAATCGTATATCTGATAAATTTAAAGACTATCAAATAGTAAATTCTGAATTTAATAGTATTAATGCAGAGAACAATCTAGTTAGTGATATTCTAAAGAATAATTATATTAGTAAGTTCTTTGAAAGAATTAACGATAATCGTTATAATGATAATCCAACTGCTAATGCTGAACTTCGTGACTATCTAGTTAAGTTTACTAATATTCCTCAATATCAATATAGTAATATACTTATTGAAAAGACTTTATCTAATGGTAAAGTAATTCCCGGTCTACTTCGTCTTACTGATACTGGTTACGAACTTACTGAATATTATCGTGAATTTGGCGCACAATTGTATAATGGTGTTAGTAATGAAGTTACAGGAAAGGCTAAGTCTTATAAAGATATTAATGCTCTTGAATGGGATATTATTACTCTAAATGAATACGCTAACAACGGAGATAACTATGAGATGGCTAAAGGAGTTAAGAAATCTAAGTTCTTTACCCAAACACCTTCTGATGCTCCAAAGACTTTCGTATTTAATAGTTATAAGTTAGATTATACTGGACTATTTAATGCTAATGGTTCTATTAATCATGGACATCCAATATATGTAGCTTATGCTAATATTTATGCTAAAGAGTTAGCAGAAATGGCACAAGCTATTAACTTCTTATTCGAGACAACTGTTGAGAATGGAGTAGTAACTATCGTATCTGATGAGAACGGTAAACCTAAGATAAAAGAAGAGTTTAAAGATTTACGTAAATCAGAAGCTAGACTTAATTATCATTATCGTAAAAGTATTCTTGATAGCAATGGCAATCCTACTGGTAATGTATTTAAGTTTAGAAGTTTACTTATTGATAAAGTTAAGAATCTTAGTAGATATAATAGTGAGACAGCCAAAAGAGTAGATATGAATTGGTTGTTCGAGGGAGGTGATGTATTCTCGTTCCTTTATGGGGGAAAGAATAGTGAAATATCGCTAATACAAGATGAGAACGGAGAGTACAATATTAGACTTACTGGCGAGCTTCGTAATTCTGTATATAACTATATAGATAACTATATTAATTATAGAATACAAGAAGCTGTTGCTAAATACAGTTCTAATAAAGAATTTGTAGATAGATATAAGAACGCTAGTCAAGAATCATTTAATGCTTTTATTGCAGAAATGGTACTTAACTATGAGATTCAATATAACAATCTTAATGATATGTTCTTTGGAGATGAAGCATATTATAAAGATTCTCGTGATACAATTAAACGTAATAAAGAATATCAAGCCGGAGGATTAGCTTATGCAGGATATGATTTATATAATGTACAAAAGCATTTGGGAGATATAACAGTAGCTCCTAATAAGACTATTAGTATAAATAGTAGTTTCAAATATATTACTCTTGAAGATGTTCAAAGTAGCGGTAAAGTTCTCGATGATTTAAAGAAGCAATTAGATATAGCTAATGTATCTAAAGAAACTAGAGCTTTTATACTTAAACAGTTCTCTAAAGATAAGTCAGAAGTAACAGATGCTCAATCGTTTATTACTCTTGATGAATTTGTTCGTAGAATGTATCTACGTGGAGAGTATGATAGTTATAAAGATTTAATTGAAGCTCTTTATGACGAAAGTAAGCCTATTGACAATGTTAAGTTAGGAGAATTATCTAAGAAGATACAAGTTCAGAAGAACTTCTATTATGACTTAGAAATAGATAATGATGCTAAGTTAGCTAATCCTATTCAGATTAAAAATGCAGAGTTCGTACTTATACCTAGATTCTTAGGCAATAGTGAACTTGCTGCTTTAGCTAAATATATGACTGATAATAATATTGGTCAGGTTAACTTTACTACTACTGAAAAAGCTACTACTAATAGAGTATTAGAGTTTTGGGATTCTCATGGAAAATTCCCCTCTAAAGGGAGGTTGAAACAGTTTAACTTGGATATTCAAACTAAGTATAAAACTGGTTGGTATTCTAATCTTTATACCCAGCAAGATATTCCTCAACATATGGATGGTGAGAATAAGGCAGGATTGCAGATTGTTAAGAAACTAATAGATAATATTGGTAATACTCCCGAAGGTCAATCTCTTATTAAAGATTTCTTTGATAACTTTACTGCTAATATTCAAGATAGTTTTAAAGATGCTGCTTCTCGTATTGGTGTAGAGATTGATGCTAAAGGTAATGTAGTATATGAAGGTAATCAAGCTAAGATAGATAATAATCAGTTTATATCTCTTATTAAGGATGAGTTAACTCGTAGAGGATTAGACAGTAATTATCGTAAGTATGCTGAAATAAATCCTGAAACTGGATTGCCTTATATGCCTGCTTGGACTAATCTAGTTCGTAGTAAGATAGAAAATATTGTAAATAGTATATTTACTAATCGTGTTACTCGACAAGTACTTCCAGGATTTCATGCTAGTCAAGTTTCAGATATTGGTATGACCGAACTATCAGGTCGTAGTGATTTAAGAGATTTGATGCAATCTAAAGTAGAAGAGAAACACGGTTATTCTCTTGGTCGTAAACTAACATATCATAAAGACGGTAGTCAGATAGTAGAGATACTGTTACCTAAATGGATGGTAAAGGCTTATAATACTTATGATGCAGAAGGTAATCTAATTAAAGAAGTTACTCTTGAAGATTTACAATCTGCTGGACTCGATACTATGATTGGTTATCGTATTCCAACAGAAGGTAAACAATCAGTAGCAGTAATGAAAGTTGTAGGTTTATTAGATGAATCTCAAGGTTCTACTATTGTTGTTCCTGATGAATGGGTATTACAGACTGGTGCTGACTTTGATATTGATAGTATCTATGGTATTTATCATGCTGCTTATTTTGATAAAGAAGGCAAACCTCATAAAGTCGAATATATAGATGGAGAAGATGAAGTAAGTACTTATCGTAGATATATTGGTTATATAAATTCTTTAATAGATAAAGAAACTCGTAAAGCTACTAGTTCTGAATTTACTAAAGAAGAATTTAAAGAAGCTCGTAAAGCTGCAAGAGAAACTGTTCGTAAAGCTAATGAAGAATATGATAAATTCTTAACTGACCAAGTTAGAGATTTAATAGCTGAAACAGATGAAACATGGGCAGAACTTCCAAGAGAAGTAAAAGATAATCTTACTATTACTTTTAAATCAAAAGAATTAAAATTTGGTGAAAGAGTAGATGTTATTGTAAGTAAGATGGATTTTTATGAGAATGAATATAAGAACAATGAAGCTATTGCTAAATTTGCACAACAGTATCGTAATATTCAATCTATTATTAATGAACAAAGAGAATTTTATCAGAATGTAAAGGATAATGCTGAACAATTAGCTATTGATTATGCTGATGAAACTCGTAGAGCTAGATTAGAAGAAACTATTAATGCTAGAGCAGAAATAGTAGGAGCTATGTCTCTTGAAGAATTTAGCAAGCTAACAGTAGCTCAACAGAATACTCGTGATGCTCGTAACAATAAGATAGTAGATACATTTATTAAGATAATGAATCTACCAGTATCTATTGGTGAAAACTTATCTTCTAGTAACTTTGAAGATATTAAAGCTGCAAAGGCTAATATCTTTGAAGGTTTATCAGAGACTTATCGTAATATTAATTCAGTAATTGCTCAAAATTGGTATCGTGATGCTAATATGTCCGGTGCGCGTCTTAAAGCTATTTCTGTTAATCGTGACAACTTCGCCTCTATTAGTAACAAAGCTAAAACTATTGTTGACGGTGCACACGGTGGTTTTAGGTTTACTTATACATATAGCACAGAGAAAGAAGCAAAAGACGCACAAAGTAAACTAAGAAAACGTTTTAGAGATGTAACTAGAAAAGGTAAAGAAGTAACAGTAGATCATAATCAATTAGGTTGGAGTTATGATAATCTTAATATAGATAATCGTTTGATTACCCCTTATTCTTCTGAAACTACTGCTCTTATTCTTGACGGTGTAAAAGAAGGTGGTGTTCCTAACGTAGACTTGTATACCTTTGACGTATATAAATCTATTGTAGATTGTGGTGCTAATTATGAAACATCTATTCTATTTATTAATCAACCAGTAATAACTGAACTTATCGCTAGACAAAATGCTAATGATAATGTATTTGGAGAAACTGGATTTAATCCTCTTATTGGATTAAGACGAGACATGTATATAAGATTAGCTAGAACTGTTGGTATTCCAGCTAATAGTATTACTAAAAAGACTCGTCTTAAAGATGTTAAGAAAATGCTTGAGAGCAGAGGAATAGAGATTAATGAAGATGAGCTTCTTGAAGAAGGAATAAAAGTAACTGAATTAAGAGAACATCTTAAAGATGATGTAGAAAGTACTAGTTATAATAATACTGATAATCTTATATATCAAATTAAAGCGTTAAGAGCATTTGAATATTTCAAAGAGATAGGCGACCAAATCAATTCTAATATGATGGTTATCACTAGTGATAAGTTTGGTGCTGGTAAATCTGCTAATGAAATAGATAATGTTATTAATCGTATTAATGATATTAAGGAGAATAATGTTGGTCGTATAAAAAAAGGTCAACCTGTTCTTAAAGCAGTTACAGAAGAAGGTAACAAGTATCTAATAGATGCTATTTATCCTAAGACTAATTTCAATACTATTAATGATATTAATCAGGATGAACTAGAATCTGCATATCCTTCTTTATATTATCAGTTAAAGTATAGTTGTATAGCTACTGAAAAGATTATTCGTGATAGTGAGATATTCAAAACTCAAACACCGCAATTCCGTGAATTAGTTAATAAGTTTGGTATTCGTAATCTTCAAACTATTCAGCAGTTAGAGAGTTTCATTATTAATATGAGCCAAGCACAGTCTAACTTTGTTAATACTAACAGATTCATAACTAGAAGTGATAATGAGTTTATACCTAGTTATAATATAAATCTTATTAGTAGCCAACAAGATACTCGTGCTAGATTATATGGATATACTGATATAGTAGGTAGCTTCGATATGTCTGATATGTCTGAAAAGAACGTAGAAGCATTTATGAAATTATCTCCTGCCAATAAAGTAGCATTGATTCAAAGATATACTTCTGATAATAATCTATTTAAGAACCTAAATGTTGAATATAAAGGTCGTCGTAATAGTTATGATAGAATAACTATTGTTGATAGTACTATATCTACTGAATCTCAATATCAAATGTTCCGTAATGCTTGGCATAGTAATAATCCATTTATTAAACTTGCTACTATGGATTTGATAAGATATTCTATGGTAGTAGAAGGTTATAAGTTTAAAGGTGGTACGGTTAGTAAAATTATTCCTGTTGAATTATTATATGGACAAGATACTGGTATTGATTCTGATAATGGAGTTTCTTCAGCTACTAATATTATTAACGATTCAGATAGAGCTATTAATAGCATGATTCAATATAGTAGTGAGACAGGAACTTATGAAAGAGCTAGTAACGATGCAGCTACTATTGAGAAGTTACGTGACTTATTCTTTAGAACTAATCCTAATAATCCTGATGTATTAGTATTTGAGAATAAGAAATATAAAGAATCTAATAAGATAACATTTAATAGATTAGGTGTTGGAAAACTTAGCTTTAAGGAAGCACAAGAACGTGGAATGATTACTGGTAGTGAGAATAATCGTAGATACCGTCATTATGCTAAAACTAATGATAATAACAAAACTCTACGGTTATATAAACTAGTATATTATAATGATACTGTTTATATGCTACCTACTAATCCATTAGAACAAAACGAAATTGGAGAAGTAAGCGTTAATCCTGATAATAATAGAATGTTTCTTCCATTAGATATACTAGAAGATGTTTCTATTAATCAGTATGATGCTGCGTTTATTAGTTCTGTAAATATAGGTATTACTTCTGATACTCGTAAGTTTATGGTTCTTCCTACTGTATTTGAAAAGGGAGCTGATACATTAATTGAAGAAATATTTCCTAATAGTACTGTCTTAACTTCCCCCATAAAGGAGCAGCAAATTGATACTTCTCGCAAGTATATCGTGGCAATTACTGATAACAACGCTCTATTGGAAACTATTGAATCTCTTGATGCTGCTGGTGTTCATGATTATGTCGTTGCTGCTCCTAATATGAATTATAATAATATTCGTAGGATTATTAATGAACGTAATAATGCAGATATTGCAGCTAAGAGATTACAAGCAGCTATGACTAAGTTAGATGCTAATGAAGTTCAACTTAGAAAGAAGAAATCAGATAATTCTGAATCTCCTTATTATGCACAACTTAAAGCTAGCATTAATCAAACTATTGAAGATGTTAATGTTAATGGTATTGGTTTTGTTCCGGTTCTCCAAACTGTTGTAGATAATACAGGTTTTAGAGCTGGCGGATATTTTAGATACGAAAAAGAAGGTAATGTTTATATTGTTACTAACTTAGGTCGTGTAACTACTAAATCTGTTAGTCTTACTCCTGACTATATGTATAGTAAGAAAGTAACTATTAATAGTGTTAGTCAATTACAATTCCCTAGACGTAATGCCATTACTCAAGTAGTTAAAGAAAATGCTAGATTAGATAAATTTGCTAATAATAACATTATTCGTGTTCAGACAGAAGATAACTTCATTAATGAAGATGTACTTGAATCTGCATTGATAGATAATGATAAAGAGATAAATGATTATATATCTCGTGTTATTGAAAGTGTTGAACGTAGTAATGCTAATGTAGAAGAAGCTGCATTAAACGATGCTTTCCGTTCATTTACAGCTATTGATTTACGTTCTAATACAGCTACTAAGTTAAATGATAACTTACGTGAACAAGCATTAAGAATTATCAATGGTTATACTAATAGACGTATTGATGATTTCTTATTTGATATACATAACTTCTTTACTACTTATGTTACTAATCCTGACGGAACTTATAAGTTAGATGAAAATGGTAACAAGATAGTTCAAGAGAAATGGAGTATAACTAATAAGAAGTTATTCGACCGTATGTTAGAGGACGAAACATTACGTACTCGTTATGAAATGTTCCTAGATGATATTAATAGATTTGTAGAAGACTATTCTATTATTGAAGCTATTCAACCTTATAATATTGATGAAGCTTATACTGTAAGTGAGACAGAAGAAGAAATCGAAGGTTTACGTAGAACTAATGATATGCTCAAACAGATTAAGGATAAGTTCAAACGTATCAAAGACTTAGATAATGTAGTTAAACGTAGTACTAAGATGTACTTCGATAGTTACATTACTAGTCTTTCTAGTGACCCTCGTGTACAATCTAATATGCTTAGTATTACAGAAGCATTTGAAGATGAAAACTTCTTCCAGTTTTGGTTGGCTGATAGTCAAGAAACACATATACCAATAGTTCAAATAGTTCTTAAACAAATGATGAATCAGTTAAGAGCTAGTGAGATTAGTGCTCGTGATAAAAAGATAGCCTTTACTACCGCTATTTCAACGATTATCGAAGACGCAAAAAACAACGGTATAAACGTGTCTCTGAACGATATTTTGGACGAAAATGGCAACCTTTTGCTGCCGTATAATGAATCGTTCACCGACAAATTAAGGTCGCTAAAAGAGGCTGTAAAGCTGGCTCAAATCGACGACCCGAATGGTCGGGACGGTCTTATATATAAGAAAGCTAAAGACGAATTAGAGAAGTTCTTAATAGATAATGTAGAACGTGAGTACAATAAAGAGTTCTATCAAGACTACTATGATATGAACCAAATACTTAATAAATATCCTCAAACTTATGTTAAGTTAATGAAGATATTACATGAGGAAGGAGATATATTAAGTACGATGATTGATAATGATTATAGTACTCTTACTGTTCAAAACGCAAGAAGACTTGAAGAGCTTAGACATGAGTTAGCAGAAATGCGAGCTACTATTGATATGGACGGTAATTATAAAGAGAATTATCAAGAAGCTAATGCTGTTAATAATTACTTGTCACGCAGACGTCAGTTAAATAATAAGTATAAAGAAAGTAAACCTAAAGATGCTTTTACTATTCGTTATAAACAAGCTATTGAAGGTTTACAATATCCTGAAACTTCTGAAACTTATAGAGAATCAGTAGAATGGTTAAAAGCTAATACTGATTATAAGTTAAAAGGAGAGTTCTTAGAAGAACTAAAGAAGGCTTATATGGATACTCGTTTAGGTAATCCTTTCGATAGTTTCGTTCGTACTATGGCTTATGGTAAGTATGATTCAGAAGGTGTTATTGATGGTACTAAGTTTACCGATGTTCAAATAGCTAATCTAAAGAAACATCAGGAGCAAATGTTTGCCGCTGCTGTTGGTCGCGTTAAGCCAAATGAACAGAAAGCTCAAGAATGGTTAGATAATCATGTTAGTTATATCAATACTGTTTATTATGAAGCTATGTATGTAGCTATGAATAAGATGGGTAAAGAAGTATTTGATAAATGGTATACTGATAATCATGTTGTTAATCCTATTACTAAAGAATATGAACCATTGCCTATTTGGAGACAAATGGTAGTTAAGGATGAAGCTAACAACATGGAATATAGTGCCAAATACAAATGGTTAGAAACTAAAGTTAAAGACCAATATAAGAATCCTAACTACGATGAAGTTAAACTACAACCTTCTACTAATAAGTATCGTAACGATAAGTATTATGGAATGAATAATTATCAGCAACAATTATATAATGAAGTAGATTCTCTTCTTAATGAACTTGTTAAAGATAAACGTAGTCGTTCTTATATTAATCGTGGTTACTTACCTAATCAAGCTATTGAACAACCTAGTCAAGGTTTTGCTGACTATTGGCAAGACTTTAAACGTAGTCATGGTTGGTATGATACTCCTAATAAGTCTGATATAGAACTTAATCTATATAAGAGATTTAGTAATGCCCCTATGCTTCATAGTTTATCGGAAGTTAAGTTACTTCCTATTCGCGAACAACAAGAAGGAGAAACTAAAGAAGAGTATCTAACTTATGTTCGTGAAACTCAAGCTAAGAATAATGAGTTACGTAAACAAAGAGCACAGGAAAATGCAGAACGTAATAATCCTAATGTTCTTGAAAGACTTAATTCATTTATAGATAGTATGTATAACTTTAATACTCGTAATGATATAGCTAGATTAGCTAAGATTACTAGTAATCAATTACGTAATATGGATATTATTAAGAGAAATCCTAATGATAAACTTATGGATAATAGATTACTTAGTAGAATTACTGGTAAACAAGAAATACGTACTACTAAGAGTGATGATTCAAATATAGTTAAACACTTCGAGAATCAAGTTCGTAAGTTAGTATTTAATGAATTTGAAATGGATGAAGGTACTCGTTCTAAAGTATCTCGTGTTATGCGTAATATGGTATCTAGTAAGTTTATGATGTTAAATATTACTGGTGGTATTGCTAACGTTCTATACGGTAAGACACAGATACAAATGGAAATGGCTGCCGGACAATTCTTTAAATACAAAGATTTCCGTAAAGGTGAGAATGAATGGATGCAGAATGTAGGTAGTTATCTAGCAGATGCCTATAATGAAACTACTAATAATGAAACTAATGCTGTTATTAGATTATTCAATGTTATTGAATCTTATATGGTAACAGAACGTTATGGTAAAGGTAGTAATCCAATGGGTAAACTAGAAAATCTATTGTTTATCCAACAGACAGCAGGTGAGCATTATATGCAGAATACTACATTATTAGCTATGCTTCATTCTCATAGAGTAGTCAATGTTAATGGCAAGAATAAGATAATGTCATTTGAACAATATGCTATGAATCTTAGAGAAGAAGCATTACTTAAAGTTCTTCGTAAGAATAATCCTGAATTAGTTACTAAATATGAAACATTCAGAGATAAAGTGCTTGAATCATATATTGAGAAAGAACGTTATGTTAAGTTTAAAGCTGATATAATAACTGACTTCTTACGCTCTGTTCCTAAAGAACTAAGACAAGAGTTTAAAACTACTTATAAAGAAGATACTAAAGAAGAACGAGTTAAGTTTGAACAACATCCTTCATTTAGAGAAAGTCTTATATTGAAGAATGGTGTTGCCACTCTAAAGAAAGATAGCGGTCTTACTAATGATGATATTGCAGCTTTCCGTAATAAGGTTATATCAGTTAATCATCAGATACATGGTATCTATGATAAAATTGGTGCTAATCAACTACAACAATCATGGTGGGGAGCATTACTTATGCAGTTCCATAAACACTTAGTTCCGGGATTCCAAAAACGATTTGGTTATAGACTAGGACACTTTGACGGTATATATAATGAAACTCGAGAATCTATTAGTAAAGGAACTTATGTTAGTTTAGGAGAGTTTATAGCAATGCCATTTAAGAAGTACTACGAACTTAATGATAGTAACGAACTTCAAGCTGTTCGTACTCTTCAAGGTATTGCTAAAGGTTATGCAGATTTTGTAGCTAATCTTACTACTTATTATAATATTCTTCCTGAATATGATAAAGCTAATATTCGTAGATGCTTAGGTGAATGGATAGCTATTACTAAAGCAGTAGCATTGTTCGTAGTTGGTAAATTGATGCTTGATGATGATGATGATTCTACACAAGTGGCTGACTATATCCTATATAGTGCTGACCGTCTAATGTCTGAAACTATTCAATATACTCCTTGGGGATTAGCTAATGAAGGTAAGAAACTATATAGCCAACCTGTTGCTGCATTAAGTATTGCTTCTGATAATCTTAAATTACTAGAAGCTCTTTGTAGCTATATTATTACTGGTAATCCTGATGATTTATATTATAATTCAGGAAGCTATTCAGGTGAAAATAAACTTGCAGTAAATTTCTTTAAACAAGTACCATTAGTTAATCAAATTATAAAACATGAAAGACTAGGTGCTAATAATAGTTATTATAAAGTACGTAGTAGTCCATTTAGTGGTCTAGGTCAAGTTGTTGCTAATATGATTACTGATGAAGATGAAGAATAACTAACTACTTAATATTACAACTCATAGGAAAGCCCGAACTGCTCGTGAGAGTAATTCGGGCTAATTTTATATAAGTTGATTTATAGGTTATTTTCTAATTTCTAATTTTATAGTTTTTTTAATAGCTAAATTAGAAAGTTCTGATTTAATATCTTCTATTTTATCTCTATCTTTATCAGAATCAAAACCTATAAATGTAGCTATTATTTTACCTCCAACTTTATTTTCTATATTAACCTTTTTTTTAGTAATTGGTTTCTCCTTTCCTTTTCTAATAGTTATCTCGGTTATATAAATTCTTCCAGCAATAGCCTCATTCTTAATAGTTTCATTTACACTTTCTATCGCCTTTATCAAACTTCCTGTATAATTAAGAGTAATATAGTCACCAGTATTGCTTGGTAATAATATAGTTTTCATAATTTCTTTTTATTTAAATTTAAACTAATTTCAATAGTAAATACATCAGGAGCATCAATATAAATAACTTTCTCCATATCTTTATATAACACATTGGCTCCTTTACAATAATTATCTAAAGCTTGTTCAACTTCTTCATCTAAATAATACAATAGAGTAATCATCTTATTATTAACCCTATCTCGATATATAGCAAGTTTCTTATCCATAATTATTTCTTTTTATCTATTATTATTGTATTATCTTCTATTCTTATATCATACTTTTCTCTATATTCATTTTGAATAGTACAAAACTTTAAAGGACTGAATCTATATATGTATTTATGATTAACTACATACTTTCCCTTTATTTGAGTTTTAAATAATAAATTAAAGTCTAATAAAGAATCGATTGCTTTATATGCACTAGGTTTACTAATAGAACATTCGCTTACTATATTTTCAATAGTTAATCTAATAACATTAGTATTACTAGATTCAGCACATCCTAGATATCTTTGAATATAGTTTACAAGTTTTCTAGTAGGTTCATTAATATCTTTACTAGTTATATCATCGTATAAACGATTAGTAACAACAGTGTAATATCCGAAAGAAACACCTAAAATTTTAATTTCTCTACCTTCTTCTGAAACAGCATCGAGCTTAATAGCTTTACCTTCTACTAATTCTGGCACAGGATATATAGTTAGATAATCTAACCCAAGAGAATCAATAGTACGCTTTCTATCTCGATATTTAGTTCTATCACTAACAGAATTACTATTTCTTAATTTGTTCATATTTTTTAATTATTGATTGTCCACAAATATAATAAAACTATATAAAATTACCAAATATATGACAGTTTATATAGATGAATTAACAAAAAGTTGTCCTAGGGAGAATAAAAGGTTTTCTAGCAACCCTTTTTGACAGGTTAAAACATTGATAATCAAGTAGTTAAGTGGACATAATATATACTATATATTATAGTCATTGTTGTTATTTATTACTATATCGTCTGTATCCTTTCTATCCCGCTCGCCTATCGGCTCGCTTTCTTCCCCCATAGAGGAGTTGGTTTACCGATAATTCCACTCCTTTACGGGGGATTTTAGCGAGCTTTGCGAGCGTAGGCAAGTCCAGCAACACAATTATCATTAATACGTTGATTTTATCCAAGTACAACATAAAAAAAAGAACTATCAACAGTATTACTACTATCAATAGTTCTAGTCTATTATGAAGTTTCTATGGAAGATTTCGTTAAAAACAATATGATTATTATTACTATAAATAATAAATATCCCCATAACTTCTTTTCAGTTGATTCTTTTACAATACAATAGATTAACATTCCAAATGGTATTGATGCAAATATTAATCCTCCTATAATTATTCCAACAGTTTCTAGTGTCATATTATTCTTTCTTTAATATCTTTTTTAGCTCTCTTGTAACCTTTTATATAACCTTCTACATAAGCTCTATTACATAGATTTGATTGCATTGGAGTACAAGGTCTATAAATACAATTCTTACAAGCTCTACTAAATCCATTAGATTGATAGGCTTTTACTTTAATGCTTATTCTTTTTGTCATAGTATTATAAAATAAGAGTACCAGTATTACTACTAGCACTCTTATTAATGTATAACTAAAATGATTATTACTTATTCGTTCTTATATTTCTTCTCTACTTCTTGTAGTTTCAGATAGATATTATTACGAGCTTTAAGTTTAGGAAGTGATGCAACACATCTCATAGCTCTACGAATTTGACTGCGCATAAACTTATTCTGTGACTTCATTGTTTTCTTCTTCTTTAGATTTAGCATTAAGACCATATTTAGCCCATTGAAGAACAAAACCAAGATGTGCCCAAAGCTCATTAACAACTTCTTCCATAGCATATTGTTTACCAAGTTCTTCACTATAATTCTTTGGGTCAACACAAGAAGAATGACGAACCATATCGAAACCACTACGAGTATGAGCATTAACAACAGTAGTCTTTTCTCCTATTGTTGTAACATCTACATTTGTGATAAAGTTCTCAACATCTTCTTTTAGAATCTTAGTACCGTCATTATTCTTTGAAAGAGGATAATAAGCAGCATCAGCTACATCTTTTGGTGTCCAACTCTTATATCCGTCAGGATAAGTAACTTCATAACCCATATCATCAGGATGAGCATTACCAATTTTATAACCATAATCTACTGCAAGTGCAGCTCTCATAGGTTGAAGTTCAACCATTTTAATTCCAATTGCTTTCATAATTTAATTGTTTATTGTTTAAAATTAATAATTAGTTTATTTTCCAGTACTACCAAATCCTTTTACACCTCTTTCAGTAGTTCCTAGTTCTTCGAGAGTTTCAACTTCATCCCAAGTAATCTTCTCACGACGACGAACAAGAAGTTGACCAACACGTTCCCCTTCTTTTGGAACAATAGGTTCTTCAAGGTCGTAAAGTCCTCTAAATACAAATAGTAATTCTCCTCTATAAAATTCATCGAGCGTCCCCGGACTATTTTGCATTACAAGATTTCCTTTAGTAAAACTACTGCGAGGTCTAAGTTCCATTTCGTAATTATCAGGAAGAGCAAAATGAAGACCTGTATGAACAACTATTCTATCATCTTGTTTAATCTCTATATTCTTAGCATAGACATCACAACAAGCATCTCCTTCTTTACCATAAGTAGGTAATGGAACAGATTTATCTTCACGCCATACTTTAACAGAGACATTATCAATGTCTCGTTCTAGTTCATCGAAGAGTTCATCTTGAGTTAATAAACCACTGTTAAATTCAATAATAGCATTAGCTATTGCTTTACTTAATTTACTCATTATAATTATTGTTTTTAAATTTATGATAAGGACAATCAGTTGGAGTACTAGGCTTGTAATAACTAATATATGACATTTCTTCGTTATCACAAACATATACTTTATTTCTATATAAAGTAATTTTCTTTCTACTAGATAAATAAGCACAGTTACCGCAAGTTCTGACTTTATTCTTCTTTTCCATATAGATACTTTAATAAATGAACAAACCTGATTATAAATATTACAAATAGAACATGACCTAATATTGGAATAAAGAATAAAGCACAATTAAGAGTAACTGTGCTTATTACTTCATCATCTAGTCTTTCCTTAGTAATCTTTAGTGCTATTGCAGTTATTACAAACTGAATAAAACATTCAATAACAGGGACATCTAATAAGATTGTTTTTAACACGGTTTCTAACTCCATTCTTTACCACAATTAATACACTTAAAAGCAATTGGGTCATTTTCCTCTTCCCGTGGAACTTCTTCTAGTCTAAGCACCACAATTAGGACAACGTGGAACAGTAAATAACCAAATTAGTTTCTTGATAAAATTCTTTATTCCCATACACCAGCCAATGCGTAATTAAGAGCTTTAAGACTAGTATTATAGTCGCCCTCAAATACAGTGTTCTTTAAACGAAGCTCTTCTGTCTTATAGTCTTTAACATTAGAGAAATAACCTGTAACAGCGTTATAAGCACCATAAGCTGTACCAGCTATTAGTCTTTGACCAACACCTTCCTGATAATATTCAAAAGAATCACAGAGAGTATTTAGTTTTTGCATAGATATTCCGGCAGCTTCATAAGCAGAATTATCTCTACGGAACAAACCGTTATATAAAGATAATTCATCTACTCTCTCGAATTCTTCCCCCGTAAGGAAAGTTGCAGAGAGATATTTTTTTACTTCTTCGTCTGATACTTTAGTTTTATATAATACTCGATACATATCTTCTTCCTCTTCTATCTTACGTTCGGTAAGACCAAGTATTTCAGGAACAGTAAGTATCTTAGTATTAACACCTTTGTTATGTCTAAAAGATATATAACTTTCAGCTGATATTCTAGCTGCATGAAGTGCGTTCATACAAATAACTCTTATAGGAGTAATCATCATTTGTACAGCACTTCCACCGTCATGACTATTAGTAAAGACAAAATAATGTTGGATAGTATCATTTTTACCACCAATATTAATATCTTTATCAAATGTTGCTGACATAAATATCTTTTGTCCATAACCAAAATATCCTGCACGGTCAAGTTTTACCCTACCACCAAGAGCATCATCAAAGAAGCCAAAAGCCATTTGATTTTGTACTACTTCGTATCGAGACTTTACTTTCCCAAGAGGAATATTAGTATCAGTACGATAAGTTGCAAACTCACCAGGAACATCAACAAATTCAAAGCCGTTAACTACATTAGGAAAAATAGAACCGTCACGACTAGCACCATTATCGTGCGCTGGCATTTTGGCAGATAGCTGACATTTAGCAACTGTATAATCGAGTTTAGCTTTTACAATAGCTTCTTCTGTTGTCTTACAATCGCTAACATCTATACCTATTTTACCTCTCCAAGCAATTCCTTTTGCTTTGAACTTACTTTTATAACTTGAATCTCTAAAGTTAAATTCCATAATTATATGTATTTACTGATTTCTATCATAGCTTGTTCACGAGTACATCCAAAGGTATTCATTATTCTTTGAATAAGTTCTTCTACCCAATCTTCTACTTCAAACATATTACTTAATTATTAATGATGTATTACTTTCTTGTTTAGCAATAGTAAGGTCAGCATCCATACTCAAATTAGCTGCGATAATAGACTTACTAGTACAAGACTTAAATTCTACCTTATGAGGATTTTGTCCAATCCATTGAGCAAGATTAAAATTAGTAACATTAGCAAGTTCTGATAGACGAATATGAATTGATATTTCAGTATCAATAGAAAACACATCGTCAACAGTAACATCTACAAATGAAGATTGTTCAGATTCCTGCTCTTCTATGGGGGAACTTTCAGCTTTCATGTGAGCACTGATAATACGAGATAGATACTCAATACTAAGGCTTTCCTTAATTTCAGTACTTGCAAGATATTCAGTAACTATATCCATAAAGTGTCTGATAATATCGTCAACAGTAACATCTACAAATGAAGATTGTTCAGATTCCTGCTCTTCTATGGGGGAACTTTCAGCTTTCATGTGAGCACTGATAATACGAGATAGATACTCAATACTAAGGCTTTCCTTAATTTCAGTACTTGCAAGATATTCAGTAACTATATCCATAAAGTGTCTGATAATATC
>ERZ824522.329-NODE-329-length-57941-cov-8.519452_pt1 | contig 57941 bp, 64 predicted proteins | sample MGYA00519935_ERZ824522 | MGnify/ENA primary metagenome ERZ824522 (study PRJEB31778, sample SAMEA3449160) | human gut metagenome | biome: human gut; feature: human-associated habitat; material: faeces | place: United Kingdom | collected 2010/2012 ...
TCTCTGAAGAAAAAAGCTCTCTTTTTTTAGTGTCCACTATATAGGGTTCACTTCAAAAAGAATCTTTTATATTTGGAAAACAACAATCAGAAGATAAAGAAGACATAAAGATAAATGTAAAAATAATATTTGATAGAGAAATAATAAAAGAAGCATATAAAGTAGAAACAGATGAAGAAATTTATGATGTATTATTAGACAAAATAAAAGATATAAATCAAATAATGCCAAAATATAAATCAATAAAAGGAATAATAATTTCGGAAGAACCGCTACTAAAAACAACAACTAATAAAATAAAAAGACAAGCAAATTTAGAAATAATAGAAAATGGCTACACAAAAATGAAATAATATGATATAATGCTAGTGGCTTTTAAACATAGGTATAAGCCTTTAAACAAACAAAAACAAGTAGAAGGAGGAATTAACAATGTCAGGACATAGCAAATGGCACAATATACAAGCTAAAAAAGGAAAGGCAGATGCAGCAAGAGGAAAAATATTTACAAAATTAGGTAGAGAAATATTAATTGCAGTAAAACAAGGTGGACCAGATCCGGCAGGTAATTCCAAATTAAAAGATGTAATTTCAAAGTGTAAGGCAAACAATATGCCAAATGATACAATAAATAATGCAATAAAAAAAGCTTCTGGAGCAACAGATACATCAAACTACGAAGAAATAACATATGAAGGTTATGGAACTAATGGTGTTGCAGTTATAGTGGAAGCTAGTACAGACAACAGAAATAGAACAGCAGCAGATGTAAGACACGTGTTCGATAAAGCTGGTGGAAACTTAGGAACAACAGGTTGCGTATCATATTTATTTAATAAAAAAGGAATTATAGTTATAGATAAAGAAAGTACAAATATGGAAGAGGATGAGTTAATGATGTTAGCATTAGATGCTGGTGCAGAAGACTTTTCTTCAGACGAAAATTGTTACGAAATAACAACAGAACCTTCAGATTTTTCTGCTGTAAGAGAAGCTTTAGAAGAAGCAAATCTTGAATTTGTAGAAGCAGAAGTTCAAATGATTCCAACAACATATGTCTCTTTAAATGAAGAAGATGGCGAAAAAATGCAAAGATTAATAGACAAACTAGAAGATTTAGATGATGTAATGAATGTTTATCACAACTGGGAAGAATAAATCTTATAAAAATAGTAATAAATTATATAAAAAGCACATATATATTAATATATGTGCTTTTTTCTGTTGGAGCTACCAGATATGCTTGTAAGACGGGTAAATGTCAGAAAAAAATGTACATATAAAAAATAGATGTCTTAAAAAGATGCTTATAGAAAGGACTAGATATGACATATAATGAAATATTAAAATATTTTCCAAGAAGAATAAGTAGTAGTTTAGAAGACTTATTTAAACAAACAAATTATATTGTAGAAGAAATAAGATTAAGAGCCGAAAGACCTATTATTATAAAACATTCTAAAGGAGAAGAAATTTTAAAAACAACAGTTTCTATAAACGAAATATTAGAAACATTACAACATATTTGTGATAATTCAATTTATACATATCAAAGCCAAATATGTAACGGATTTGTAACGATAAAAGGAGGACATAGAATAGGAATATCGGGGAGTGTAATACAAAACGATGGAAAGATAAGCAATATAAATTATATTTCGAATCTGAATTTTAGAATAGCTAGACAAATAATAGGAGCAAGTAACGAAATACTAAGGTACATATTAAATATAGAAGAAAATAGTATATATAATACATTAATTGCATCTCCACCAGGAGCAGGGAAGACAACAGTTTTAAGAGATATTGTGAGAAGAATTAGTGATGGCATGGAGCAAATTAATTTTAGAGGGAAAACTGTAAGTCTTGTAGATGAGAGAGGGGAGATTGCAGCTATATATAAAGGTGTGCCACAAAATGATATTGGAATTAGAACAGACGTTATGGATAATGTAGACAAAAGCATTGGTATGAAGCTACTAATAAGATCTATGTCACCAGAAATAATTGTGGCAGACGAAATAGGAAAAGAGGAAGATATAGAAGCTATAAATTATGCAGTTTGTTCTGGAATAAAAGGAATTTTTACAGCACATGGTAGCAATTTAAAAGAACTTAAACTAAACCCATCTATTTCTAAAATAATAAACAAACATATATTCGACAGAATAATATTTCTAAATAAAAATATTAAAGGAAAAGTAGAAACAGTATATACACTAGATAAAATGAATAATGAATATGTAATAATTTAAAATTAGTGTTCTAAAATAAAATATACTGAATATACATATAATAGGTGAAAAAACATGGGAATTTTAAAGATAGTGCTTTTAACAATGGTATTGGCAATGTGCAGTTTTTTAGGAATTATAAAAGCAAATAGATTTAAACTAAGGGTAATAGACTTATGTGAAATGAAAAAAGCTTTAAACTTAATTATAACGAAGATGAGATATACATATGAACCATTACCAGAGCTATTTAAAGAAGTTTCAAAAGAATTAAATAAAAATATAGCTAATATTTTTATTACAGCACATACATATATGAATGAATTAAATGCTAAAGAAGCATGGAAAAAATCTGTTGGAGAAAGTAGTAGTAATTTTACAAATGAAGATATAAACATTATAAAAGGACTAGGAAATTTATTAGGAAAAACAGATTTAGAAGGACAACTTATGCAAATAGAGTTAACAACAAAATTATTAGAAGAGAAGATAAAAGAAGCAACAAATTTGCAAAACAAAAATACAAAACTATATAAAACCTTAGGAACGACAATAGGACTAGCTATAATGATTATTTTTATATAAGGAGAGAACATTATGGAGATAAATTTATTATTTAAAATAGCAGCAATAGGAATTTTAGTAGCAGTATTATACCAAGTATTGGTACGAGCAGGAAGAGAAGACCAAGCAATGATGACAACACTTGCAGGTTTAATAATAGTGCTAACGATGGTAATAAAAGAAATAAGTACATTATTTACAAGTGTTAAAACAATGTTTAATCTATAGGGATTAAGGGACGGTCCTTAAAATCCCGGTTTGTAAAAGGATTAAATATATAAAAATAAAAAATATATAATGGATGATATGTTCATTATTTAGGGAGAAAAAATGGATATTGTAAAAATAGTAGGAATTGGCATTATAGCAGTCATTATAATAACTATAATTAAACAATATAAACCAGAGTTTGCTATTTATGTTTCTATTTTGGCAGGAATAATAATTTTTTTTATGGTTTTCGAAAATCTTTCGGGAATAATTGACCTAATAAATGACTTAACGTTAAAGTCTAATGTAAATAGTGATTTTATAAAGATATTGTTAAAAATTACAGGAATAGCATTCTTAGCAGAATTTGCAGTACAAATATGTATGGACTTAGGCGAGTCAGCACTAGCAAACAAAGTTGACTTAGGTGGAAAAGTTATAATCATTTCACTTTCCATACCAATATTATCTTCATTAATAGAAACAGTTGTACAAATTTTGCCATAAAGGAGCCTTTCATGAAAAAGATTATTATAGCAACTATTATTATTTGCATTTTTAGTACAAGCATTTCTATGGCAAGTACAGAAGAAGAGCTTATAGATTCACAAATGGATTCATTTAATATTTCTAATTTTATAGCCGAAGCAAACAAATATTCTAACGAAGTTCTAAAAGATATGGATATTAAAGACTTACTGGATGATGCTATAAAAGGAAAGCTAGATACAAACGAATTAATAAAAAATTGTGTTCCTCTTCTAGGAACAGAAATTAAAGATGCATTAAAAGTTATGGGAAATATTTTAATAATAGTATTAATACATAGCATATTAAAAAGTGTAAGTGATAATTTAAATAACAAAAGTGTTGCACAGATTACATATTATGTTCAATATATTTTAATTGCGACAGTAATAATGAGTAATTTTTCTAGTATTATAACCCTTACTAAAGAAGCGGTAGCAAATATGATTTCATTTATACAATTATTATTTCCTCTTCTAATGACATTAATGCTAGCTTCGGGAAGTGTTGTGTCTGTAAATTTAGTACAACCAATAATATTGTTTATAATAAATTTAATCTCAAATATATTCCAAACGATAATAATACCAATAATTCTAGTAAGTACAGCATTATCAATTATTTCGAGAATATCGGATAGAATACAAATAAACAAATTATCTAAATTTTTAAAATCTAGTTCTATTTGGATAATAGGCATACTACTTACAATATTTGTGGGAGTTCTATCTATAGAAGGAACACTAGGAAGTAGTGTAGATGGTATTACAGCGAAAACAGCTAAGGCTGCAATTTCTACTTTTATTCCAGTTGTAGGTAAAGTGCTAGGAGATGCAGTAGATACAGTTATAGGATGTTCTGCAATATTAAAAAATGCAATTGGAATAGTAGGTGTTATAGTTGTAATTACAATTTGCATTGTACCAATATTAAAACTTGCAATTATAACTGTAATATATCATTTAACATCAGCATTATGCGAGCCAATAGCAGATGATAAAATAGTAGGATTAATAGCTCAAATGGCAGATACTTTTAAGATATTACTAGCAATATTATGTTCAATAAGTGTAATGTTAATAATTGGAATAACATTAGTTATTAATATTTCTAATACTGGATTAATGTATAGGTAGGTATAAAAATGATTTCATGGTTTAATGGATGGGCAAAAGGAATTGTCTTGGCAGTTGTTATTGTAACTATTTTAGAAATGATTTTGCCTGATACTAAAAATAAAAAATACATAAAAATTGTAATGGGAGTATATGTTACATTTACAATAATTTCACCAATAATTTCTAAACTTACAGGAAATAATTTTACAATTGATGTTAGTAAATATGATTCTTTTAACAATTCAAACTCTATTCAATCGGTAAACAATATAAAAAGTGTTAATAACCAAAGCATACAAAATGTGTATTTAAATACTATAAAAACAGATATAAAAGAAGAACTAAATATAGCAGGATATACAGCTACCAAAATAGATATAACTGCAGATATAAATATAGAAAAAGAAGAAGCAAAAATACATAGAATTAATTTAGATGTATATAAGAATGTCGACGAAAATAAGGTAAAGAAAGTAAATAAAGTAGAAATCGGAAAAAAAGAAGAGAAAGAGAAAAATGTATTACTAGAAGAGGAAATACATAAATTAAAAGAAATTATTAGTAAAAAATACGAAATAGAAAAAGAAAAAATTTTTATAAATGGAAAGTAAGGGGGTGGTATATATGTTTAAAGAAAGACTAGAAAAATTTAAAGATAATATGACAAGAAGTGATAACCAAAATAATAAGAAAAAAGTAGAAAACTTAGTTGTTGGAATACTTATTATAATTATAACAGTGATTGCAATTAATACCATCTTATCAGACAGCAAAAAGAGTAAACAAGGTAAACAAACTAATGCAGTAGCAAATACAATATCAGAAGAGGAAAGCAATATTAATGGTAACAAATTAGAAGAAAGATTAGAAGGAATTTTAAGTAAAATTAGTGGTGTTGGAAATGTAGAAGTATTAATAAATTATTCTGAAAGTGAAGAAATAGTAGCTATGTATAATGAAAATAGAAAGGAAACATCTACACAAGAAGAAGATGAAACAGGTGGGACACGTGTTATAACAGAAAATGATATTAAAAGAGATGTTATTTATAAAGAAGAAGGAGGAGAAAAGACACCTATTACACAAAAAACTGTGATGCCTAAAATAGAAGGAACAATAATAACTGCAGAAGGAGCAGATGATGCGAATGTAAAAGAAAATATAATACAAGCAGTATCTGCTGCAACTGGACTTGCATCACACAAAATACAGGTGTTCCAAATGTCTAGTTAATAAAAATTTATTTAAATATATTATAAGGAGAGAATAATATGAATTTAAAAAATGTAAAAAGTAACCAAATCATTTTATTTGTAGTTGCATTAATGCTAGTATCAGCAGGATACCTAAGCTATAGCGTAAGAGAAACACCTGTTTCTAGCAATATTATTTCTGAAAATGAAGTTTCTAGTATAGGTGATGCAAAATTAGTTTCTAATAATAATGTTATAAGTTCTAACACTTTAAACGAAATAGCTGTAGAAACAAATACAAAGCCAAAGACAGACGATTATTTCGCAAGTTCACGATTAGGCAGGGATACAATGTATTCACAAATGGTAGAGAGCTACCAGAGCTTATTAGATAATCAAAATGTAGGAGAACAACAAAAAACAGTAGCAACACAAGAAATAACTAAAATAAACAATATGCAAAACAGCATAATGATTTGTGAAAACTTAATTAAAACTAAAGGAATAGATGATGTTGTAATATTTGTTAATGACAAGAGCATAAATGTAATTGTAAAATCGGATAAATTAGAACAAGATGCAATTGCACAAGTACAAAATATTATAGCAAGAGAGATGAATGCAGAAATTGAGAACATACATATTAGCAATAAATAAAATATAATTCTCGAGTATAGAGAGTTATTCTACTAGTAGAATATTCTTACTATGTAAAAGTTGGAGGCAAAAGCCTCTTCTTTTTATGTAATATAAGAAAACACTTTTATAGTATGAAATTATAACAAATTAATCGCATAAATTAGTATAAAACTCTTGAAATAAAACAATATAATTGATATTATATAATTTGCGTAAGGAGGCATATAAATGAAATTAAATATTGTACTAGTAGAACCAGAAATACCACAAAATACAGGTAATATTGTAAGAACTTGTGCAGCAACAGGAGCAAAACTACATTTGGTAGAGCCATTAGGATTTCAAATAACGGATAAATATTTGAAAAGAGCAGGTTTAGATTACTGGGACAAATTAGAAATAGAAAGACATATTTCTTTTTCAGAATTTCTTAAAAAATATGATCCTGAACAAACAAATATGTTTTTTATTACATCTAAAGGAACACATAGGTATGATGAACCTAAGTATGAAGATATGGATGAAGTATTTTTATTATTTGGAAAAGAAACTAAAGGGTTACCAGAAGATATAATGAAAAAATATATTAATAAAACTATGAGAATTCCAATGATAGATGGAATTAGATGTTTAAATTTATCTAATGCTGTTTCAATATTGGCATACGAGGTAATAAGACATACTAATTTCGCTAATTTTAAAGAAACTAGTGAAAGGTTATTGGAAGACTAAGCCAAGGCTTAAATATATATTGGGCTTAAAAGTTATTATTAGGGAGGTTTTTTAAATGATTAAAAAAGTAGCAATTTTAGCAAATGGTGGAGACGTTTCAGGTTTTAATGCTGTAATTAGAGCAATAAAAAAGACTTGCGAAACTAATGGAATTGAATGTTATGGTTATATTGATGGTTACAGAGGTCTTGTAAATAATAATTATATTCGTTTAGATGGAAGCGAAACAGCTTCTGGAATCTTAACAAAAGGAGGCTCAATCATTGGTTCTTCTACAAATGCTATAGTTTTCCATTACAAAGTAGAACACGAAGATGGAACAGTTACTTATGAAGATTTATCAGATCAATGTGTAAGAAATGTAAAAGAAGCAGGATTTGATTGTGTATTTACACTAGGAGGAGATAGTACACAAAAATCTGCAAGAGATTTATTCTTAAAAGGAATTAACACAATAGGTGTTCCAAAAACAATAGATAATGATGTTGCTTGTACAGATGTTACATTTGGATATAATACAGCTGTTCATGTTGCAACAGAAGCATTAGATAGATTACATACAACAGCAGAAACACATGACAGAATAATGGTATTAGAAGTTATGGGAAGATTTGCAGGTTGGATAGCATTAGAATCTGCAATTTCTGGAGGAGCAGATGTTGCTTTAATACCAGAAATTCCATACGATATTAATAAAGCAGCAGAAGCTATTAATAAAAGAAAAGCAAATGGTAAAAAATTCAGTGTTGTAGTGGTTTCAGAAGGAGCACATCCTATAAATGCAGAACAAACAACACACGAAGCAGAAGGAATTGACAACAAAGCAGGAATAAGTGTTAAATTCGGAGGAGAAGGAAATAGAGTTGCAAAACAATTAAAAGAATTAACAGGTTTAGACTCTAGATGCACTATTTTAGGATATATGCAAAGAGGTGGAACACCAACAGCTTATGATAGAGTATTATCTACAAAATATGGTGCAAAAGCTATGGAACTTGCAATGGAAGGAAAATTTGGAGTTTTAACAGTTATAAAGAACGGAAAATTAGACTGTGTTCCTCTAGAAGTTGTAGTTGGAGAAAATAAAGAAATAGGAGCTGTTCAAGGTGGTACAGCAGAAAGTAATGTAAGATATGTAACAATGGAAGACGACCTAGTAAAAACAGCAAGAGATGTTGGTATTTGTTTAGGTGATTAGTAATATATATAAGTTGAATTGCTAATATTTTGTTCCTTTACTTTTAAGGTAACAATATTAGTAATATATAATTTAAAAGTGGACTAAAAATGTTATAAAAATAACAATAAGGGTTCACTTTATTTTTTTGCCAATAAAAAATTTGTACTAAAGAAGTATTGTATAACTTAGAATGGTGTAATTAAAGTTTTATTAATTTTTTTATAAATATGTTTTTTTTATTTTTATTATGATATAATTCGAGTAAATTAATCAAGAAATTTTAGATTGATAAAATAAAAAGGAAGTAAGAATATGAGTGATGAATATATAATTTTATTAAGTGCAATATTAGCTACTGTTACACTTATAAGTTTAAAAGCTATAGTATATATTATTAAAGTAATCCAATTTAACAAGATTGCTAAAAATAGTAAAGCACGAATGGAAGAACTAGAGAAGCTAGAGGAAGAAGGTAAAATAAAAACAATTATAATAGACTTAGAAAGTGAAAAATTTAGAGTAAGAAACCCTATAAACTTTAATGGTCTAATAATAGATGGTGAAAAATATAATGATTTAACATCATGGTTTATAAAGAAACAAGAAGGGCTATACATTATAGGAAAACAAGAAGATTACATAATAAAATTATTAATAGATAAAAACTAAATATATCAGAGGTTAAAATATGGAAGAGCAAAAGATAAAAGAAATAATAGAAGAAATGCCACAGTATAAAGTAAATAAAATTGCAAACGAAATTGCAATAAGAATTATAAATGTATTTGGCAATTTAAAAGAAGAATATCCGGAATTATTAAAAAAGCTAGAACAATGTAAAATAAGTATTGTAAAATTTGAAGATGAAAGTATAAAACATTATTATAGTAATGGGACTATATATCTTTCAAATAAAATTTATACAAATTCAATAAACGAAGTGTTAGTAATAGAATTTTTACATTTTTTACAAGAAGGTAAGGAACAGTCTTGCTTCTTAGAAGCGTTAAATAAATTTGTAACAAAATTACTAACACAAGAATTAAAAGAAAGAATGAACATATTTGGAATTTTTTTAGCATCTTTAATAGAGGGCGACTATGCTTTGTTAGTTAATTTAGTAATGCAAATAGATTTCTTATTAGGAAAAGAAGAATTAGTACAAACTGTAATAAATAATAAAGATGATTATTTTATATTATTAAATAAAGTTTTAAATGGTAATAAAGAAAAGCTTATTTCAGATTTTAAGAAACTATACTATTTAGAAATAGAGTATAAAGAAACAGATGACATATATAAAATAGAACAAGAAATAAAGGGAACATATTTCGATATACAAAATTATATAATGAAATCTTATTTTTACTATGCTGTAACTAATATATATAATGAAGAGGATATAGATAGTATAAAAGATAAATTAGAAGAACTAAAGAATTATAGAGGTGTAGCAGAAGAAGATAAATTTTATGAAGAGAGCTATAATAAAATAACAGAAAAATTAAATAAAAAAGAAAAGGAATATAACAAGAAAAAAAGCAAAAATGCTTTAGCTGTTATATACAATAATAAGATAATAGCTTTTATAAAAAGAATACTATCATTTAATCATTAATAGGAGGAAAGAAAGATGGAAGAAGTATCAAAAGTGTATTTTACAGATTTTAGAGCTTTACCAGGTACAAACTTACAAAAAAAGTTAGAAAAGCTAATGAAAAAAGCAGGAATAGAAAATATTAATTTTGAAAATAAATTTGTTGCAATTAAAATTCATTTTGGAGAACCAGGAAATTTAGCATATTTAAGACCAAACTATGCAAAAACAGTAGTAGATGTTGTAAAAGAATTAGGTGGAAAGCCATTTTTAACAGATTGTAATACATTATATGTTGGGCAAAGAAAAAATGCATTAGACCATTTAGAAGCAGCATATGAAAATGGATTTAGCCCATTTTCTACTGGTTGCCATGTAATAATAGCAGATGGGTTAAAGGGAACAGATGATGTAGAAGTACCAGTAGAAGGTGGCGAATATGTAAAAAATGCTAAAATTGGAAGAGCAATTATGGATGCAGATGTGTTCATATCTTTAAACCACTTTAAAGGACATGAAGCAGCAGGATTTGGAGGAGCTTTAAAAAATATTGGTATGGGCTGTGGTAGTAGAGCAGGAAAAATGGAGCAACACCGCTCTGGAAAACCTTCTGTAGATTTAGAAAAATGCAAAAAATGTCACCTTTGTGCTAAAAATTGTGCTCATGGTGCAATAACTTTTGATAATAATGGAAAAGCTAATATAGACCACAATAAATGTGTTGGTTGTGGTAGATGTTTAGGTGCTTGTAATTTTGATGCTATTTATAACAATAATACTCATGCAAACGAATTACTAAATAAAAAGATGGCAGAATATACAAAAGCAGTTCTAGATGGAAGACCAAGCTTTCATATTAATTTAGTTTTAGACATATCACCATATTGTGATTGTCATGCAGAAAATGACCTTCCAATTTTACCAGATATAGGAATGTTTGCAAGCTTTGACCCAGTAGCCTTAGACCAAGCTTGTGCAGATGCTTGTAATGCACAAAAACCTATACAAGGTAGTTTATTAGATAACAATATGCAGTCAAAAGACTTCGAAGACCACCATGACCACTTTAAAAACACTACTCCACAAAGTGAGTGGAAATCATGCTTAGAGCATGCAGAAAAAATAGGAGTAGGTACAAGAAAGTACGAAATTATTAAAGTTAATTAATTTTTTGAAAAAAGTTATATGTGCTAATATAACTTGGTCTATTAAATCTTTTTAGTAAATATAGAGAATTAGGATTTTTAGTTAGTTTATTAATACCTTCTTCACAAGATAAACTAGCTTTAAATCCTAATTCTTTTATTATATCTAAAGATTCTTTAGAAACTCCACCAAATGGATATGTAAAGCATTGTGGAGTATAACCAGTATTATCTTTAAATTCATTTTGCAATTTTAAAATATCCTCTTCTAAAACCACTCTATAATTTTCGTTAGATTCACCTTTTATTTTCTTAGTACCAATTCTTTTACCATTGCTATGGTGTAAATCATAAGTATGGTTTTGGAATTCTATACGTCCAGTATCAATTAATTCTTTAATATCTTTCCATCTTAAATATGAATAATTTAAATTAGCTTCATCTGTTTTAGTAAACTTATCTGTATAAGCTCCTACAATGGAGATTACAGCTTTCATATCATATTTTTCTAATAATGGAAATAGATAACCATAATTATTATAATGCCCATCATCAAAAGTTAAAATAATAGGTTTTGTAGGTAAGCTTTCATCATCATATACATAGGCAATTAAATCAGAAATGGTAATTGTTGTATAACCATTATCTTTAAGATATTTTAAATCTTCTTCTAAAACAGTTGGTGTAATAGTATATTTATTAGACCTAGAAGCATCCTTTAAAATGCTATGGTACATAATTATTGGAACTTCTACATAATCCTCGGTATTTGCAATCACAATAGAAAATCCTATAACTAATAAAATAATTAATATTACAAAGGCACAGATAAATTTTGAGAAAGAAAATATTTTTATCTTCACAATAAATCCTCCTAAATAAAATCTTAATAAATTGTATACTTTTTCCTTAATATTTATGTGCTAATATATAAAAAGATAAAATACTAAGGAGGGTGAAAAGTTGAAAAAGATTATATTAAGATGCGAAAATTTAAAAAAGAATTTCCGGTCAAAAAGAAATTTTAAAAGGTGTATCATTAAAATTAGAAGAAGGAGATATTTTAGGTTTTATTGGTCCAAATGGAGCAGGAAAAACAACAACTATAAAGTTAATACTAGGACTTCAAAATATAACATCTGGAAAGGTGTATATAAATGGATATAACATAGAAGAAAACTTTACAAAAGCAATACAAAGTGTTGGTACAATTGTAGAAAGTCCAGATTTATATATGTATATGTCAGGTTATGAAAATTTAAAATTAGTAGCCAACCTATATAAAAATGTAGACACTAATAGAATAAATGAAATTGTAAAATTAGTTGGACTAGAAAATAGAATTAAAGATAAGGTTTCTAAATATTCACTAGGAATGAGACAAAGGTTGGGTATTGCACAAGCATTATTGCATAATCCAAAACTATTAATACTAGATGAACCAACAAATGGTTTAGACCCAGAAGGAATAAAAGAAGTAAAAGTACTTTTAAAAAGATTAGCAGAAAAGGAAAATATGGCAATATTAATATCTAGCCATAACTTAGCAGAACTAGATACATTTTGTAATAAAATCTCAATAATAAAAAATGGTGAAATAGTAGAAACAAGCGATATAGAAACATTCAAAAAAGATATAAAGAAAGATTGCTATATATTAGAAGTTGAAGATACTAGCATTATAAATTCTATAATAGATTATAAAAATGAAATTTTAACAGAAAGAGAAATAAGAATTTATATAGAAAAAAGTCAAGTACCTATGCTTTTAAAGGAATTAATTTTAAGAAATATAAAAGTATACAGTATAGCGGAAGAAAACTTAAGTTTAGAAGATGCATTTTTAGAAAAGACTGGGGGGAATATAATTGATTAAATTAATAAAAAATGAATTAGTAAAAATTTTCTCTAAAAAGAGTATGATTGTTATTGGAGTTTTCATATTAATATTCATAATAGGTATTAATGTAATGGGAAAAATAAGTATAGATAAGTCAAGTTCATATCCGGCATATACAGATAATTATATAAGTTATCTAGAAGAGGAATTAAATGGGTTAGACCAAAATAAAGCATCAGATATAAATAAATATGCAGAAGTGAAATCACAAAAGGATGTAGCAGATTTAGCAAAAAATTATACACAAAATAGCTGGCAAGCAGAAGTAATAGAAAATGTTATGGCTCCAATAATGGGAGAAATAAATAATTATAAATATGTAGATAAAAACGAAAGTAAACTTGCAGAATCTAATGCTAAATATGATGAGATGTCTAAAGCTTTAAAAGAAAACAATTGGAAGTATTTTGCAAATAAAGAACTTGAAAATGTTAATTTACAACTTGAACAACTAAATTTGTTAATGGAGCAAGATAAGGAAAATACAGACTTACAGTTACAATTAAAAAGCTTAGAATTACAAAAAGAAGTAGTTACATTAAGATTAGAAAAAGATATAAAATATGGTAGTGAAGATTATAAAAGTTTGGCAATACAACGTTATAGAATGTATATGGAAAATTACAATCAATATGCACAAAGCAAGAATATAACAGATGAAGAGAAAGTAGAAATGAATAACAATCTAGAACAAGCAAACTTATATAAGTATGACATATATAATAATACCGAATACCAAAATCCTTCAACGGCAAATTATTTATTCCAAAATTCTATATCATCATATATTGTTATTATAGTAATGGTTATTGTAATAATTGCAGGTATTTCTGTTAGTGAAGAATTTAACAAAGGAACTGTAAAATTATTATTAGTTAGACCATATAGTAGAACAAAAATTCTTATTGCAAAGCTAATTTCTGTTTTTATTACTATGGTTATTACTACAATTTCCATTTTAGCTTTACAATTTATTGTTGGTGGAATAGTGTATGGATTCGAAACTTATGCAATGCAAGTTTTACAATTTGACTTTACTAAAAATAGTATTATTACAATAAATATATTTGCATATTTAGGATTAATGTTTGTATGTAAATTACCAATATTTATTTTAATAGGAACTTTAGCATTTGCACTTAGTACAATTTTCTTAAATTCACCACTTGCAATAGCTTTACCTATATTTGGATATATGGGTAGTGACATGATTAATATGTTGGCTCTTAATTATAAATGGGATTGGGTAAAATATTTTGTAACACCTAACTGGGACTTAAGCCAATACTTATTTGGAGGAACACCAATGTTTAAAAATACTAGTGTAGAATTTTCAATTACTATTTGTGCAATATATTTTGTAATAATGCTAGTAGCTTCTATAGTATCATTTAAGAAGAGGAACATAAAGAATGTTTAAACTTTTATAATGTAATTATGGCGTACCTATAATAGAAAATCTTAGGTACGCTTTTTACTTTTGTTATACCTTGATTTTTAGGCAAAAACAGACTATAATATTGTGGAAAAAATAATTTGGTATAAATAATAGAAGGTGTAGAAGTGATAACAAGATATATAAATTTAAAAGAACAATATAATGATGAGGAAATTAAACAAGTAGCAGAAGAAATACAAAATGGAAATTTGGTTATTTTTCCAACAGAAACAGTTTATGGTATAGGAGCAAATGCTTTTAATGAAGATGCATGTAAAAATATATTTAAAGCGAAAGGTAGAGCAAGTGACAATCCTTTAATTGTACATGTGTGTAATGAAGAAATGATAAGCAAAGTTGCTAAAGAATCAAATGAATTAGAAAGAAAATTAATAAAAGAATTTTGCCCTGGGCCTTTTACTATAATATTGAAAGCTAAAGAAATTATTCCAAATGTAGTAACAGCAGGACTAGACACAGTAGGAATAAGAATGCCATCAAATAAAATTGCTAGAAAATTAATAGAATATGCTAACACTCCAATTGCAGCACCTAGTGCAAACGCTTCTGGAAAACCGAGTGGAACTAAAATTGAGGATATAAAAAAAGAATTTGATGGAAAGGTTTCTGCTATTATAGATTCAGGAATGGTAGATATTGGACTAGAATCTACTGTGGTTAAGGTAATAGAAAATAAAGTACGAATACTAAGACCAGGAAAAGTAACAAAAGAAGATATAGAAAAACTTGGTGTAGAAGTAGAAATAGATAAAAATATACTTGGAAAATATGATGGAAAAGAAAAAGTATTATCACCAGGGATGAAATATAAACATTATGCACCAAATACTAAATGTGTTATGATATACAGCAAAGATGAACTAAAAATGGTAAATAAAATAAATGAGTTCATAAACGGAAAAGAAGCTTTAATAGTTTGTAAGGATTGCAATTACTCTAAATATAATGCGAAACATAAGATTAAGATGGGAAATAATTTAGAAGAAATAGCACACAACATATTTTCTATATTAAGAGAAGTAGACAAATATAATGTAGATATAGTAGTAATAGAAGGAATGGAAAAAGAAGGACTAGGCCTAGCTTTAAATAACAGATTACTACGAGCATGTGAATATAATTATATAGAAGTATAAACATATGCTATTGTCTAATTACACTAAAAGAGGTGTTTTTAATAAAGAGAATGTATAACTAAAAATAAATAGGGATTTTAAGGACCGTCCCTTGAATCCCTATTTATAATAAGGTATAATATAAGTGTATTAAAGAATAAGGAGTGATTTGTATTAATGAAAAAATTTGATGATGGTAATATCGAAATACAGTATAGTGATGAGAATGAGCCGTGTGTGCTCGAACTAATGAACCAAGTACTTATTGCTTATGAAACTATCACAAGTTTATTTAAACTAAAAAACTATAATAGAAAGATTATAATTTACTTATATAATAGTGTAGAAGAACTGCATAATGAAGTTTTTGGTGAAAAGCAAGAGGAATGGAAAGTAGCAATAGAAGATGAAGAAGGTAATTTAAAATTAGTAACACCTTTAAATTCGGGAGCAGTACATTCTTATAGCGATATAATGAAAATTGCACAAAAAACTGTTGCAGATAGCATTCTTGCAGATAATTTTGAATATATTCCAAAATGGTTAGATATTACAACATACATTTTTGGTTTGAATGATGCTAAAACAACGTATTCTTATAAAAAACTAGATATTGGTAATGTAAGAAGTTTTAGTGATGCTTATTTTATAACTTTATCTTTAATTAATACTTATGGAATAAATAAAGTTATAAAATTGTATAAAAAAGCAAAAAATTATAATAAAGTATTAAAAGCTTCAGATTCAGAAATAAATAATATAATTATAAAATACTATGCAGAGGTAGTATAATATTTTTCCGCAAAAATAAATTTAATATAATATAAAAAGAACCCATAGGTTAAATACTATAAAATGTAATTAATCTATGGGTTACTGTTTTGTCGAAAAAGGTCATAAACCGAAAAAAATGGCGAACGAAAATACTTGCATTTATTATACTATGGGTATAAAGTAGACGATACAAGCTTAATTGTTAGACATATTTTTTTAGCAATTATAACTTAAGAAAAATAAGAAGGGAAGAGAAAACAAATGAGCAAGAGATTTTATGGTGGAATATTTTATGAGCCGAAGTTAATGATAGAATTAGGAGTAGAACATCCAATTAGTTTGCTATATTATTTAACATATGAGAATGCAAGCTATGGAATAGAAATTGTAAAAATACAATTTAATGAAGATTCTAAAATAACAAGAGAAGTAGGAGTTATAGAAGATATTTCACCAAATGAGAAAGAAGTAATTTCTATTATAAATAAATTAAAAGAACACTACGTTACGCCAATTGTAATGAAAGATATAATAGATGATATGAAGTACGAAATATCACCAACAATAATAACAACTAGAACATAGGTTTTGGTTGTTTTTTTATATTCTGTAGTTACTAATAGTAGTTTTATGTACTCTAAAATTTTATATTTGCTTTTTTTAGTAATTTTAGTATATAATTATTAAAAATTATTAAGAGGAGCAATAAAATGAGAATTAGATTTAAACCATGGGCAAGACCAGAATTAGAAGCATGTAAATTTTATATAGATAATCCAGAAGACTATAAAGGAAAATGGAAAACAGTTTTTAAAAACTCAAATAATCCAATACATTTAGAATTAGGATGTGGGAAAGGTAACTTTATATCAAAACTTTCTATAAATAATCCAAATATAAACTATATTGCAATAGACTTAGTAGATGCAATGTTAGGTTTAGCTAAAAGAAATATAGAGCAAGAGTTTAAAGATAACAATAAAGAACCATTAAATGTAATTATTACTAGATTTGATATAGAAAGAATATTATTAATGATGAATAATAATGATAGAATAGAAAGAATTTATATTAATTTTTGTAATCCTTGGCCTAGAGGTAAACATAGAAAGAAAAGACTAACACATACAAGACAATTGGAAAAATATAAAGAGTTTTTAATTCCAGGAGGAGAAATACATTTTAAAACAGATGATGATGATCTATTTGAATCTAGTATAACTTATTTTAATGAAAGTGGTTTCGAAATAACAAAATTAACATATGATTTGCATTCTGAAACAGATTGGGAAGATATAAAAACAGAGCATGAAGATATGTTTTCAAAAAAAGGAATTAAAATAAAAGCTCTAATTGCTAAACTTAAATAATTAAGTAGAAGAGAAAAAAGAGGATTTTATATTGAAAGTAAAAGAATTATTAGAAGATATTAAAAATAATGAAAAATATAATAAATTAGACGAATTAAGTTTTATTAGAAAAATTTATATCGAAATAGGCAAAAATAAAACCTTTGATGTAAAGTATTATTTTGGAAATACAAAAACTCAAAAGAAAATATATAATCTTGCTAGGAAAAGGGCAGAAGTAGAAAAAAGATTAGATGAAAGAGAAATTATATGTTATTCATTAGCAAGACAATGTGAATATATTTTTAAAAAATTAGGTTATAATTGTACTGTTACTCATGAACCTAAAGAGTTAGAACATGTGTTTAATATTCTTACATTAAACGATGGTAGAAGAATAAAATTAGACCTACAATCAGATTTAGAGTTTATTCAAACAGGTAGAAGAACAAGGAATTTTGGAACAGCAGATGATGAATATATTTTATTAAGTAAAATACCAGAAGAGGAAATAGCGAAAGCAGATAAAAATATAGGATATCCAAATGAAGATGGCGAGTATACAGACGAAACAATTAATACTATTATAAACAACTTAAAAGGTTTACCTTTAGCAGAAAGAGTATCGAAATTTATAAATAACGAACAAATAAATGAAATTTCTAAGGATATGGGGTATATGCAAAAATATGCTTTTTTCTATAAAATGTTAAGTAGTTTAGCAGAAAATGAAATATGGAATAAACTTTTTATATTTCCTTGTGAAATTAAACAAAAAGAGTATACAAGCTGTATATTTGTAAATGATAAAATTCCAAAGACATATTTATACTCTAATAAACATAATATGTTTTTAAGAGTAGATATAAGTAAGATAAATGCTCTTCAAGAAGAGGGATTAAAATTAGGTATTAGTGGAAATGAAAATGGAGTAAAATTCTTAAAAAGAGTAATAAGAGAACAAAAAAGAAAACAAGAAGATCCAGAAGAATCTTTATAAATTAATATGTTTTAGCTTGTCAACTCTTAAATACTAATATATAATTAATAAGGTTACAACCAAGTATATCTTTAAAAGGAGGATAAAATGTCATTTATAGATGAAATTAAAAACAGAGCAAAAAAAGATATAAAAAAAATAGTACTTCCAGAATCAGAAGATGATAGAACTTTAAGAGCTACATCTGAAGTACTAAAACAAAAGTTTGCAGAAATAATATTAGTTGGAAATAAAGAAAAAATATTAAAAAGAGCAAACGAATTAAATCTAGAAAATGTAGAAGAAGCAGAAATTATAGATCCAGTTAATTCAGATAAATATGATGAATTTGTAGAAAAATTTTATGAATTAAGAAAAAATAAAGGTATGACTATAGAAAAGGCAAAAGAATATATGTTAGATAATACATATTTTGGTATGATGATGGTAAAACAAGGATATGCAGATGGTTTAGTATCTGGAGCAGTACATTCTACATCAGACACATTAAGACCAGCGCTTCAAATTTTAAAAACAGCACCTGGAACAAAATTAGTATCTGCATTTTTCATGATGATTGTACCTAATTGTGAATTTGGTGAAGATGGAGTATTTCTATTTTCAGATAGTGGATTAAACGAAAATCCAGATAGTGAAGCTTTATCTGAAATAGCAATTTCATCTAGCAAAAGTTTTGATCTATTAGTAGGTAAAGAACCTAAAATAGCAATGCTTTCTTATTCTTCACATGGTAGTGCTAAGTCAGATCTAACTGAAAAAGTAATAAATGCAACTAACCTTGTAAAAGAAAAAGCTCCAGAATTATTAGTAGATGGAGAATTGCAACTAGATGCTGCAATAATTCCAGAAGTTGCAGAATATAAAGCAAAAGGAAGTCCTTTAAAAGGAAAAGCTAATGTTTTAATTTTCCCAGATTTAAACTCTGGAAATATAGGTTATAAATTAGTTCAAAGGCTTGCAAAGGCAGAAGCATATGGTCCTTTATGTCAAGGTATAGCAAAACCTGTTAATGATTTATCAAGGGGATGCAATAGTAAAGATATAGAAGGTGTTATTGCAATTACAGCAGTTCAAGCTCAAGAACAAGAAAAATAAATTGGAGGTTTTTTTATGAAAATTTTAGTAATTAATTGTGGAAGCTCATCTTTAAAATATCAATTAATAGATATGGCTTCTGAAAATGTAATGGCAAAAGGAACTTTTGAAAGAATTGGACAACCTAATTCATTCTTAACACATAAAGTGAATGGAGAAAAATATAAATTAGAAAAACCAGTAAAAAATCATGAAGAAGCATTAGAATTTTCTTTAGAACAATTATTAGATTCTAAATATAAGGTAATAGATTCTTTAGAAGAAATTAATGCTACAGGACATAGAGTTGTTCATGGTGGTGAAAAATTCAACAAACCTGTAATAATTAATGAAGAAGTAATAAAAACAATAGAAGAATGTTCTCATTTAGCTCCACTTCATAACCCAGCAGCAATAATGGGAATTAGAGCAGCAGAGAAGATAATGCCAAACAAACCAATGGTAGCGGTATTTGACACAGCTTTCCACCAAACAATGCCAAAAGAACATTATATATATCCAATACCATATAAATATTATAATGACCTTGGGGTTAGAAAATATGGTTTCCATGGTACATCACATCAATATGTATCAAAACGTGTAGCTGAACTTGAAGGAAAACCAGTAGAAGACTTAAAAATTATATCTTGCCATTTAGGTCAAGGTGGAAGTATATGTGCTATACAAGGTGGTAAGTCTGTAGAAACAAGTATGGGGCTTACTCCTCTTGCTGGTATACCTATGGGAACACGTTCTGGAGATATAGACCCTTCTGTAGTAACTTTCATAATGAAACAAGAAGGATTAACACCTGACGAAATGGAACGTATTTTAAACAAAGAATCTGGAATTTTAGCATTATCTGGAGTTTCACAAGATTGTAGAGATATGGAAGCTGCTGCAGAAGAAGGAAATGAACAAGCAGAACTTGCAATAAAAATACATAATTATTTAGTAGCAACTCAAATTGCTAAATGTGCTGTTGCAATGAATGGTTTTGACGTTATGTTATTTACAGCAGGAATTGGAGAAAACCAAAAAAATATAAGAAAAGGTATTTGTGAAAACTTAAAATTCTTAGGAATAGAAATAGATGATGAAAAGAATAATGTAAAAGGAGAAGAAAGACTAATTTCTACTGAAAACTCTAAAATTAAAGTTTATGTAGTACCAACAGATGAAGAATTAATGATTGCAAAACAAACTTTAGAATTAATTAAATAGATAAATAAAAGGGAACATATGTGTGTAGCGAATAAACTTAATTTGCTGCAAGTATGTTCGCTTTTTTTATGTTAAATTTGATAAATTTGTAAATAAATGTTATAATAGATAAGATAACTTGTTAATATAACTCTAATAAATGAAGGGAGAAAAACAAATGAAATTTGAAAACAACGAATTATGCAGAGAATGTGGAGGAAAATGCTGCCAAGCTAGCAGTTGCTTGTATGCACCAGAAGACTTTAAAGAAATAAGTGTAGAACATTTTCTTCGGCTATATAATGAAGGAAAAATAATGTTCTCGCGGGTGTCACAATTAGACGGTGGTACACCATTTAATCAATGGTTAGTAAAACCTGCACAAGTTGCAACACCTAGAATACAGACTAATATCATGGTAGGAAATTCTCCATGCATACATTTAACAGAAAAAGGATGTGAAATAACAGACTACTATCACAGGCCTAGAGGAGCTAAACTCTTAGAGCCTAAATTGGTCGAAATAAAAGAATGCAGACCACAATCTTTTTTAACATCGCTTCCTATTTCTTTTGTTATAGAAGATTGTAAGACTCATTTTACTGTAGAAAAAGCATTAGAAGAATGGAAGCCTTTTGCCGTTATTCTAGAGGCTACAGTGGAACACATTCTTGCAGAAGAAAGACTTCAGATACAAGAATTTTCTTATAGTCATGAAGTCTGTAAAATGTGTGGAGGACGGTGCTGTAAAGTAAGTGGTTGTAGCTTTGCACCTACTGATTTCAAAGAAATATCCTATGCATATCTAAAAAAGCTTATTTCTAAGGGATTCATTTCTATTATCACTATTCCAGACATACAATCCGGCTTAGAAGAAGATATTTTATCTTTAAAAGTTCGGAACAAAGGAGCTAGAGTATGTGACTTAGATGTACATCTTGCTAGACCTTGTATTCTGCTTGAAGAAACGGGATGTTTTTTCGAAGATGAAGATAGACCATATGGCGGAAGAGCATTAGTACCTAATCTTCCAGAAATTGGTTGTAAAATGGGATATAGCTACAGACAGTGCGCTCTGGACTGGAGGCCATACCAGAAACTTTTGAGAGAGCTGTATAACTATTTTTACCATACAGATATTCCATTCAATGGCATAGTTTAAACTTTAAGAGGACTTTAATATTGTGTAATACGCAATATTAAGGTCTTTTTTAGTATAATTACTATCTAAAAACACCATAATTAACATAATTTCATATTATATATAAAGATAATGTGAAAGGGGGAGAAAAATGGAACTTAAGAATATTAATGTAGGGTTTGCGTTAACAGGCTCTTTTTGTACATTTAAAAAGGTAATACCAAAAATAAAGGAACTAAAGGATCTAGGTGCTAATATACTACCAATTATGTCATACAATAGCTACAATTTTAATACAAAGTTTGGAAAAGCAAAAGATTTTATAGAAGAAATAGAAGGTATTACAGAAAATAAAATTATTCATACAATACAAGGAGCAGAACCTATTGGGCCTAAAAGTTTAACAGATATTATGGTAGTTGCTCCATGTTCTGGAAATACTCTTGCAAAACTTGCAAATTCGATAATAGATACACCAAGTACCATGGCAATAAAATCACATTTAAGAAATCAACGACCTTTAGTGGTAGGTATATCTACTAATGATGGACTTTCTGGTTCTGCCGAAAACATAGGCAAGTTATTAAATAGAAAAAATTATTATTTTGTACCATTTACACAGGATAATCCTATAACAAAGCCAACATCATTAGTCTTTAAATTTGATTACTTAATACCAACTATAAAAGAAGCATTAAATAATAAACAATTACAACCTATAATAGGATAAAAGGTATAAAATATATATTAATAAAAAGTATAATTCATATTAATAGAGCTTAAGCAGAATGATAAAAGCACTAATAAAAATTAGTGCTTTAAATTATTTATTAGCAGAATAATCTGAAAGTGGGTTTACTTCTACAGCGTTTCGTACTTGTTCATTAGCCACATGAGTGTAAATTTCTGTTGTAGAAATACTTTCGTGGCCAAGTAATTCTTGCAGAGCTCTAATATCAACATTTCCATATTGGTACATAAGAGTTGCAGCAGTATGTCTTAATTTATGAGTAGAGTATTTTTTTGTATCTAGACCAGCTCGTCTTAATTCTTTGTCTACAACATATTGAACAGTTCTTTTACTAATACGTTCTTTTCTTTCACTTAAAAATAAAGCTTTAATAGAACTTGGCTTAATACCTATTTTAGGGCGTACTTCTAAATAGCTGTTAATGGCTTGTAAACACGCTTTATTTAAGTATATAGTTCGTTCCTTATTACCTTTACCTATTACAGTCATTTTTGCATCATCAAACGAAATATCGTTAATATTTATACCTACTAATTCTGATAAACGAAGTCCACAATTTAAAAATAATGTTATTATAGCATAATCTCTTTCTTTATTTCTTTCTTCGTCACTTGTAACAGTGAGTAACTTTTTACTATCGTCAAGAGTTAAATATTTTGGCATACGTTTTTCTATTTTGGGAGTTTCTAAATTTTGAGCAGGATTTTTTTCTATTAAATTTGCCTTTTGTGAAAGATAATTAAAGAACACCCTAATACTGCTAACTTTTCTTGCACGTGTAGCAGCTTTACTATGGTAGGTTGTAGTAAGATATGCAAGAAAAGCATGTATATCATTTAATTCTATTTTCTTTATTACATCTAAAGATAAATTACTTATATTAATGTCCTTAAAATCTTTAGATGATGTAAGATTAAAATGGACCATTATAAATTTTAAAAACATTGCTAAGTCATAATTATATTCTTTTATTGTATTTGGAGATTTATTTAATATTGTTATAGAATAATCTAAAAACGAGTTTAGATATTCTGGGTTCATATCGCGTGAAATCATTTTTTCCTCCTATATTATTCTTCATAATTAGCCATATTACTTGATATTTTTGTGATTATATCTAATATAAATGTTATTATAATATAGCACAATGCAAAATTATTTTCGTTAAATAAATTCCCCATAAAAGATGGGGTAAATAATTGGTTAATAAAAAATCTAAAATATACATAATTGCCTGAAAAAACAATTTGGAAATTTACATTATATTTTTTATAAAATTCAGTTAGATAATCCAATATATCCGAAGTTAATATTTCGTGAGTATTTAGTCTATTATTTGAATATACATGCAAAACCTTATTAAAATCTGAGTTATCCATTTCTATGTATTTTAATAATGAATTTGTAGCACCTAATGCATACGATGTGTTATATTCTAAATTTTCTGTATTAATTTTTGTATAAGAAGGAACAGCTTTATCTAAAATAACAGTAGCAAAAATTCCATTAAATACATTTTCTGTAGTGGAGGTTGCAACTATATTAGAAGCATAAAATTTATGATTTTCTTTAGTATATCCACTTATAGTATCTTTAGTTATCAAACTTTTAAGTTCTAAATTGTCAAAATATGCAGATTGATAATAATTTTCTTCATTTTCATAAGATATATTATTATAACTTAAATCTATATTTATTAATTGTATGAAACGTTCTATAACGTTCGAATATTTAACCCTAAACTTTTTAAACTCTAATAAAAACATAACAATTACAATGAGTAAAGCTAATGCTGGAATAATAGAAAATGCCATGTTAAAAGAATTTAAATAAGTAAAAATAAAAGTAAATAAAAGTAAAACAAAGCACAATATTCCCAAAACAGTATAAAATAATAGTTTTTTCTTTATAGAAAGTATCTCGGAAAAGTCTAAATTATTAAACTTTGTAAATATATCATGAAAAGAATCTGGTATCTGGGAAAGTGCTATTTTCTTATTAGAAAAGCTTGGCAGTAAAATGAATTTGTACACTAAGAAACCAACCAATATTGCAACTAAAATTTCTAAAAATATCATTTGTAAAACCTCCTATTGAGGTTATTTTACCATAAGTTATTTGCTATGTAAATTTTTTGACAATTTTTATTTTAAAGCATATAATTATTTTATATAAAAAAGATAGGAGAGAGGTAAAATGCTAGTTGCATTAATTTTAATACTAATTGCTTTAATTATATATGTAATAGTTACATATAATATTTTTGTAAAACTAAAAAAACAGATAAATAATTCATATAGCGTAATTGATGTTTATCTAAAAAAAAGATTTGACCTAATACCAAATTTAGTAGAAATAACAAAGGAATATGCAAATTATGAAAAGGATGTTTTAACAAAAATAACTGAGTATAGAACAGCATATAACCAAAAAAATGACAGAGATTCTATGTATAAATTAAATAAAGAATATGATAATTTGATGCTAATAGTTGAAAACTATCCAGAGTTAAAAGCAAGTGAACAATTTGCAAAATTGCAAAAAAGCCTTATAAAGGTAGAAAGCGAATTACAGGCTGCAAGAAGAATTTATAATAATGATGTAACAAAATACAATACCAAATTAAGTGTATTTCCTTCTAATATAATTGGTAAAATATTTAATTTTAAAGAAAGCGAACTATTCGAATTAACAGATAGAAAAAATGAAAAAGAAAATATTAATGTTGAAATATAAGCACACAATTTAAGCTAGGTAAAAAAGGTAATTTTCGGTTGATGTAAAATTAACTAAAGGTGTGCAATTTAACCTCTGTAATACTAGTAAAATATGTAAATTTATGTTATAATTAAGTATGATACAAAAATAGTTGAAAAATGGAGGTAAACACAACATGACAGAATTGGAAAAGGCTTGTCGGGAGTTACTAAGAAAAAATGTAAGCTTGGTTGAAGATTTTTGCGAATGTGCTATATATGCACCTGCAAAAGACATCGAAAATAGTGAAATTTTGGATGATCCTGGATTTCCTACAGAATTTAAAAAGGTAGCAAGAAACTATGGCAACAAAAAGAACTTCGCAAGATTAGTTCATCGGGAACTAAAAAAGATTACTCTTGAAGAAGTAATGATGCAAAATCCTTCACTTATTAAAATTGTACAGCTTTCACGACTGTTTATGAAAGCTAACAAGCAAGAGATGGAGGATGTAAAAACGTTAGTTGCAGAATTAATGCAAACAGATGCTCTTTATGTTGCTATATGTGAACGCAAAAACTTAAACAAGTGGGATCTTGACCTAACCATTCAAGAAGAAGATAAAGAAATCTTAAGAAGAGTTAAATTTTATCTTGCCTCTAAAGAAACAGGAAAAAAACGGGAATAGTTCCCGTTTTTTTCTGTATTATAAAAAATGTATATGTTTTTTATTTTAAATACTTTAAAAAATATTTTATTATTGATATAATTAAGCAAATATAAGAAAAAGGGAGTAGCAAAATGGAAAAAAATGATAGCAATGTATCACAATTATACGATTTGTTAAATCATATACCAGTAACGAAAGGTAATGCGAAAAAAATTCAAGAGATTAAAGATGCAATTGGAAAAAATGACTTGAAAAAGGCACTTGATGGCATAAAAGAATTAAATGAAGCTTTACAAATGAGAAAGCAAGAAATAAAAAGAAACCAAACTAAGAAAGCAAAAGAAAAACAAGCAGCTTTAGAAGAAGGAAAACGAGAATTTGAGGCTGAGCAAATTAATGAAGATGAAGTAGAAAGATTTCCTAGTGAATTACAAGATTTAGATTTAGAAAAAGACTATATTGGTTTATTACTTTATGACCCAAGATATATAGTAAGCTACAACTTTGTATATGATGAAGTATATTTTCAAGATGAAAGAATGCTTAATTTATACAAAAGTGTTATTTTTACAGAAGGTGAAAAATATGCACCAGAAGCAGTAAAAAGAAAATTTAACTTTGCTAAAACAACAAAAGAAGTATACGACTTAAAGAAGCAATTAGTAACTCGTATTAAATTACAAAGATCAGTTACTATGGAAAAGGTATACACAGACTTAAAAAAATTATTTATTTTAAGAAATTGGTTTTTAAAAATACCTATTAAAAATATTCAAGATAAAGTTGTAGAAATTAAGAATTATGAACTATATGATAAAATGTCTGTAGAAGAAGTAGAAAATGCAGTTGAACAAGTTACTGCTACAGAAAAGTTTAAAAGATCTGTATTAAATAGAGGACTTACAGAATTTTTAGAAACAGGAGAAAACAATTTAACTAATGGAATTCCTTTACCTTTTGCACGTTTAACAAAAGAATTTAAAGGTTTAAGAAAAGGAGAAACAATGGCAATAGCAATGCCATCAAACTCTGGAAAAAGTAGATTTACAATTAATTTAGTAGCAAACTTATCTTTAGTGCATAAAAAAAGAGTATTAGTAATTTCTAACGAAATGTCAGAAGAAAAGATGAAACTATGTTTAATGACAACTATAATAAATGATCCAGAAATTCAAAAAATACATGGTAAGAAATTATGCAAAACAGAAGGAGAATTATTAGAATTCAAATTTAAACCTGATGAAGATGCAGATGCAAAAATAGATGAAGACGGTTTTGTATTACCAGAAGAAGGAGAAACAAGACCTGAATTTGTAAAGAGATTAGCAAAAATTTCTAAAGAGTTTAGAGATACAATTGCAGTAACAGACTGGATAGATAAAGAAATAAATAATTCTATATATTTTATTAATATAACAGACCATACTAATGATGAATTATTAAAAGTTATAATGAATTATTATTATATGAAGCACATAGAGTATGTATTTTATGATACATTAAAAACAGACACAGAACATATAGGAAATGGGGAAGAAGTTAAGAAAACTGCTACAATTCTTTCTAATTTAGCACAAAACTTTAATATGTTCATATTTTCGACGTTACAATTAACAGAAACTGCTACATGGCCAATTAATTTGACAATAAACGATCTACAAGCAAGTAGAACAGTAAAGGAAGTATTAGATACACTAACTTTAGTAAAACAAATTAACCACGAAAATTATAAAGATTATGAATATTCTATAGAAGAAATGGATGAGAAATGCTACGATTTAGTAAAATATGATGATCCAGATGTACGATATTATGCTTGTGTTGTAGATAAAAACAGAGCAGGTGCTAAACCTAAATTACTATTTAGATTAAACTTAGCATACAATCGATGGGAAGAACTTGGATATTTAAAATTAAAACAACAAGACCAAGATAAACCTATTATTAAATAATATAATAAAGGTAAATTAAATGAAAATAAATTATCAAATAACACTTATCGAAAGGTAGGTGTTATTTTGTATATTCATAATATTCTACTTATATAAGAAATAGAAATTTCTATAAATTGTAATAATTTATAGAAACTCTGAATATATATACTTTAGGAGGTACGAGTTATGATAGATGAAAGAAGACAAAACAATATTAATGTTATTCAAAATATAGTATTAGAAAACAGAGAACGATTAAATGTAACAGGTATAAATGATATTTTAAGTTTCGATGATCAAGTGGTTATTCTTTCTACAGATTTAGGTATGCTTACAGTAAAAGGAAATGAACTAAAAATAAACAAGTTAAATATAGATGAAAGTGAAGTTAAAATAGAGGGAAATATAAGCAGTATGAGTTATAGTCAAAATTCAGAAGAAAGTAAAGGAGAAAGTTTTTTTAGTAAGATTTTCAAGTAAGTAGAGGGTTTGTATGTTACAGCTATATAATTTTTGTGTATTTATCGTTTTAGGTATAGTTATAAGTTTTATATTTGACATATTTAGAATACTAAGAAAAAGTTTTAAAACAAATAACTTTTTTACATATATAGAAGATATTTCTTTTTGGCTAATATCGGGATACTTAATAATTTCAGCAATATTTAAATTTAATGAAGGAGAATTACGTGCATATCTTTTTATTGGTATTTTAATAGGAATAGCTATTTATATAATATTATTTACTAAATTTGTGAATAATATCTTTCTAAAAATACTTACACCTATTAAAAAAACATTAGCCAGTTTTTTAGCATTATTTAAGAAAATTTGGGACTTAAAAAATAATTTTCATCAAAAATGTAAAAATAACTCAAAAAAACCTATACAAAAGGATAATTATATATTATAATTATAGGGAATTGATTATAGGAGAGAGAATATACTTATGAAAAATGTTTTTAGAAATAAAAAAATATTAAAAGTTATTATAATTTTAATTGTACTATCTTATTTTATTTATATTATTGTAAAACAACAAACAACATTAAATTCTTATAAATCAGAACAAGATTATGTTTCTGAACAAATTCAAGAACAACAAGAATATAAAAATGAATTAGCGGACATGAAAGCAAACATAAATTCAGATGAATATATAGAACAAATCGCAAGAGATAAATTAGATATGTATTTACCTAATGAAAGAGTATATGTTGATGCTAATAAATAAATTTTAAAATATATTAACTATGGAAATCTAAAGATTTATATATTATATATCTGTTATTAACTCTAACATTTCTTATCTTTTTTAATAACAGATATACAATTCTTTTTTTATCCGTTTATTTTTTCTATTTCTTTTTATTCTAGATATTATTTCTCATGCAATTACAATTAAATATAGGAGGGATTTTGTGAACTTAGAAGATTTTAGTCTAAGTGAATTAAGAGAGCTTGCAAAAAACAAATATATTAAAGGATATTCAAAATACAAAAAAAGTGAATTAATTGACTTATTAAATGAAAATAGCGAAAATAATATAACTGAAAAGAAAAACAAAAATGAAAATATAATGCAAGAAAACAATACATCATTTAAAATTACAAATAGTGATGATAAAATAGCAGAAGGAATATTAGAGGTATTACCAGATGGATATGGCTTTTTAAGAGGGGACAATTATCTTTCTACACCAGATGATGTATATATATCTCCAATTCAAATTAGAAGATTTAGATTAGATACAGGAGACTATATAAAAGGAATTTCGAGAATGGCAAAAGAAGGAGAAAGATTTCCATCTTTAATATTTGTAGGAGAAGTAAATGGGGAATCTCCAGAGAAATCTTATAGAAGAAAGAAATTCGATGACTTAACACCTATTTATCCAACTGAAAGAATTAAATTAGAAACAGATCCTAAAGAATATGCAATGAGGATGATAGACTTAATAAGCCCTATAGGAAAAGGTCAAAGAGGAATGATTGTTGCACCACCTAAAGTTGGAAAAACAACATTAATTAAGAAATTTGCAAACAGTATTACTAAAAACAATCCTGAAATAGAGTTAATAGTTTTATTAATAGATGAAAGACCTGAAGAAGTTACAGACATGAAACGTTCTATAAACGGTGAAGTAATTTATTCTACATTTGATGAATTACCAGAGCATCATGTTAAAGTTGCAGAAATGGTTATAGAAAGATCAAAAAGACTTGTAGAACAAGGAAAAGATGTTGTTATATTACTAGACAGTATAACAAGACTTGCTAGAGCATACAATTTAGTTATTCCTTCTTCTGGAAGAACTTTATCTGGAGGTCTTGACCCAAATGCCTTACACAAACCAAAGAAATTCTTTGGTGCAGCAAGAAATATAGAGAATGGTGGTAGTTTAACAATTCTTGCATCTGCTTTAATAGAAACAGGAAGTAGAATGGATGAAGTAATATTCGAAGAATTTAAAGGTACAGGTAATATGGAAGTACATCTAGATAGAAAATTATCTGAAAAACGTATTTTCCCTGCAATAGATATTAATAAATCTGGAACAAGAAGAGAAGATTTATTGCTTAATCCTAAAGAAATGGAAACAGTATATGCATTGCGTAAAGCATTAAATAATTTGCCAGTAGCAGATGTAACAGAGAACATTATTTCGCAAATGGTTGCTACAAAAAATAATATAGAATTTTTAGATAAAATAGATTTATATTTAAGAAGATTTAAATAGTAAATAAAGCCGGGATTTAAAGGAACATTCAAAAATCCCGGTTTTATTGTTCTTATAACACAAAAAAATTCCCTATTATATAATAAAAATAGGGAATTTTTACATATAGCTTTAAATTACTAAGTAGCATAACTACTATAAATTAGGTTAATGCTTGTATTAATTAGAATTCGCAATTATTTGGAGTTCTTGGGAAAGGAATAACATCACGTATATTTTGCATACCTGTCAAATACATAATTGCTCTTTCAAAACCAAGGCCAAAACCAGCATGTTTACAGCTTCCATATTTTCTTAAATCTAAATACCAACTATAATTTTCTATAGGCATATCTAATTCTTTTATTCTGTCAAGAAGTTTGTTATAATCATCTTCTCTTTGGCTTCCACCAATTATTTCGCCAATTCCTGGAGCTAATAAGTCAGCTGCTGCAACTGTTTTTCCATCATCATTTAACTTCATATAAAATGCTTTAATTTCTTTAGGGTAATCTGTTACAAATACAGGTTTTCCAAATATTTTTTCGCATAAATATCTTTCATGTTCTGTTTGTAGGTCAACACCCCAGCTAACTTTATATTCGAATTCATTATTATGTTTTTCTAATTCTGCAACTGCATCTGTATAGCTAATTCTAGCAAATTCAGAATTAATAACATTATTTAATCTGTCTAATAAGCCCTTATCTACAAAGTTATTAAAGAACTGCATTTCTTCTGGATAATTGTCTAAAACATATTTAAATATATATTTAATCATTTCTTCTGCTAAGTCCATATCATCTTTTAAATCTGCAAAACATATTTCTGGTTCAACCATCCAAAATTCTGCAGCATGTTTAACTGTATTAGAATTTTCAGCGCGAAATGTTGGACCAAATGTATACACATTACAAAAAGCTTCTGCAAATGTTTCAGCATTTAATTGCCCACTAACTGTTAAGTGTGAAGGTTTTCCAAAGAAGTCTTGTGCAAAATCTACATTTCCTTTATCATCCTTAGGAATATTATTTAGATCAAATGAATTTACATTAAACATTTCACCAGCACCTTCAGCATCACTTGCAGTAATAAGAGGAGTATTTACATATACAAAGCCTTTTTCTTGAAAGAATTTGTGAATAGCGTATGCTAGTGCACTTCTAACTCTAAATACTGCATTAAATGTATTGCTTCTTGGACGTAAATGAGCAATAGTCCTTAAATATTCAAATGTATGTCTTTTCTTTTGAAGTGGATAAGTAGAATCTGACAAACATTCTATTTCTATTGATGTAGCTTGTATTTCGAAGGGTTGCTTTGCATTTTCTGTCAAAATAAATTCACCTTCTACTTTTATTGTAGAGCTTATAGTAAGTTTACAAATATCAGCGAAATTAGATAATGTATCATTAAATACAATTTGTACATTTTTAAAGAATGTACCATCATTTAGCTCAATAAAACCAAAAGTTTTAGAATCTCTAATTGTACGAACCCAACCTTCTATACATACGTTTTTATCTGCATAGTTTTTTGAATTTTTATATAAATCTCTTAAAATAACTTTTTCCATATTTTCCTCCTAAAATATAAAATCTTCTCATATTATATGATATTTTATAAGTAAATTCAATTAAAATATATAATTATATTAAAAATACTAAAATTTCTTATTTTTGAGCAATGAAATTATATGACTAAAATATAAAAACGCCTTAAAATTGATTCTCGTGTGTTGTACTTCAAAACCATTGATATTAAAGGTTTGAAGGCACAATATTGCAAAATCATCAAAAATGATATAATATTTAAAAAATAAAGTGTACTAAAATTGTAATTGGGGGTAAGTAAAATGAATTTTGAAAACTTAGAAAAATATTATGCAATGAACAATTTGAAAAAAACCAGATATTTCCAACAAGGCTTACAAAGGTTAATTAAATATAAAAGATTAAAAGCTATTTTAATTGATCATTACGATTATTTGAATACAACAGATTGCAATAGTGATTCAAAATTTATTGAGGATAATAAACAAGAGATACAAGTATGGTTTAATGATAAAAATGAACAAGAGAAGCCAAATTGGAGCGATTGTTATTATATAGGAAATTATATAGAAAATCAAAAGCAATTAAATGATGAGGCTATATGTATTATAAAATCTTTACCAATAAATTTAAAAAATATATATTTGTGTAATAGAAAAGGTGAGGAGAATATGGCAATATATGTTGATGTAAAAAACGAGCAGGGAAGAGAGATATTTTTCTTTTTTAATTAATATTAGTAATTTATATGAATTTCAATAAAAAAGAAGTATAAGTAATTATAAAAAGTTATTTTGTCAATTCTCAAGGGAATTATTATCATACAGATATAATGTTTCTTCTTAAGAAAAAGCAAGCGTTTCAGAATGGGAGAAAAGTGAAAGTTTAGTTTCCAGAAGATCTAAAAATTCAAAAGATAAAAAACGGAAAATTGATAATGTTTAAATAAAAAATATAATGGCTAAAGATATTATTAAAAGCATTTTAATGCTAGAGGGGAAAGAGATAGAGTCAAGATACAGGTTAATTTGCAATATATAACATTGCACAAAATCAAAGTTTTGTGCAAAAAGGAGTAGGAGTAAAATATAGAACCATGCAAAATGGTCCTCTCTCCAAAATTTTGCTATTCCTTTAATAAAGCCTATTTCAGCCTATTATTACAACAACAAACTTATATTACTTTCTTATAAAAAGCTCTTAAAATCGATTCTGTAGCTTCATTTTTTTATATTATTCCTGGTTTGATTTTTTTTCATTATTGTAACTACATTTTTAAAAAAATTTTTATATAACTTTAGATTATTTTATCAAAATTTCCTAAATCCTTATATTTCAGTATTTTGCTTGATTTTTTAGACAACAAGTTATATTACCTTTTTATAAAAACGGCTTAAAATCGATTCTCGTGCGTCTATAATATGAAATTATATTATTGATTAGTAATCTAAATTTATATAATTATTATACACAATGATTTTATAAATTTATAATAAAAAATTTATTTAAAAACATTTTAGACAAATGTTCGTTTTAAAAAATTTATATTTAAAATTAACTTTGCACAAAATTTTAAAAATTTAATTGTTTAAAATCTAATTATAAAAAATTTTTGTAATTTTAAATATAAAATTTTATTTTTTACTTTTAATATTTTTATTTTAATTCATTTTAAAATGATTAAAAAAATATCTTTAAATTTTATTTTCATTTTAAAAAGTTATTTTAAAATTTCTATTTTATTTAATTCGCTCTAAAATAGCCTATTCCCCTATTCCCTACTTATTTTGATACATATATTAAAAATATCTATATGACCTTTAAGTTCTTGTTTGGCTGAATTTGACCAAAATTTTTACTTAATAATTTGCCTAAACTACTCAAATTATCAAGATTATTGGCTTTTGAATCTACTTGTTCAGCTTGTATTGCTAATACTTGCTCATAAGTATATTTCAACATTGCTATCTTTTCTTGTCTTAATTCATCTGTTGCATCACTACCATTAAGCATATATTCAAGATTATAGCCATATAATTCTAAAGCTCTCAAAATTATTTCAACTTGTCCATCTAATAAATTCAATTCAACAGAATGAATATTGTTTGTATCAAATTTCTTTTCATAATCTATCATTATATATCAGCTCCTTTACTATAAATTAAGCACAAAATGCCTCTGCATTTGCCATTTTAAATTGTGATAAAGGATGATCTAACATTGCATCCATAACTTCCTGGTCATGCAAATGTGTATATATTTCTGTAGTATCAATTTGAACATGTCCTAATATTTCTTGAATTGTTCTAATATCTACACCGTTTCTATATAATAGTGTAGCACAAGTATGTCTTAATGTATGAACACAATAATCTTCATCATCAATTTCAGCTTTTTCATAAGCTCGTTTAACGATTTTTTCAATACCAGTAGAACTCATTTTTAAGCCATATCTACTAACAAATAGGTTTTTTGTTTTAGGGTTTAATTTATCTCTTACTTTTAAATATTCATCTAAAGCCTTTCTTGTAATATCATTTATATAACCTGTTCTTTCTTTATTACCTTTACCAATTATAGAAAATTTATTATCTTTTAAATCTAAATCATCAATAGATAGATTTTTTAATTCAGCTAAACGTAGTCCACTATTCAGAAAAAGATGCAATATTGCATTATCTCGTATCTCTATTTCATCTATACTATTAGCATATACCTCTATCATTCTTTTGGCTTCATCTAATGATAAGTAATTAGGTAGTTTTTTCTCAATTTTCCTTTCAGAATTTATTTTCTTAAATGGTTCAGTAAATATAGTATGCTTTATAGTAAATAGGTAATTAAAGAAAGTTCTTAAATGTTCTATTTTTACAACTCTTGAATTTATTTTATATTGTGATTCTGCTAAAAAATAAATAAAGCTATAAATATCACTATTTGTTAAAGATCTCACATCATTTAAAGTAATGTCTTTTACTGAATTATATTTATTTTTAAATTTATGAATATTGATAAATTCCAAGAATTGCCCTACTGTTATAGCCATATTTTTAACATATACTTCTGATAAGTTTCTTATTGCTATTAGATAATTAGTTAAATCACTAACAAATTCCTGTATGCCTTAATGTATGAGTATGATATTTGTCTTTATAAGGATTTTCCTCAAGTAAATCAAGAAGTGCATTTTTTATTATCGTTTGTACAGTTCTGTTTGATATTCTTTCGTATTGACCACTGATAAATAATGCATTATGGTCTTTATTATCTTTCCCCAAAGTTGGTCTAACTTCTAAATAGCGAATTATAGCTTCACAAACTGCAGCATTTAAGTAAATTATTCTTTCTTTATTACCTTTACTAAGTTAAAACATCCATATTTTCTACACTTTTACATATTTCATTAAATTTTCTCACTATTCCAACCTCTTTCTGAATATCTAGTTTTTTATATGAATAACTAATTATTAGATTTATGATTATAAAAGCAAGTATATCCCTGCTTTTATAATCATTATATATATTAAATACAATCCACTAAATTATTTTATACTCTTTAAGAAGTTTCTCTATATCAGTTCCTTCTATCTTTTTAATAGCTTCTTTTAACGCAATTCTTTCCTTTAGTCCTAAATCCATATCTGTAATTGATTTTCCATCTCTTAGCTGAACAGTAGCATTTAATAAATCACGAATATCATATACACTTCCCCAAACTTCTGGAACTCCACGGTCTATATCTAATAAAGTATAAACTGCTTCCATTGCTGTACGAATTGAATATTCTGTTGTAAATATGGTATCTCTCTTTGTTTCAGCAAATTGTCCTAAAAATGCAAAGTTACAACTTCCTTCTGGAACAACTAAAGGTCTATCTCCAGCTGCTCTTGGCATAAAGAATGCTGTAATATATGGCATCATACAAGGAATTGTGTTTGCACTATTTTCAGCCATATCTTCAATTTGGTTCTCTGGAACTCCTAAGTGATATAGCCATTCCATACATATTTCTTTACCTGTACAATCTCTCATTGCTTTTTTAACATAGTTACCTGGTTTATCACTAAATAATCCATAAATCCATCCTACAAGTTGGTCTTTTGGTTGGCTTCTAAATTGTGGTTGGCGATTGAATGTCCAGCTTAATAACCAATTTGAGTCCTTAACAGTAACAATTCCTCCTGTTACAACTTTTCCTGTAAATGGATCTCTTTGACAAATCTTTTGAATATATGGTGGAATACGATCATCTAAAGTTGTTACAGTAGCACTCATCCAGTTACTTTGTTCTGGATCATAACAAAATTTATCTGGGTTTCCAAATGATGGATCTTGTGCTGCAATTTTACGCCACATATCCCATCCTCCACCTGGTTTAATTTCAGTATTAAATGGTGCTACTTCGTTTTGACTACCTAATGTAGAATTTTCAACACAACCACCATTTGTTATAAATACTAAGTCATCTTCTAATAAATCAATATGATCTTCTGTACCATCACGAAGTATAACAATTCTTTTTGCTAGTTTTTTATCTTCTTGAATATCAAATTCAATATTCTCAACTTTTACTCCATAATGGAATTGTACTCCAAAACTTTCTAGGTATTTAAGCATTGGAAGTATCATTGATTCATATTGATTATATTTTGTAAATCTTAATGCTGTAAAGTCAGGAAGTCCTCCAACATGATGTATGAAACGCTTAATATATAATTTCATTTCTAATGCACTATGCCAATTTTCAAATGCAAACATAGTACGCCAATATAACCAGAAATTTGAATTTAATACTTCATCATCAAAGTAGTCTGTAATTTTTTTATCATATAGTTCTTCATCAGGTGTGAAAAATAATTTCATTATTTCCATTGCACCTTTATCAGATAAAGCAAATTTTTTATCTGTATGAGCATCTTCTCCTCTATTTACTGTTGCTCTCATTAATGAATAGTTTGGATCTTCTTTATTTAACCAATAATATTCATCTAGTACACTTACTCCTTCTGTTTCAATTGATGGTATAGAACGGAATAAATCCCACATACATTCAAAATGGTTGTCCATTTCCCTACCGCCACGCATTACATATCCTAAATTTTCATAAAGGTATCCATCACATGCTCCTCCTGGGATTGGATCTTTTTCTAAAATGTGAACTCTCTCCCCTTTCATTTGTCCATCACGAACTAAAAAACATGCTGCTGCTAATGCTCCTAAACCTGAGCCAACAATGTAGGCAGATTTTCTCTCTACACCTTCTGGTTTCTTTGGTCTAGCAAATGCTTCATAATTTCCACTACTATAATACATAATTTTTCCTCCTTCATTATTATTATGACTTATTATAAAAATAAGATTTTAAATTTTACAATAAACAATAAAAACCAAATGTATGATTTTTTTACATTTTGCTTGTTTTGTCTAAATTTTGATTTTATAGTAGTTTCTTATTAAAAAATGTAGTATTCAATTACTACATTTTAATTTCTCTAGTGCATTTTCAAAATTCCCCTCTATTATGCTATTTAATTTTTTTATTATATTATCAGGTTTTTCTTTCATTCCACTTTCAATCCAATCTTGCATAATTCCTACAAAGCCATATTTATAAAAATCTGCCATAAACTGTTTATCTTCTCTTCTTACTTTCATTCCCTTTGACTTTTCATCTATTATATTCATTAGTAATACCGTTGTTTGTTTATAAATAAATTTTAAAAAGAAATCTCTACTAATAGAATAATATGTATTTTTTACAAATTCTTTATTTTCTAACACATATTCAAAAATAGATAAAAAACCTTGTTGCCAAGTATCGTATGTATTATTTCCCTCCATTGATTGTATTACTTCATTCATATAGATCCATTCTAATAAATCATATACATCTTTAAAATGATAATAAAAAGTCTGTCTATTAACTCCACAATCTTTCGTAATATTAGTAATTGTTATTTTAGATAATTCTTTTTTAGAAAGTAATTTCTTTAATGATGTAGCTAATGCTTTTTTTGTTATTTCTGACATCTTATCACCTCTATTTTGTTATTTTGATTAAGGAATAACGAACTATTTCCACATCCTTTTAAATCTGAAACTACAAATTTTTCCATATATTTTGAATTATTTTCACAATCTTCTCTTATTAGGCTTGAACTAACTGGAATCATCTTTCTTTCTAAATCTATCATTCTATTTTCTATATTTAAGTATTCTGCTACCTTTTCCCCATATAATTCACTACTATAAAAATGGGTTACAGGAATATCTTTTATTAATTCTGACAAATAATTCATTTGAATTTTTACACTTTCTTTATCAAGTCCATATTGTTTTGGACTATCATAAGCATAAATAATATGAATATTAGGATATAATTGCTTTATCCAATTCGCTCTTTTTTCTACATTAATATCTATAATATCTGTATCATATACCACAACATAAACTTCATCCATTTCTTTTAATGCTGTTTCAATTAAAAGTTGATGTCCTTTATGCAATGGTGCAAACTTTCCTATGGTAAAACCTATATTTTTATTATACATTTTTCCTCTTTTCTAATTTCAAAACTTTCTAGTAAAACTTAATAATTGCATGTGTCTTGCTTTCTTCTTTACTTTTTATTTCTACTATCCAATCCTTATTTTCTTTATAGGTATCACATTTTATAGTATTAAGTTCTGTAATTTCTTTTTGGTAACAAGCATCTAAATTATGTGCATTATTGATTGGTTCTATTGTATTTTGTGCAAAATCTATATATTTTACATTATTTACATGACCATTTATATCTATATCATGCTTTTGTATTTTAAAATACTCGGTATTTGTTGTTTGTTGTTCTTCTAAATGTTCTATTTTATTATATTTATTTGCATGATTATCATAAATGAACTTATGATATAATTCTAAATTATTAGATAGTTGCTCATCAATTTTCTTAGGTCTTTTATTTTCCAAATCATAAACTAATAATTTATTGAAAGCTGTACCAATAACTTGTTTTTGATTATTTATTATTTCATAATTTCTATAACAATAAATTTTATCTAGTTCATTACACCAAGTTCTAATTGTTATCATTTCATTCCATTTAGGCAATTCTATCATATTAATCTTTAAATATAGTAATAGAAATGCTGTATGATTTTGTTTTCTACCCTCTATACCATATCCATATTGATCATAATCTAATATAGCTGCTTCTTGTAACATATCTTCTAAACTTTCCCATGATATTGTCAAATCTTCTTTTACATCTGAATATTTTACTCTAAATTCTATATTTTCTAACATTTTTTCCTCTCTATTCTTCCCTACTATTCGACAAATTTTATTATGTTTTGTATTTTATCAAAGAATTATGAACTTTTTTTTAACAAATTGCATTTTGTTAATATTTTGTTAATATTTTTTTGCTACAATAAACAAAATTAATTGTAGGTGTTGTTAAATATGGAAAAGATAAAAAGAGCTTGGATTTTTTTTATGAAATTATTTTGGATTTTTATTTTAGGGAGTTTTTTTGGATATGTTGTTGAAACCATTTATGCTTTTATAAAATCTGGAGGTCATTTTGTAATAAGGCAAGGTTTGCTTTATGGTCCTTTTATACAGGTATATGGTTTGGGAGCAATGGCATATTATATTTTACTTCTTAAGACACAAGAACCTAAAAAGGTATTTATTCTTAGTTTTTTAATTGGAGGACTATTAGAATTTATTTGTTCCTATTTGCAAGAGATAATCTTTGGCTCTGTTTCTTGGGATTATTCAGGAACATTTTTAAACATTAATGGCAGAACGAATCTTCAATATTGTATTTATTGGGGTATTATTGGTATTGTTTTTCTTAAATTTTTTTGGCGATTCACACCTAACTTAGATAATATTATTAATAGTAAAAAATGGAGAATAATAACCTATATTTTAATGGCTTTTATGCTTTTTGATATTACTATTTCTTGCGTAGCTTGTGCAAGACAAAATGAAAGAAAACACGATATTCCTCCTAAAAATAGTTTTGATGTATTCCTTGATAATAAATATCCCGATGAATTTATGGATAAAATATACAACAATAGAATATTAATTGAAAAATAAGATATAGCACTTTCGACAATGTGCTATATCTTATTTTTATTCTATAATTATTTTGTTATTTTTTTCACTTGGTTTTGGCAATTTTACGATTACAGTTGTGCCTTTATTTTCTTTACTTTCGATTTCTATTTTTCCATCTGATAATTCTATAATTCTTTTAACAATTGCTAAACCTAGTCCACTTCCTTCTTCTGAATGGGATTTATCTATTTGATAAAATCTTTCAAATGCCTTTTCTATTTCATCTTCTTGCATTCCAACTCCATAATCTTTTATAGTTACAATTATATCATTATTTTGATGAGATACTTTAACATCAATTTTGCCATTTGGTTTTGAAAATTTTATGGCATTTTCTAATAGATTTATCCAGACTTGAAATATTAATTCTTCATCTCCTAAAAAAATATTTTCTTCAAAACTAACATTTATTTTTATACCCTTTTCTGTCCATTTAGGATCTAATAGCGAAATAGCTTTTCTTAGTTGTTCTGCAATTAAAATTTCTTGTTTATTAATAATTCTATCTTGATTATGTAGTTTTGCAAGTTTTAGCATTTTTCCTGTCAAATTTGTTAGTCTTTCTGATTCTTCTATAATGATATTTGAATATTCTTCTCTTTCTTCATCTGATAAATTTTTATCTTTTAATAATTTAGCAAATCCCTGTATGGAAGAAATAGGTGTTTTTATCTCATGAGATACATTATTGATAAATTCTTTTTGTAGATTTTCTATACTTTGTAAGCCTTTTGTCATTTTATTGAAATTTTGTGTTAACTCTCCTATCTCATCTTCTCTCTTTGTTTCTAATTCTATATCATAATCTCCAGCAGTAACTTTTTTGGTTGCTTCATTAATTTGTTTCATTGGTTGCAACATTTTTTTCGTGTTAATCCTAATCAATACTACGCTAATTAATATGATATTTACTATGGTTATTCCTAAAAATCTTCTTACAACATATATTAGACTGTTTACATTTTCTTTACTAATATCTATTAATTGGGTATTAATAGATGGTAGTACAAATATAGAAAACTCTATAATAGTAATAATAATTACCAATGCAATTGATATAATGAAACTTCTCACTAATGATCTTTGTATTGATTTCTTTTTACCAAAAATTTTTTCAAACATCTAATTTTCTCCTTTTATAATTGATTTATAACCAATTCCTCTTACTGTTACTATTTCAAATTCATCTACGTCTTCTAATTTTTCCCTAATTCTTTTTATATGAACATCTATTGTTCTAAAATCTGATTCATTTTCTAATCCCCATATTTCTTCCATTAGTTCTTGTCTTGTAAAAATTGTATTAGGTGTACTAAGTAATTTATATAATAGATAAAATTCTTTTTGAGCTAATTGATAGTTCTTTTCTCCTTTTATAACAGATAATTGATTATAATTTAGTATTAAATCTCCTATTTTTATTTTCTTCTCATTTGTCATATTTGACCTTTTTAATAAAACCTTTACTCGAAGTGATAATTCCTCTATATCAATTGGTTTTACCATATAATCATCAGCACCTGACAAAAAGCCTTCTTTTTTATCACTTAATGTACTCTTAGCTGTTATCAATAATATTGGTATATTATATTTAGCATTTCTTAATTCTCTTGTTAGTTCATATCCATCCATTTCAGGCATCATAATATCAGTTACCACTAAATCTATATAATTTTTGTCTAGTATTTCTAATGCTTCCATTCCATTTGTTGCCTCATAAGTTTGATAATTTTCTCTTTTTAGGCAAGTTGTTATTAATTTTCGCAAATTCTTATCATCTTCTACTACTAAAACATTAAACGTATTTTACACCTCTATTCATTACTAAATTAGGAGTAGGTCATAAAATAAAAGGGGATTTTTTACTTTTAACAATTTTTATACTACTCCTAACATATTGTTATTATAATTTATCAATATGAATTCTTTATGAATTTACTTCTATAATACCAAAAAAAGTATCAAAAATCTACATTTTTAATACTTTTTTGATTTAGATTATGTTATTTATGTTTGTCATCTAGTATAATATCTTGTTTACTATCTTCTTCTTTTTTTATGCTATCCATTATCATAATAAATTTAACATTTCCTTTGTTTCCATCATTTAGCATTGTAAAGTTATTATAATCTTCTGATAATTCTTGTAATTTTTCTAATCTTGCACTAATATCTTTTAAATCTCCATTAATGTAATCACAGATTTTATCTATTCCTTCTTCATTAAATTTTGTTATTCCTTCTGCTAGAGTAGTTGCTCCTTCTGATAATGTATTTGCACCTTCTGTTAATTGGTTACTTGCTGTTCCTAATTTAGTTCCACCAGCATCTAATGTATTTAATCCTTGTTTTAATTGAGTTGAACCAGAATTTAGTGTTGCAGTTCCTTCTGATATTTTTATTGTTCCTTCATATAAACTTTGTGTTCCTTGTGCTAATTCTTTTGTTTTAGATGCTAATGCCCCTGTTCCTGTTTGTAATGCTGTTGTTCCATTATATAATGTATCTGTTCCTGTTTGCAAACTTTGAAGTCCTTGTTTTAAATTACTTAATGCTGTTTGTAATTCTTTTATACTTGACATGTCAGCACTTTTTAGGGTTGAAATTGTTTCATTATATGCTACTATATTTGTTTCTAACAATTTAATGATTGATTTGTTGTTTTCTATTTGTGTAGTTATTGTTTGTTTGGTTTCCTCATCTTCAATTGCTTTAAGTTGTATAGTTAAAGTTTCATTTGCTGATTTTAAGCTATTTATAGTATTTTGGTTTGCTGTTATTAATTGGTTTAATTCAGTAATTTTTGCAGAATTATCTGTTCCTTGAATAGTACTTACACTTGTTATTATTTGATCTAATCCTGCTTCTAACTGTACTTCTCCTTGCTTTAAACTTTGTGTTCCTGTTTGTAATTCGGTTAATTTAGAACTTATTGTCTGCAAATTTTCAGAAACAGCTAGTGTTCCTTCACTTACGCTTTTGGCTCCAGATTCTAAAGTGGCACTACTATCATTTAAGCTACTTATTCCTGCATCTATTTTTGAATAATTTTGATTAACACTACTTACTCCTTTTGACACTTGTTCTACTGCATTATTAAACTCTTGTGATTTTTCACTATAAGTAGCTGTTCCTTCTTTTAAACTATTTGCTCCTTCTTCTATTTGTTTACTTGAACTTTGCAAAGTGTCCACTTGATTATATATTTTATCAAGTTTTTTAAATAATTCCATGTCGTTTTCTTCTAGAACTTTGGGAGTAACATAAGTTACAATGTTATTTAGTTCAAAATCGGTTGAATCCATAGTAATTTCTATTGTATTTGGAATATCTATTTTATCTTTTGAAATATTTAGACTTTCTTGCAAACCTGGTAAACTAATTCCAATAACTGTTGTTTTACTTCCATCATCTACTGTTTTTCCGTTTGTTATTTCAATATTTCTATTGTTATTATTATCAATAATTGTACCACAAACTACAACAAATGGGGTGTATAAAGTTTGATCTTTTCCATTGATATTAACAGTATGTGCATCTTTATTAATATACTCAATTGTTATTTTTACTTTTCCATTTTTACCTACTAATTCACTTGCAGTTATTTCATTTCCATCTAATTCATATTTCACATTACATTCTATTGGCAATTCTTTTTGTGATTCTCCTTGGTAATATATATCACTTTCTTCTGCATGCCATGCTAAATTGTTTCCATCTTGAGAGAATTCCTCATCACCATTTACATTCTTTATGTTTAATAAATCTGATATGTCATTAATTAGTTGCTCCTGCTCATCATTTATTATATGGTCATTTACAATTGTATTATAATTATTTCCATTTGAATCTATTTTAGAATAAACTGTTTCATCCTTTGTAAAAGCAAGTACTGGTGTTGTATAAGCTAACATTGTGCATAATAATACACCTGAAGTTATTTTTGAAATCACTTTTTTATTCATTTTTAATCAAATCCTTTCTTTTTATTTTTTGACTTTCATTCCAATGGTTGTTTTGCAAATTATTTTATCAAAAATCATTAAGAATGATGGTAATATAGTAATAACACAAATCATACTAACAATAGCTCCTCTTGACATTAAAGTACATAAAGTTCCTATCATTTCTATTTGTGAATAAACACCTACACCAAAAGTTGCTCCAAAGAAACATAGTCCACTTATAGCAATAGAACTAATAGATGTTCCTAATGCTTCACTAATAGCCTCTTTCTTGTCTTTACCACATTTTCTTCCATTTATATATTTATTAGTGATTAATATTGCATAATCAATAGTAGCTCCTAATTGAATTGTTCCTATAACAATAGATGCAATAAAAGGTATTATTGTATTTGTATAATATGGTATTCCCATATTAATAAATATGGCAAATTCGATTACTGCTATTAATATAACAGGTAATGATATTGATTTTAATACAATAATCATAATAACAAATATAATTCCAATAGATACTGTATTTACACTATTAAAATCATGATTACTTATTTCTACTAGATCTTTCATCAAAGGTCCTTCTCCTGCAAGAATAGCATTTTCATCATATTTTTTTATAATTTCATTTACCTTTGTTACTTGCTCATTTAGTTCATCTGTTGCCATTTCATATTTTGAATTTATAATAATCATTTGATATTCATCATTTTGGAAAATCTCTAGTAAATCTTCTGGTAAGACTTCTTTTGGTATGCCTAAATCTGCTATTTTTGAATAACCTAAAGTCCATTCAATACCTTCTAAATTTTCTATTTCATCTAGCATATTATTTACTTGATAATCTGGAATGTCTTTATCTACTAATAATAATTCCATAGATACCATATTGAATTTATCTTTTAGTTCATTGTTAGCAGATACACTTTCTAAAGATTCAGGTAATGACTTATCTAAATTATAATAAATATCTGTTTTTTTATAACCATAGAACGCTATTGGTAATATAATTATAAATGCTATGGAAATTATTTTATAATGTTTTATTACAAAATTCTTAACTCCTGTAAATTTAGGGAATATTTCTTTATGTTTTGTTTTTTCAATTAAGTTATTTAACTCTAATATCATAGCTGGAAGGATTGTTACTACACAAATTACTCCTAAAAATACACCCTTTGCCATAACAATTCCAATGTCTTTTCCTAAAGTAAGGTCCATACTACATAATGCTAAAAATCCTGCTATTGTTGTAAGCGAGCTTCCTACTACTGATAATAGTGTTTTTCCGATAGCATTTGCCATTGCTTCTTCATTATCTTGTATAGTTTCTTTTTCTTGCATGTAACTATGATATAAGAAAATAGCAAAGTCCATTGTTACTCCTAATTGTAATACTGCACTTATTGCTTTTGTGATGTAAGATATTTCTCCTAAAAATATGTTGCTTCCCATATTATATAAAATAGCAATTCCTATATTTAAAAGTAATAAAAAAGGTGCTACATAAGAATCTAATGCTAATTCTAATATGATTAAACATAAGATTACTGCTATTACAACATAGATAGCAATTTCTGAATCTGATAAATCTCGTGTGTCTAGTACAGTTGCTGTCATTCCACTTATTTTGCAATGCTCATCTGTTATTTCTCTTAGAGTTTCAACTGTCTGCATTGTGGTATCTGCTGATATTTGATCTTTGAAGGTAACTAACATAATTGTTTCATTATCTTTATATATTTTTTCTTTTATGTCATCTGGTATCATTTCTTCGGGAATGCTTGTGCCTAAAACATCTGCAATACTTACAACCTTTTCTACATTGTCTATTTCTCTAAACTTTTCTTCTAGTTTTATAATATCTTTTGTATTCATATCTTCTAGCAATACTACTGAAAACGCTCCCATATTGAAATCTTCTGATAATATGTTTTCTCCTTGTATGGTTTCTACATCCTCTGGAAGATAGACTAATATGTCATAATTGATTTTAGTTGATTTCATTCCTATAATTGAAGGAATTAATAGTAGTAAAGCAATTATTAAAATTAATCTTCTGTGCTTGCAAATTGCTTTTCCTAGTTTGTGCATAATAAATACTCCTTTCTTTGATTTTTTGATTAGATTTATTAGTTTATTTTATGCTATGATAATTTTATTAACTTTTATATTATACAATTAAAAAATGAATTAATTATGAACTCTTTTTATGTTTTTTGCTTTTTCAGCATTATATATATGATAATTAAAATAAGATATTTCACTTTAACAGTGCTATATCTTATTTTTAATCCATTTACTATTGATATTTTCTAATTTATATTTTTATTATCTTTTCCCAAGGTAAATTCTCTTTTCCAAAATGACCATAATTTGTTGTCCTTGTATAAATTGGCTCTTTTAAACCTAAATATTCTATAATCCCATTTGGCGTTAAATCAAATTTATCTTTAATAATTTTTACAAGTTCTTCTTCTGTTTTTTCACTTGTTCCAAAAGTATTAACACAAATTGATAATGGCTCTTTCATTCCAATAGCATAGGCTACTTGAATTTCACATTTTTTGGCATAACCATTGGCTACTATATTTTTGGCAATATGTCTTAACATATAAGCTGCTGACCTATCTACTTTACTTGCATCTTTCCCAGAAAATGCACCACCACCATGTCTTGCGTATCCTCCATAAGTATCTACTATGATTTTTCTTCCTGTTAGTCCTGTATCTCCAAGAGGTCCGCCAATTACAAATCTTCCTGTCGGATTAATATATATCTTTGTATCTTTATCCATCATATCTTTTGGTATTGTTGTGCATATTACTTTTTCTATAATATCTCTTTTTAAGTCCTCCATTGAAATATTATCTAAATGTTGTGTTGATATTAAAATAGTTTCAATTCTTTTTGGTTTATCGTTTTCATATTCTACTGTTACTTGTGTTTTTCCATCTGGTCTTAAATATGCGATTTCTCCTGTTTTTCTTACTTCTGTTAATTTTTTTGATAATTTGTGTGCCATTTCAATTGCATAAGGCATATATTCTTTTGTTTCATCACAGGCATATCCAAACATCAAACCTTGATCTCCAGCTCCTCCTGTATCTACTCCCATTGCAATATCTGGACTTTGTTTTGTTATTTCTGCTTGAATTTTACAAGTTCTATAATCTATATCTGTATTTTCATTGTCAAATCCGATTTCTTTTATTTTTTCTCTTACTAATTCTCCAATTTTAAGTCTTGCTGTTGATGTTATTTGCCCTGCAATTGTTACTGTATTTGCTGATACAAATGTTTCAATGGCTACTCTTGAATTTTTGTCCTGTTTTAAACATTCATCTAATATACTGTCTGATATGTAATCACAAAGTTTATCTGGATGCCCTTCTGTTACACTTTCAGAAGTAAAATAATAGTTTTTCATTTTTTATTCCTTCTTTCTATTATATAGATATAGTTTGGAAAAGAATTGTTATTTGGCTAGGCGTACGAATTTGAAATCTATGAGGTGTACTAATGGTACATTAATTAGATTTCAAATGAAGTACAACAACGCCAAATGGCAATTATTTTTCAAATACTTCTTCTTTTATTTCATGTCCTTCCTGTTCCCATAACTTATCTGCTGTAACTTTCCAATCTCTTGATATATTATGACATTTACTACATAAATCATTTACATTCTCTGGATGAGCTAAATCTGTTGAATGAGCACCACATCTACATACCATTTCTGCTAATTTTCCTTCATTATCTAATAATGGACAAGGTCTTAATAAGTTATCACTAAATGGTTGATTTTTTTGATATTCTTTAAAGATTGGTTGTTTTAATGTTTCTAGTAAGCTCATATCTTTAACATTTGCATTTGAATAGTGAATAAATACACATGGCTCTACATCTCCGTTTGCATTTATGTGCATATAGTGTTTTCCTCCTGCAATACATCCACCTACAAATCTACCATCATTCCAGAAATCTACTGTAAATAATGGTTTTGTTTTTCTATATTCTGCTAGTTTATAATACATAGCTTCTCTTTGTTCTGGAGTTGTTAAAAGGTCTGTGTTTGCTCCACAACCTACTGGCATATAATTAAAGAACCATCCATATTTACAGCCTTTTTCTATCATCTTGTCAAAGTATGCTTCACTCATGATATATTCTGCATTTGCTGAAGTAGCACAAGTTGAAAAACCAAATAAAATCTCATTTTCTCTCAATAAGTCCATTGCTTTCATTACTTTTTGGTAAGCTCCTTTTCCTCTTCTTAAATCTGTTGATTCTTCTGTTCCTTCGACACTTATTGAGAATGATAAGTTTCCAACTTCTTTTACTTGTTTTGCAAATTCTTCATCTATTAGAGTTGCATTAGTAAATGCTACAAATATACAATCATTATGTTTTTTGCATAATTTTAAAACTTCATCTTTTTTTACTAATGGCTCTCCACCTGTAAATAGATACCAATAGCATCCTATTTCTTTTCCCTCTGTTACGATTTTATCCATTAGGTCATATCCTAAATTCAAACTTTTTCCATAGTCTGCTGCCCAGCATCCTGTACATTTCATATTACAAGCTGTTGTTGGATCCATAACAATTGCCCATGGAGCTCCACAACCTTCTTTTTCCTTTACTTCATGGTTTCTTGATATTCCTTTAATAGCTGAATTTACAATGAAATTGCATAAGAATTTTTCTATAATATCATCATCAATATCTTCCATTATATTTCTGATGTATTGATTCCAGTTATTATCTCTGTCCTTTGTTACTTTTTCTAAAAACTGATATTTACTTTCCCACATATTGTCTTTGTCAAACTTTTTAACTATCTCAACTAATTTTGGTAAATTCTTATCTGGATCCTCCTTTACTTTTTCTAATCCTTGTTTAATTGCTATTTCAATTGCTTTGTTTTTAATTGCTCCCATTTTTGCTCCTCCTAATTTTTATAAATTTTCTCGGCATCCAAATAATGTCGAATTTTGTATTGTTTTGAATTATATACTAAAAAAATGAATTAACTATGAACATTTTTGTTCATAATTAATTCATTTTTCTTTAATTTATTTTATTTTTTATTTTTTCTCTAATTCTCATTTTCATTTCTGGGAAAGCATGTACTAATCTTCTATGCAATGCAGACTTTTTTTCTAATATTGCTTTTACTTTTTCTGTTATTTCTTCAGCAATTTCTCCAGTTATTTCTTCTGTATTGTCTTTTATTTTTTTACTTGTTATATTTACATTGCTAATTATTTTAAATGATATGATATTGTCAACTAGAAAGATTAGCATTAATACGATACATATTATATTTAGTATATTTCCAGGAATTTTCTCTATTATGCTGAAAAAGAATGGATTTGACACATACATAATAAAAAGTCCTAATAGTCCAAATGGAATCATTGTTCTTAAACATATTCTACCATTTATATTGAATTTATATCTACTATAATCCCACCATCTTGCATGAAATATCTTTTCCATAAAATAACTTGTTAAATATTCTAGTATAGAGCAAACTACTACTCCCATTATAAATAAAGCTATGGGATCATCAATGTATTTCTGTAACAATATTGTGATTAATATTGCTCCATGACCATATATTGGACAATATGGTCCTATTAAAAATCCTCTATTAACAAATTTTCTTTTTTCTATTAATTTGCCTATTACTTCCATTAGCCATCCTCCAATTGAATAGATAAAGAATAGCAATAGGTATGTTTCAACTGTGTATAGCACAATAACCTCCATATCTAGAATATTTCTTTTACATTTTTCATAAATATAATATCTTCTATAATATCTATAATTGAATATACTATCATCATAACACCAATGGTTACTATGACTGCTCCTGAATTCATTGTTATATATAAACCACATATAAACATTATAATTGCTAAAATCAAGCTATAAATCCATATATTTAATTTTAATGCTTTTAATTTTGCTGATAAACTCATTCAAATAAATGAACTATATATAATCCATATTCCTATGATGATTCTAAATATAGAGCCTATTGTATTACTATAAACGATTGTAACAATTCCTAAAACACATGCCATAAGCCCATATATTAAATCATAATTATACAAGTCATATTTTCCTTTTGCTGAAAAATAATTTATCATTTTACCAATACCAACAATAATAAAAATGATACCTAAAATAAAAGAAATTGCTTTTACTGTTCCTTCTGGTTTCCATATCACAATTGCTCCAAGTATAGCAAATATTACAGATTCTAGTATGGAAATCCAACCAGTCTTTTTAAAAATCTTTTCAATATATTCCATTTTATTATTCCTCCTCTGTTGTTTCATTTTTTGCTTCATTTTCTTCCATAATGAATTCCTCCTTTTAAATATTAGTGATACTATTCATTTTGTATTATCTTTATATTTTAATTTCTTAGATTATATACTAAAAAAATGAACTAATTATGAACAAAGAGTTTTACAATTAATTCATTTTTATTTTTTTCAATTATAAACATTTTTAGTGTTACTTTTCTATTATTTCACTTTCTAATAATCTCTTTAAAATGATTCTCTTTCTTCTTCCTTCTAAATCAGAAAATAGTTCTATGTCTATCGTTTCCCATATTGGAACCCATCCACCAATTAATAATACTTCTTTCCATATTACATCTTCTTTTATTAATGTTGATAAAAACAGGAAAAATATGCCTAAAAGTAATAAAAATAGTTGTCGTATATTAGTGATATGATATAGTTTTAAACTTTTATTATATTCTTGTTTTAATCCATCTGTTATAATTTTGATACTGTCTTGTTCCATAGAACATTTTTTATTAATTACAATTTTTACCGTATCTCTTTTGGTTACAAATGATGCTTGTTCTATAATATATTCAAGTAACTCACTAGAAAGGTGTTTGTCATTATACTTTTCTATTAAATCATATTTATCAAATAAATCAATTTCAATTATTTTTTCCATATCTTTTATTCCCTGTATATTGTCCACTATACAAAATCTTATTCTTCTCTATATTTTTCATCATATTCTTTTTGTGCTTCTGCTGCTTCTAAGAAAGCTAATTTTGCTTCTTCAGCTGCAAGTAATGCTAATGCCACTGATTGTTCAGCATATTCTAATTGGTTATCAATATATCTTGATAATTTTTCTTTATCATACGCTTCCTTTTTATCTTGTATGTTTTCTTTAGCAACTTTCAAATTCATTTGAGCTTTTATTAGTTCACTTGATATTTTACTTTTCCCTTTTTCTGATACAATTCGACATTGTTCTTTTGCAGTTTCTACACTACTTTTAGCATCTACTACTTTATCTGATATTTTATCTTTTGCCTCCATTCCAGCTATAACTACTGTATCTGTTGCATCTTTCATTTTTGCACTTAATTCTTTCATTTTAGTGTTAAACTCACTCATTTTCTCTTTTCTTTCTTCTTTGTTCATAATAGAACCTCCTTTAATTTTTATAATTTATATCACACCAATATGTAAAAGTGCAATATCATTTATTTTCGATATTATATAATAAAAAAATGAACTAATTATGAACTTTATTTTTATCTTTTTTTATTTCAGTATTATAAAATTTATTTATTTCTGCCCCTAAAAATATAATGTAAAAACAAGTATATGTCCACATCATAATCAACATCAATGCTGTTAAACTTCCATAAAATGTAGTTCTCTCATTAAAGCAAATAATCCTTTATCTGATGCAAATAGCATAAAGATTAATGATATAGGCATAGTTCCTATGGATTTTGAATATACCTCTCTTATTACTCCTAATACCCTTTCATTCATATATGATGGTATTATATTAGATATTATATCGAATAATTGTTGTGGTTCTACATTAGTATATTGAATTAGAGTTAATAACAATATCGTAAAAGGTATAAATGATAATATCACATAGTAAGCACATTGTGCTGCTGATTCTCCTATATGATCTTCTTTCATATTATTTAATATTGTTTTTATCATTTTCAATTTATTGTTTTCTTCCATAGATTTTCCTTTTCTTTGTTAATATTATTTTTATATTCTTCTTTAACATTTTCTTTAACTATTCCAAAAAGTGCAGTTATTGTAGCTGTTATCATGCCAATACACTTTATTATGTTTTGAAAGTATTTCATACAAATTCATCTGATGAATTGTAATAGAACCACCAAATCCAATTGTTTTTTTATCAATTTGACTATCTATATAATTTGTAGCATCTTCTTTGTTTTCAAAAATTGACACTTGATAACCTTTCTTTTTTAATTTTCTTTTAGTTTTCTGCAATCATAATTTATCATTACATAAACGCCTCCCTCTACTCTTTATCATGAACGATTAATTTATTATTATATATTATAAAAAAATTCATCTATAGTTATATTTCCATACAGAGAACCATAACTAATAAGTTCTATACCATTCTAGATATGAAAATGTTATTAAAAATTTTATATTAATTCTCAGATAATAATTTTATCAATCTAACATTTTTATATAATTTTTCTCTGCCTACTTTTTCAGATTCCAAAAGTCCAATTTCTTCTAATTGATTTAAATAGGAAGTTGCTGTAATTCTTGTAACGTCACATGTTTTTTCTATATATGATATTTTTGTATAAACTTCATAGAATAAACTTTCTAATAGTTCTTTTGAGTAAATTTTAGGTAGTTTACTTCTAAACTCTTCTTTGTAATTTTTCATTTCAGTTTGAATTTTTTCAATTAACTCTATTGTTTCTTTAGATGTAATTTCGATACCTTTTAAAATATATAAAATCCAATCCTCGAAATTATTATTTTTTCTAACTTCATTAAATAACTTATAATATTCTTGTTTTGTTTTATTTATATATTTACTTAAGTATAGAATTGGACTATCTATTAAGTTATTTAATACAAGATAAAGAATATTAAGTATTCTTCCAGTTCTTCCATTTCCATCATAAAAAGGGTGAATACTCTCAAATTGATAATGTATTAGACAAACTTTTATTAATGGATCTATTCCATCTTCATTATTATTAATAAAATCCTCTAAATTTTTTAGATATTCTCTTATTTCTTTTTCATTTTGAGGAGGTGTGTATATTGTTTCTCCAGTAATGGAATTCTTTAATTCTGTACCTGGTAACTTTCTAATTCCTGCATTGTTATGTTCAATAGTTCCTTGAATTTTAACAATAGTATTTGTATTGATAAATTCATCTTTTTTTATTTGTTCATATCCAAGCCAAATAGCATTTCTATAGTCTACAACTTCTTTGGCATTTTCTTCTTTATAACCACTTTCTGTTAGCACTTTATAAATGTCATCATGAGTTGTAACAATATTTTCAATAGCACTACTATCTTTAGCTTCGTTAATTGTCACAGCATTTATTAGAATATGCATATTAGGTATTGTATTAGCATATCCTTTTAATTCTGCTAAAGCTCTTGATGATAAATTTAATTGTTCTAAAATTTTATTTGTTTTTAAATTAATATTTTTATATGGTAACATTTCTAATTTCATATTTTTTCCTCCATATATATAAAATATCATATTTTTTATATATTTTCAACGAACATGTATAAAAAATTAAAAAAATTATACATATTTTAAAAACATGTATAATTTTATGATTTTTATTATCAAAGTTTTGTTCTACTATAATTTGATTTCCTGTTTTTGCAAATAGCTTTTTAATGATTTCTTCTTTCTTTTCTATATCAGATGGTTTTAAATTATTATATAGATAACGAAATATCTTTTGCTTTATATCTATCATTTATTAATTCTTTATCATAATTAGCATCATATAATTCTCTTGCTAACCACTTCCCAAAAATCAATTTTGTTCAAAAATGGGAACTCGCAATAATATTATAAACTAAATTTAAATTAGTATACTAATTTGTGCAAAAAGGAGTAGGAGTAAAATATCAAATTATAATTAGAGAGTCCTACCTGCAAAATCTTGCTGTCCTTTACTATTAGGCATATTTCAGCTTCTTGTTGTAACAATAACGTACATTACTTTATTATTAAAATCTCTTAAAATTGATTCTAAAGCTTCATTATTTTATATTATTCTTTTGCATTATTGCAATCTTATAATTTATAAAAAAATTTATATAACTTTAGATTATTTTTTCAAAAATCTGCAAATCCTTGTTGATGTAGTAGTTTTTTTTATTTATTAAAGTTTTAGCGCTTTTTCATTTTATAAATTTATTATTGCTCAATCGTTCAATAAATCGTTCTATCGTTCAATTTAATTTAGTATATCACCTTAATAACAAAATATGCAAGAGATATATGGAGAAAGGGTCAAAAGCTTTACATATGCTTTTGACCCTAAAACATTAAAAACAATCAATATTTATAGAATTTTCATATACACATACTTCAATGTCCTCAAAACATCTAAGCATATCTGGAAATCCATACATTGTATCCAGTATAATGTCTTTGATATCTCCAGTTACTTCTTTGTTACTGTAAAAAAGCTTCCCTTTATCATATTTAAATTCTGATTGCTCCACTCCATTTTCTTGTAGAACCTCTTTTAAATAGGATAATCCATTCTCATCTTGGTTTCTAATAATTTCATCATTTATAATTAATGTTCCAATAATTTTATTTTCATCAGGAAGCATTTCGAAATGATATTTAAATACTTTTGTAAAATTATGATCAATAAATCTGTCTTTACTATCTAGTATCGCTGGACTTATAAATCTAGCAATATCACCTCCAAGATTGTAAACTACTGTTTTACCATCTGCTTTTTCTTCTGATACTCCAAATTTATCAGAAGATACGGGAACAATTTTTACTTCTGAATCTGGTGAAAACAGCCAAGAATCTTTAAACATCATTTCGTAATGTTCTAAAGCTTCTTCGTTTAAAGAATTTTCTTGCCGGTCAGTATTAGAAGATACTGCACTTGCATTAGTATTAATACTGTTACAAGATGATAATGTAATAATGCAAGTAACTAATGTGATGAATTGAATAAAACGTTTCATATTTTCTCCTTCTACCTTATATAATTATACAAGGATTTTTCAACTTGATGATACATTTTGAGTAAGAACTTTTGTAGATATATCTTTTCACTACGCTGGTTAATATTCATAAATATATCATATTTATAGGTTACATAAAACCATTATACCATATTTATACTTTTATGTAAACAAACATTAGACAGATACTTAATATCCCTTTAAATCTTTAAATAATTTATCTTTTGATTAAGCAGATATTCCCATTGCTTTCATAATTTCTTTATTAAATGTATCATAGTCAAATTCTATTTTTTCTATGTTATCTACTTCTAAAAGCATATTTTGCTCATTTATTTTTAGTATTATTTCACATATTTGCAGTAAATTATTTTTAATTTTGTCAAGTATAATTCCTTGTATTTGTTCACCATTTTTTAATGTTATTATGACATTTTTGTTTAAATATTTTACTATATTTTCTATTACATATCTTTTTTCTTTTTCAAGTAAATATTGTTCTGTCGGTATAAACTTTTTTGGGACAGGATATGTTGTAATAAGTTTTTTAGAAGTCCTAGCATAAATGTAAATATCGTTTTTATATACTTTAACTATGCAATCTCTTGAGGATTTTGTTAATAAATATTCATAGAATTCTCCATCAAAATATCTTTTAGTTTTTCCACACTTTTTTGCAATATTAGCTATTCCATTACGACATTGATTTTTATTTCTTTGTTTCAATCTTTTTATTCCATGCTTTGTTATTTTTTTCATTATTTTTCCATCTCCTGCATTATCATATTTAAAAGCTCTTTCCTTATCAATAGAATGTTTAACAAATTACAATTTGCATCCTGCAATAATTACTGCTTGTAAATCTATTGATGAATTAGATATATATTTATCTTGCTTAGAAGATAACCAATTAGATGATTTTAAAATTTTTGATATAAAATATGAGATATTACCTAAAGTTGTTAAACCTCAGAGTAAATTAACTTTTTGAAAATACATAAAAGGACAAAAATTGTTAATTGTTTTTGTCCTTTTTATGTGTTTAAATGTTTGGACAATTAATTATATCTTAAATTTCTATACATTATTTTAAGAAGAATTTTGTAGGTAGAATCACTTAAAGGATAGCACCTATGTAATCTAGATAAATCTAAATTTTCACTTGTATTAATTCTATTATCTGTTAAATTTTGAATGTACCCCAAATTAGCTAATTCATTTATTTCTTCTTCTGTATATAATCCATATGGATATGTAAAAACTTTAGTATTCTCAGTAGATAAATTCTTTTCTATCTTATCGTAAGAATTATTTACATTATTTACTGCATCCATAACTGTTAGTTTATTAAAATTTGCGTGGTCTTCACTATGTGAAGCAATTGTTACCAAACCACTTTCTTTCATTTCTTTCGCTTCATTCCAAGTAATTGTACCAGGTAGTCCAACATTATTTGTTATAATAAACATTGTAAATGGAATATTATATTTAGTTGCTATTGGATAAGCATTTTTATAAACTTCTTCATAACCATCATCAAAAGTTAATATACATGATCGTTTATACAATTCCTTTTTTCCTTCTTTATATGCTTTTAAATCTTCATAAGTTATAAAATGATATCCCATACTTTTTAAGCCTTTAATCTGGTCTTCAAATATCTCCTTAGTAGTTTGCATATAATCATAATACACTTGCGATTCGTCATCTACAATATTATGATATACAAAAATAGGAATTTCTAGTTTTTTTTCGTTTATATAATACTTGTTATCTCTTGTAGTAATTTCATATATAGTACATCCTGTAATTGTAATAAATATAATTGATATTATTACGATTATTATTTTATTTTTCTTTTTCATTTGTTTTCCTCCATATATTGTTTTTGAGCTTTCTTAATAGCCTTTTAAATATATTTTCTTTTTTAGCAGGAACAATTGCTGTTTGTTTTTTACTATTATTAGATTTATTCATATTTTTAAAAACATTATCTGGATTATATAGTTCATGTTTAATTTTTTCTTTCTCATATCTTCTATTTGCTTCATCTAATAATATTCTTTGTCTTGTATCTTCTGTAGCCCAATAATCTCTATAAAAATTTTTAAGTATTGCTATCGTGAATTCGGAAATATTCTGTTCATTTATGTTCTTACTATAGTCTAACTTAAAATTGTAGTTAGAATCTTTGTTTTCTTCTAAAGTTTTTATAACTTCGGGAGGTATCTTATTAAAGTTTTTTATAGACATATTATATATTATAAATGGTAAAATTAAATTACCGTTTTGTGAAAAATAAAAAAGACACATAT